>Ga0302304_10001682_pt1 | contig 11522 bp, 8 predicted proteins | sample III_Palsa_E2_2_FD_198769 | JGI IMG/M metagenome (GOLD analysis project Ga0302304, IMG submission 198769) | Peat permafrost microbial communities from Stordalen Mire near Abisko, Sweden - III_Palsa_E2_2 | ecosystem: Environmental > Terrestrial > Soil > Palsa > Peat permafrost | place: Sweden...
TTATATACTTTGCGGGCCTATAAAACATTCAGGGTCACCGACCAGTTTGGGGATATCCCTTATTTTAGCGCGGGCAAAGCATATACCGGCAGCGTATCGGATTTCAGGGTGGCTTATGATTCACAGCAACTGATCTATGACTCATTATTAAATGACCTGACCTGGGCTGTAAATAATATCAACACTGCCTCCAGTCCCGTGACGGCTGCAGGAAATGCCTACCAGACTTTGGGCAGCTACGAAACGGTTTTGGGTGGGAATATGGCTAAGTGGCAGAAATTTGCCAATTCCCTGCGGTTGCGATATGCTATGCAAATGGTGGAGAAAGACCCCGCTACCGCTACGCCCATCATCCTGGCTGCCATCAACAGCAGCGCCGGATTTATAGAGGATAGTGCGGATGTTTGTATGTGGCCGGCCTCACTGGGGGGATATGATCTGACATCCAGGTGGTTTAGCTTTTCCACCGGAGGAACAGGGCTGGTGCGGATGAGTAGTACGATGTGGAATATGGTTTCCGATGATACTACCAGTGCAGCCATCTTTGACCCCCGCGCACTACTTTTCGTTGAAACGAATGCCGCAGGCAGTTGGGCTCCTTATACTATAGGCGTCAGCCAGGGTGATAATGTGAATGCATACACTTATGCAACTACCGATCCGACTAAGAAGAATGGCTGTTTGTTCTCTATTCCAAACTGGTACCTGATCCGCGATGAATGGTATGTTCCGGAGCCCATCATGACCGCGGCCGAGGTGCATTTTTTAAAAGCGGAGGCGTATGCCCGGGGATTGGGTGTAGGTCTGAGCCTTGCCACTGCTCAAACAGAATATATTGCAGGGATCACTTCATCGGTTAATTTTTGGTACAATGTGGCGGCGAATACGAGTGACGTTACCGAAAATTGGTCTGCCGCCGCACCTTCAGCTCCCACTGCCGCGCAAATGCAGACCCTGTTCACCAATACAAAGGTGGCGTTCACAGGGACGGCTGCTGACGCGGTCACTAAAATTTATGCCCAGGAATGGCTGTCGTTTTTCAGGCAGCCGTGGTTGGCATTTAATTTATGGAGGAGAACAGGCAAAACCCCGGTTGACCCGTTGAGCAATCCTTCCTCTACTTATACGACATTTTACCGCCTGCCTTATGCACAGGATGAGGCGGTGAACAATGCCGATAACTACAATGCCGAGATTGCCAAAATAGGGGGGAACAGCTCGAATGTGAAAGTTTGGTGGATGCCGTAGAACGGATGATCAGAGATAAGTTGGTGTAGGCTTTGATAGATAGGCTGTCCCGCAAGGGGCAGCTTTTTTTGTGGCTGGTGGATTTAACACCACGCTAACGCGTTCTGTTTAAACAAAGGATACCTGTGCCGGTCCTATATACAGCAACACAAATTGCTCACTATTAAAACAGATGTTATGAAAACGAAATTTACACTGATGACCGCCATTGCTACCGTAGTTTTTGTAGGTGCCGCTTTTACGGCTAGTGCTCAGCGCGGATACGGATTTGCTCCCCATAGGTTTTACGCTGCTCCCGTGAGGATTATGGCTCCTGCCGTTTCTGTCAGATTCGGCGTTCCCCTCCCGATTGCTCCCCAGGTAGCTTGTGCACCAGGTTACGGATATGCGGAAGGCTACGGTTACGCTCCTGCGCCGGTCGTAGTTGCGGGTGGTTTTTACAGGGATAGGGTGGTCATTGAAAGAAGGGCTCGCTTCGGACACTATCGCAGGTTCTAAACAATGAACGCGTTAATGTAGAAAAATACAGAAGATGTTTGGTGAAATATAACAGGCAAGTGCGCATAGCGGATGAAAGAAAGGCCCCGGATAACTTCCGGGGCCTGTGCGTTTTGGGGCGGGCCGGAGCCCGCTGCGCGTTTTGGCCGCCTGCCGGCGGGCGCGCTGAGGTCATATGGCGGCGCTACATACTAGTACCTATAATGTTCCGGCTTGAACGGTCCGGCCTTGGGAAGACCCAGATAAGCAGACTGTTCGTCCGTCAGTTCGTCGAGTTCTACGCCGATCTTGGCGAGATGCAGACGGGCTACTTTCTCATCCAGGTGCTTAGGCAATACATATACTTTGTTCTCATATTGTCCATGATTGGTCCAGAGTTCGATCTGAGCCAGGGTCTGGTTAGAGAAGGAGTTGCTCATCACAAAAGAAGGGTGGCCGGTACCGCAGCCTAAATTGACGAGGCGGCCTTCTGCCAGGACGATCACATCTTTTCCTTCGATATTGTAAAGGTCCACCTGGGGTTTGATCGTGTCTTTTGTATGACCGTAGTTTGTATTCAGCCAGGCCATGTCGATCTCGATATCGAAGTGTCCGATGTTACAAACGATGGCCTTGTCCTTCATCAGCCGGAAGTGTTTTTCCGTGATCAGGTCGCGGCATCCGGAGGCAGTAACGACGATATCAGCTTCTTTCACGGCATTGATCATCTTCTTGACTTCAAATCCGTCCATAGCCGCCTGGAGGGCACAGATAGGATCGATTTCCGTAACGATCACGCGACAGCCCGCTCCTTTGAGAGAGGCGGCAGAACCTTTACCCACGTCTCCATAGCTACCTACAACGGCAACCTTACCAGCCATCATCACGTCAGTGGCGCGGCGGATGGAATCCACGAGGGATTCTTTGCAACCATACTTGTTATCGAACTTGGATTTTGTAACAGAGTCGTTGACGTTGATCGCGGGAATAGGCAGTGTGCCTTTTTCCATGCGTTCGTAGAGGCGATGAACACCGGTAGTGGTTTCTTCGCTCAGGCCCTTGATATGCTGTACCAGTTCGGTATACTTGTCAAAAACGATATTGGTCAGGTCTCCGCCGTCATCCAGGATCATATTCAGGGGACGATCGGTGCTGCCGAAGAACAAGGTCTGCTCGATACACCAGTCCGCTTCTTCCTGGGTCTGGCCTTTCCAGGCGAATACCCCGATACCGGCTGCGGCGATGGCGGCTGCTGCCTGGTCCTGGGTGGAAAATATGTTACAGGAACTCCAGCGTACTTCGGCGCCCAGGGCAATCAGGGTCTCGATCAGCACGGCCGTCTGAATGGTCATATGCAGGCAGCCTGCGATACGGGCCCCTTTCAACGGTTGTTGTTTGCTATACTCTGCGCGGATGGACATCAGGCCCGGCATTTCTGCCTCGGCAAGACGGATCTCTTTGCGGCCCCATTCGGCCAGGCTCATATCTTTCACCTTATAGGGGAGATCCAGGTCGATTTTTGTTTTTGTCGTGGACATGTTTTTCAGATTATTTTGAACAAAGCTAAGTTTGTAGAATAAAATATCAGCCATCTTGCCAAAATTTAGAATAAAATAACATTTTAGCTATATTTGGTAGCATAAATAGCATAATTGCCATGGGAAACGAGGCACAAACAGAAGATTTGCCCGGGGAGAACGGCCCGGCGCCTGGAAAAGAGGCTGCGCCGCTTCTGGATACGAAGGATTTGATGATCCTGAAATTACTGCAAGAGAACGCCCGGATCACCGTCCGGGAAATAGCGTCTCATGTCCATCTGAGCACCACTCCGGTCCATGAGCGTATTAAAAGAATGGAAGAAACGGGGGTGATCAGGCAGTACGCTACGCTGGTGGACCATGCAAAAGTGCGCAAGGGCCTCATGGTGATCTGCTATGTTTCCCTGAAGCAACACAACAAGAAAGCCGGCGCCCAGTTCATTGGCGCGATTGGCGCCATGAATGAAGTCATCGAATGCTACAACATCTCAGGCGAGTTTGATTTTATGCTAAAGGTGGTAGTAGAGAACATGGATGCCTATTACCATTTCCATGTACACAAGCTGAGCGAAATTGATGACATCGGTCATTTACAAAGCGTGTTTGTCATGGGCATCATCAAGCAAACCCACCAGTTGGTATATTGAGGATTGGTTTCACCGGCTGACTCCCGGACGGACCTTGTCAGGTCGCCGGCTCCAGGTCGTACTGCATGACATAATCATTCATATAATAACCCTGGCCGATATTGATGTCTTCTTCCCTGACCACCCGGAAACCCGCTTTTTCATAGAAATGTCTGGCATTGTTGTGCCTGTTTACATTCAGTTGAAGGGCGCTGGCTTCCAGGGCGCTTACCATACGGATGACCTGTTCCAGGAGCATACGCCCAAACCCGCTGCCTTGCCTGCCTGGTAATATATAGAGCTTATGGAGCTTGAATATGCCAGGGGGATCAATTTCTCCGAAACTGGCGAAGCCTTCAGGGATGCCTCCCGTTTCCAATATCAGGAAGCGGTCGCCTTCCTGCATCCGTTGTTCCAGCGCAGGGGTACTGTAGATCAGTTCCAGCATGTAGTCTAACTGCTCTTTAGTCAGTATGGCTCCGTAAGTAGGGGGCCAGATCACTTCGGCGAGTTCCCTGATCACAGGAATGTCTTCGATAATAGCGTCTCTTATAATCGTCATAATTGCCCGAATGTATGAAGGATTTGGCCAGCGCTGTCTAGTTTCGATTTGGCGGCGCTGAGTGCTCCTTCCAGGGCTGCCTTCATGTTGTCTTCGTTGTTTTGCTGGAAGGCCGATTCCTTGGCGTCTCCGAATTGTTTGAGGTATTGCTGGAAATCCGTGTTGGACGTGATGGCCACTTCCAGGATATGGTCCCTTTCGGAAACCGTCCGCTGCAAGATGAACATCAGGTATTCGACTTGTTGAAAGAGAATACCCAGTTCATCATTGGAGTTTTTGGGCATAGGCTGCAACTCCCGGGAGGAGAGATATTGCTGTAATGCCTTATTCCCGGTTTGGATAGGTCGCATCATCCAGTTGAGGGCCAGTAAAGTGGAAGCCGCTCCTACCAATGTAAAGATCAGGATGGCAAAAATGATCCTCAGTGTGGAAGGGGTACCTGAAATGGTGAAGAAATAGATCATCATTCCAATCAAGGGGATATGTATGCCGCAAAAAGCGCAGGCCATCACCTTGAAGGCAAATTTATGGGTTATCTTACCCGTTGGAGGAGCAATCGCATTCATAAAAGATTGTATATTGGATTTATGAAGATTCTAATATCCGTTATTTTCTTTGTTTTTATTCAATATCACCAAATTCTTTTCGGCCAGGATATATTCGGGGGGAATCCTGCCTCTATCCATTGGAGGCAATTCAATACCGATACCGTTCGGGTCATTTATCCATCCGGTCTGGATAGCCAGGCCCTTCGTGTGGCCAGGATTGTACACTTTCTAAACCGTTCTACGGGACATTCCATCGGCGCCAAACAGCGCAAGATCAATATCGTTTTTCAGGCCGAAGTCACCTATGAAAATGGTTTTGTCGCATTGGGACCCTTCCGGAGCGAGTTCTATCTCTATCCTCCACAGGACGTCTTCAGTCTTGGAAGCCTGCCCCCTGATGAAAACCTTGCTATCCATGAGTACCGGCATGTACAGCAGTACATGAATTTTGACAGGGGATTTTCAAAAGCGCTCTCCTACGTGTTGGGAGAGCAGGGGCAAGACCTGGGAAACGCACTTACCGTCCCCAACTGGTTCTTTGAAGGAGATGCGGTATTCCAGGAAACGCTCGTAAGCCAGGAAGGAAGGGGGCGCCTGCCTTCGTTTCTGAATGACTTTAAATCCTTGTGGACAGGAGACCGGACCTATTCATGGCAGGAGTGGCGTAATGGTTCATATCGCTCCCTGGTGCCCAACTGGTATCCCTTGGGCTATATGTTGGTCTCTTATGGAAGAGCAAAATATGGAACCGATATATGGAAAAATATAGCCGGCGACGCAGCGGCGGGGAAGGATGGCCTTTACCCCTTTCAAAAGGCGGTGAAGCGTTATACGGGAGTATCCTTCAAGGATTTCAGGGACAGCGCAATGGAAACCTACCGGCGGACCTTGCTGAAAGAAGATACGGTGGTGAAAGGCACGTTGCTTACGCCCCTGCTTAAGAAGAATGTAGTGACCTACCAGCAAGGTTTTTATACGGACGAAGGCGTTCCTGTATTGGCCAGGAGCAGTTATAAAAAGGTGCCTGCTTTTTATATCAAAGAAGGCAAGAGTTGGCATAAAATAAGGACCAGGGACATCGCGGAGGACGACTATTTCTCTTACAGGAACGGAACCATCGTATACGCAGCTTTTCAGGCGGACCTTCGTTGGGGACTGAGAGAGTACAGCGATATACGCCTGTTGGACATCCACACGGGAATACAGCGATCACTGACACACAGGACCAGGTACTTCTCACCGGATATCAGTGCCGACGGAAAAAAGGTAGTGGCGGTGCAGGTATTGGTGGGAGGAGGAGCCACACTGCATATCCTGAGTACTACGGACGGGCATCTCCTTTCCGCATTACCTAACCCCGAAGGCTACTATTTCGTCATGCCCCATTGGACTTCCGATGGCAACCATATTGTAACCGCCATTCGCAACACACAAGGGATGATGTCACTGCTCAGCATGGACCTCCTTTCCGGTCATTCCAAGGTGCTTTTACCTTTTTCTTTTCACCTGATCGCCTATCCCTATGCCGTACATGATACGATATACTTCACGGCGCAACAGGGACATGGCGATCAATTAATGGCGTATGTGGAAAGCGTCGGCGCGGCAGCCAGTGGCACAGAAGCCGCTGGCGCAGGCGACTCAAAGGCTTCCGGTACACTATACCAGCTAACCGGTGGTATACGGTCTTATTATATGCCTTCGGTAAGCGGGCAGCAACTGATATGGTCCACTCCGGCGGCCGATGGCATGACCCTCTACGGAGCGCCCTCGGGCTCCTTTCACTGGGAGCCTCTGTCCACTGATACTTTCGCCCAAAAGGCATTCCCCTTGCTGACTGCGGGGTTTTTGCAGGACAGTGCATTGAACGCCCTGTCCAGGCTGGATACCACGCGTTATTATCCTTCCGGTATTTACCACAAGGCGTCTCACTTAATCAACTTCCATAGTTTCCGCCCTTATTACAGCAATCCTGATTGGTCGTTTACCGTATATGGACAGAACGTCCTCAATACCTTTCAATCCCAGGTATCATACGACTATAACCAAAATGAGCAAAGCAGCGATTTTGCAGTGGGCGCCACGTACGGAGGATGGTACCCATACCTGGAGGGATCCATGGGGTATACGTTGCATAGGACAGGAGTGACGAATGCCGGGCAGGTGGTGCATTGGGACGAACTCCAGGCAAACCTGGGAACCAGTATCCCTTTTAATTTATCTTATGGAAGATTGTATCAATATCTGACACCCGCCTTTTCGTTGCATACGGATCAACTGAACATCCCGGCGGAATCCCAAAAATACTTTGCGTCCAGCCATGTAAATTATGCGGAATGGGACTTGAACTGGAGCTCGCAGATCCAACAGGCCCAACAACAGATCTTCCCCCACTGGGCTCATTCATTCACTGCAGATTATGAGACCGCATTGGGTAATCCCAAAGCGTGGCAGGTGTTGCTTACCGGTTCTGTCTATTTGCCAGGTCTGTGGAACAGCCATAGCCTGGTTCTCTCCGGGGCTTTCCAGCGCAGGGATACACTCGGGCATTATACCTATACCAATGACTTTCCCGGGTCCAGGGGATACCCCGGCATTAATTACCCTGAGATGTGGAAATGGAGCGCCAACTATCACTTTCCAGTAGCATATCCCGACCGGGGCTTCGGAAGTGTTGTATATTTCTTAAGGATCAGGGCGAACGTATTGTATGATAATACTCAAATCACGGCTTTTCGACCCAATACCAATTTCACGCTTCGCACAACGGGTCTTGAAATGTACTTTGATACGCAGTGGTGGAACCAGTTGCCGGTCACCTTTGGGATTGGGTATTACCGGCTGCTGAACAATAACCTAGTGGGGGTGGGGCCAAACCAGTGGCAGATATTGTTGCCGATATTGTTTTAAAATCTAAAATTTTATATTAATATTTAGATTATAATCTTGTTTTTTGTATCAAATTATAGATTATAATCTAAATAATTGTATTAATTTTATGATTATAATCATAATAAAATGATTCTCCGGCAGATCGAACCATCCATCGCGAAGCAACTGATTGACCCTAAAGCAATTATACTTCTCGGACCCCGACAGGTAGGTAAAAGCACCTTATTGCAGCAGTTGTCAAGCTTATTCGCGTCACCGGTTCTATGGCTGAATGGTGACGAAGCAGATACCCGATCGATATTGTCAAACCCCACCAGTACAGCATTGCGGGCGATTATTGGAAAGGCGCAAACAATAGTTATAGATGAGGCACAGCGAATTGAAAATATAGGAGTCTGTATCAAACTGATAGTGGATAATATTGAGGGAGTAAAGGTAATAGCTACCGGTTCGTCTGCATTTGAATTGGCGAACCGGATCAATGAGCCGTTAACAGGCAGGAAATGGGAATATCACCTGTATCCTTTCTCTTTCGGGGAAATGGTTGCCCATCATGGATTACTCGACGAGAAAAGACTGCTACGCCACAGAATAGTATATGGTTATTATCCGGAAATCGTACTGCACCCGGGAGAAGAAGAAATCAGGTTGAGAGAATTAGCAGGCAGTTATCTATATAAAGATATACTGACGTGGGAGCGGATTAATAAACCGGATAAAATGGAAAAGCTACTGCAGGCGCTGGCTTTTCAACTGGGTAACGAAGTGTCTTATCACGAACTGGGGCAAATAACGGGGTTGGATACCACGACCGCTGAAAAATATATTGACCTCCTGGAAAAGGCTTTTATTGTTTTCAGGCTTGGTTCCCTTAGTCGTAATCTAGGAAACGAACTCAAAAAGAGTAGGAAAATTTATTTCTATGATAATGGTTTGCGCAATAGCATCATTAATCAATTCAATCCTCTTGATTTAAGAGGTGATGTGGGGGCGCTTTGGGAGAATTTCCTCATGAGTGAACGCCTCAAAAGAAATTCTTATGCGCTCGAATCGTATAACCGTTACTTTTGGCGTACACATGCACAACAAGAGATTGATTACGTGGAAGAGCGCAATGGTCAAATGATTGCCTACGAATTTAAATGGAACCCCAATACAAAGGCCAAAATCCCCTCTACTTTTTTAACCGGATATCCAGAGGCCGTTGCACAGGTAATCACTTCTGAAAATTATACAGATTTTTTATTACCGGCTACTGCCCTATAACTTCGATTTCAAGAGTCGGGGCCAGGGCCTTTTTACCTTCAGCGTCTTTGACGACAACGTTGTCAATGGTAAAGGAGTCCCCTGCGTGCAGGGACGTCCGGATATTATCCTTCCATAAGGAATCCAACTGATTGGTTTGATAAAACACTTTGGACACGAGGGTATAATTGTCTTTGACTTGTCCCGAAGAGTCCTGGTACTGTGATTTCTCGCGGTAGCTGAACCGGAAATGGGTGATGGTATAAGATGCCCCATGGTCGTCGGTTACCGTGATGGAAGAATCTAAAACGGGTAGTACGGCGTTCAATTCCACCTGACCTCCTTTGAGCGAGGCCCAGGCCGTTTGCAGGTGGACCGGGGCGGTTGGCATGGCCCAGGCGGCAGTCAACACTAAAAGCGGTAAAAGGTATATATGCTTGAAATATCTGACCATAGGAATGCAGGTTGAAACGCTGTAAGCTATATAAACGATTCTATGGCCCGGTTATTTTATTCAGGCCAGACATATCCCAGCCCGGTTATTATCCCAGGCCGGCCAGGCTTTCTTCCAGCGTTCTGATCTTGGCTTCCGCGTCCGCCTTTTTCTTGCGCTCCAGCTCTAATATGTCCGGTCTGGCGTTCGCCACGAACCGTTCGTTGCCCAGCTTCTTTTCCACCGATTCCAGGAATTTCTTCTGGTAGTCCAGGTCTTTATTCAATTGCTCCTTTTGAATGCCGGTGTCCAGTGCATGAGGAGCCTTTATATGAAAAGTGCAGGTTCCAAGGACAAGGGAAACAGCACCTCCTTCCGGTTCCTTATTGAAATGGATGAATTCGGCGTTGACCTGTTTTTGAAGAATGGATACGATCAGGTTGAAATATTGTTCCGTCCTTTCTTTGTCTTTACTGTTGACCCATAACTCGATGACTTCTTTGGGTTTGATCAGTTGTTTATTACGCGCATCCCGGATGGCGGAAATAGCATTTTTCAGAAAATGACCCTGCTCTAGTAATACCGGATCGGTGGGCTTGACGTCGGACCACTGAAGGATGCACAGATCGTCTCCTTCTTTTCTGTCCTTTAGCGAATGATAAATATCCTCCGATATAAAGGGCATGAATGGATGAAGCAGTTCCAGCAGTTGTTCAAAAAAGGCCACCGTACTCTGATAAACGGCCGCGTCGATGGGTTGCTCAAAACCGGGTTTAACCCACTCCAGGTACCAACTACAGAAATCATCCCATATCAGCGAATAGATCGTCTTCAGGGCTTCGCTGAGGCGGAAGTCACGGAACAGGCCTTCTACTTCGGCCCGGACCTGCCGTAGGCGATATTCCAGCCATTCGACCGCGAATGCTGATTGGCCAACGGCTTCCGATTCTGTCGCCTGCCTGCCTTCCCACATTTTGACCAGCTTCAGGGCATTCCATAGCTTGTTATTGAAATTCCGCCCCTGTTCCAGCGCGCCTTCGTCGAAGAGCAGGTCATTGCCGGCCGGGGCGGAGATCATGATGCCAAAGCGGACGGCGTCTGCTCCGTACTGGTCGATCAGATCCAGCAGGTCCGGGGAATTTCCCAGGCTCTTGCTCATTTTACGACCTTGCTTGTCCCGGACCATGCCGGTAAAATAGACGTCACTGAATGGCTTTTCCTGCTCGTATTCCAAGCCTGCCATGATCATGCGCGCGACCCAGAAGAAAATGATGTCCTGACCGGTGACGAGGACGGAGGTAGGGTAATAATATTTTAATTCGGCATTGCCGGGTTCGGTAATTCCTTTGAATACTTCCATGGGCCAGAGCCAACTGGAGAACCAGGTGTCCAGCACGTCGGCATCCTGGCGGAGGTCTTCCAATGCGGGCCCCAAGGTTCCCAATGCGTTGGCACGCTCTACCGCGTCCAGGGGCAGGCTCCCGTTACGGGCAATTTTCGTCAGGAATAGCTTATGCGCTTCCTCAGCCGTTTCAGCTACTTCAAAGGAGCCGTCTGGTGCATAAAAAGCCGGAATCTGCTGGCCCCACCATAACTGGCGGCTGATGCACCAATCCTTGACATTTTCCAGCCAATATTTGTAGGTGGCCAGGAACTTATCGCCGGGATGGATACGGATGTCACCACTTTCAACGGCTGTAAGCGCGGGGCCTGCCAGCTCTTTCATTTTCACGAACCACTGTGTGGAAATGCGGGGCTCTACCACAGTGTCCGGATTGCGCTGGCTATAGCCGACACGGGTATCGTGCATTTCTTCTTTTAGCAGCAAGCCTTGTTCCTGCAGGGCGTGAACGACCAGTTTCCGGGCCTTGAAGCGATCTGTACCTACAAATACTTCTGCGGCAGCACTCAGGGTTCCGTCTTCATTCAGGGTATCGATAACGGGCAGCTGGT
>Ga0302304_10001683_pt1 | contig 11515 bp, 13 predicted proteins | sample III_Palsa_E2_2_FD_198769 | JGI IMG/M metagenome (GOLD analysis project Ga0302304, IMG submission 198769) | Peat permafrost microbial communities from Stordalen Mire near Abisko, Sweden - III_Palsa_E2_2 | ecosystem: Environmental > Terrestrial > Soil > Palsa > Peat permafrost | place: Sweden...
CTGCAAGCCATTCCGCATGCCGACGCACGCACCCTGCATCGGCTGCTCGGTTATCGGCCGATGGACAACACCTTCAGTCGCAACCCGCACAATCCACTGGCCGAAGACATCGTGGTGGTCGATGAAGCGTCGATGGTGGACTTGGCAATGATGCGCCAGCTGATGCAGGCCTTGCGCCCTGACGCCGTGCTTATCCTGCTCGGCGACCCCAACCAACTGGCCTCGGTTGATGCGGGTTCGGTGCTTGCCGACATCGTGACAAACACGCCGGCCAACGCCTTTCCTCCAGCGCTGACCCGCCTGCTCAAACCGTTGCTGCGTAACACCGAAGCCTGCGCGGAAAGTGATACGCCGCTCGCCGGTCACGTACTGACGCTCACCCACACGTGGCGTGCCGGGAGCGGCCTGCAACGAGGCATCGACGCGCTGCGCGATGCACCCGATCCCGCATGGCTGGATGCTTTGTTCGAACAGCGTGTGGATGGCGACTTGTACCTGCGCCGTTGCGACGACACCGACGCGTTACGCACCAACGTCGATGCCTGGATCGAACGCCACGCCGTAGCGCTAAAGTCCCTTCTCGACGAAAGCATGACGCCCGCCGACGCGCTCCGGCATCTGCATCAGTTTCAAATTCTCTGTGCGCTGCGCGACAGCGCGTTCGGCGCACAAGGCATCAATGCACTCATGACGCGTCGACTCGGGCTGCGTTTCGATGTCGACACCAGCCATGCCTGGTATCACGGCCGCCCCGTGATCATCACCCGCAACGACTATGCGCGTGGCCTCTTCAACGGCGACGTCGGCATCGCCCTGCAAGGCAAGGATGGACTGCGCGTGTGGTTCGAATTAAGCGACCGCGATGGCAACAGCAGTCTGCGCAGCTTTTCTCCGCGCGCCCTACCTGCCCACGAAAGCGCGTGGGCTATCACCATCCATCGCAGCCAGGGTTCGGAATACCAAAGTGTCGCAGTGGTCCTGCCACCGGACGAAACCAACCGTGTGCTCACCCGCGAACTGATTTACACCGCGATCTCGCGCGCAAGAGGTCATGCCGAGATCTGGACCACGGACACGTCGCTGTGCACGGCCTTGAGCCGTCCGATCCAGCGTCAGGGCGGCTTGCGCGAGCGGCTGCAGTCGGGTCAGCCATTGCGGGGCTTCAATTCTTAGAAGCCCTTACCAGGTGCCATATGCGAACGCTTGCACAGTTGTTTCACACCTTGGTGAGATGACGAGCGGTACCGGCCCTGCGATGCAAACCGGATCAGCCAAGTGTGCAGGACCCGTCATCCGTCAACGTCCTCGTCTGCACGCTGCCGGAACCGTTCACGTCCAGCTCGACGCCGGGTACTGCAGTGGTGCTGGTGCTATTGCTGCTGGAAGTGCTATCGCTGTAGCAGGCCAAGAAGGTCAGCGTAGGCGAAGTCGTGGCTGATTTCAGCTGACCTTGCTGGCCGAAAGTCACGATTTCAGCACTCCTGGACTGGACCGACACGCCGGTACGCATCGTGGTGGCACGCAGCAATATCGACTTGGTCGAGTCGTATGGCTTGTTGGCGGATACCACACCCGCCGGGTAGCTGTAGACCAGCCAGCCTGAACCGAATGCCTGGCCACCGCTAGTGCAGCTCGTACCATTCTCGCTTGGACACATCGATACCAGCTGGCCGCGGGTGATCGCCTCGGTGCGCGCATACGCCAGACTGGCCAGCATTTCGTTGCTGACCGAACTGACCTGATTGCGATGGATCACGTCACGGAAGCTGGGCACGGCGATCACCAGCAAGATAGCCGCCACCGTAAGCGTGATCATCAGTTCGAGCAGGCTGAAACCATGCTGGCGAGGCTTGTTGATCATCGTGCTCACCAGCAGCTGCCATTGGTGTTGTAGGTGGCATCGGTCGGCGCTGGCAATTTGGTGCCGGTGTTGTCGATCGACAATACTTTGCAGACATCCTTTGCCTGCGCAACGACCGGGGTAGCCTGGGCAAGAAACGACGAACTGCTGCCGCCTGGGAACGTCACGGCGACGGAGTAATAACCCTTTTCCGAGATTGCCGGATCGTCATAGCCCAACCCCGCTGCACCACTGAGCGTGCCGTATTTATTGTAGGTCGCATAATATCGTTCCTGCGCATTGGCGATGTGCAGCAGCAGCGCCTGACCGTCCGAGCGGCGGGCACGATATGCATAGCGGCCGTACGCTGGAATCGCGATAGCGGCGAGGATCGCGATGATCCCCACCACAATCATCAGTTCGATCAGGGTAAAACCGCGTGCACGTGCCATACCCTTTATCCCCTTGCCGGCATCATTGGTCATTGTTAAGTACTCGCCATGAGCGTCTGCGCCAGATCGGCGCGCCCGCGCTCGGTGTTTTCCCAGCCTGTGAGCCACCTTCAAGCGTCAGCCCCGGCAGATAGATCTGACCGCCGCCCACGGCCGTAGCTACCGGCAGGAAGCCGCCGGTCGGCGGATTCTTCACCAGCGCACCAGCCTGCGTGAAGCCCGATGGCCAGCCTGAAATACCGCCGAAATCCACGCCCGATGCAGCACCTCCCGTAGCTGCATCCACAAACATCACGGCACCACGTGGTGCGGGGTCGCAAGGATCGTTGTCTTGCGGAATCAGTGTCACGATGACGGCATGGTTGGTATCGGACAACGACGTGGCATCAACTACCACCCGCTCGCCCTTGTCGATCTGATTGGTACCATCGTTGATATACAGGTTGAAGTACCAGCCGCGGTTCGTTATGCCCGTTCCCGGGTCCTTTACAGGCACCGCGTTGGTCGTCAGGCCCCGGGTGGAATTTTTCTCGGTCAGCGCTTGTGCCACCAACGGGGTGGCGGCCGTACCCTCCACCACCACGGTCTGACCTGACTGACCGGAATCGCGAATGCCGTACACCGCCTGTTGCTTGGTGTTGCTGTCGATGACGTTGTCAGCACTGGCCAGATATTTGCCCGTGCCAAACACCACCACCAGACCACCGCCGATCGGGTCGGCGAACAACCGCGGCATCACCGTCACCGGGCGATCGCCCGGATTGGATGAACGGAAGAAAAGCTCGGCGTTCCAATTGGTGCTGGTGCTATCGGTCAGATCGAAGCGCCAGATATTGCCCTGCAGATCACCGGCAAATGCCACGTCGTCGATCTGATCACCCTGGTAGTCACCCAGCACCGGCGTAGTAAGACCATAGCTCACGACGGTGCCCGTGACGCCGCTGACCGTGGTGGGTGTCTTGACCTCCCTGATCAGCGCGCCGGTCTGTGCATCCAGCACGAACAGCGAGTTGAAGTTGTTGCTCGCCGCGGCATCCATGCTGCCGTTGGGTAAATAACCGCCTGGCACCAATACTACCCATTGACCGCTGGCCAGCCGGCCGATATTTGGACGGCCAAAGGTGTAACCAAGATTGGCGCCACCCGTACTGATGTTGTTGAATTCCCACAGCACTTTCGCACTCGGCGATGCCTCGCTGGCCGACGCATCGGTAATGTCCAGCGCATATACACCACGGCCGCCATAACGCAGTCCGGCCACAAGAATAGTGTGCCAGCCCGAGTTGCTGCCACTGCCAAAATAAACATCACGACTTACCGGAGTACCGTCCACCGAAGGCTGGAAGCTGAAGTTGGTCAGCGAGGACCAGTTGGTCAACTTCCCGTACGCTGAAAACGGCACATACGCCCAGCGCTCCTTGCCTGGGCTCGTCGCTACGTCGACGGTGCCGGGATAAGTGTCATTGGCCACGCTGGCGTCGAACGCATACAGCATGCCATCGTTGGCCGCCACGTAGATCGTTGGTGCGCGCGTGGCGTGATCCGTCTGGAACTTGGCATATCCAGTACCGGCAATTTCTGCCTTGGCCTCGCTCGAGGAGGCCGGCCACATGTTGCGGTAACCACCGGCTGGCTGCTTCACGTACAACACCTGCGCGTTCATCACCGCGCCCAAGATGTGGTTGCGCTGGCGGAAGCTGGTGCCCTCCTTGCTCTGGTTCCCACGCAGCCATGCCAGCCGGTCGGCACCTGTCGTATCCGTGCCAAAATTGGAGTCCACCGCGTTGATCGCGTTGACCACGGAGGTGCCGCTGAAGACTGCGCCCTTGCTGGTGCCCACTCCCGTACTGGTCAGGATCACCCGGCTATCACCGACCTTCGCACGGGCATCGAGCAGATCGCGACCGTTCCATATCGCCGTCGTGGAAACCGTGCCATCGGAATTCACCTGATTGGCGGTCAGCGTGCCCGTCCAATCGTTGGTGTCGTAGCCGGCCTGGTAGGTCAATGCCGCAGGACCGAGCACCGACGTACTCAAGCTGGCAGCCACTGCCGTGGTGCTGCGCGCCACGATGCTGCTGATGATCTTGGTCAGCGCGGCGATCAGCTCACTCGGGCTGCTGGCAGCAAAGAACTGGCCGCGGCTGTTCAGTGCGGCATGCCACATGTCATCGATCTTCTTGCCGTCGTCGGTAGCAACCATCGGTACGGGCCATTGCGTACCGCCTTTGCGCAAGCTGGCGTAGGTGGTGTCGTTGTTGGCCAGCGAGCCAGAGGCGCCGAAGCCGATCATGTACTGCACGAGATGTGGCCAGCTCGCCGGATCGTTCGCCGGGTTCCAGAAGATCTCCTTGTTGTCGCGCGGATCGCTGTTCGCCGTCAGCGGCGTGCCAAACAGGTTCGTCGAGGTATCGGTGATATACGACGCCACTTTGCGTCGATTGACCTGCGTGGCGAACAGGCTGGTGCCGGTGACGCCAGCCTGCAGATCGCGTGACCAGTAGTAGAACGCCAGATCTGCCATCGTCACTACGGAGTTGCTGGCTTCATTCCAGACGATCCCACTTTCCTTGTCGGCCGTTGAAAACGATCGGCCATCAGGCAGCGAAATGTTCGCGGTGTCGTTGCCACTGGTCGCTGGCAAAGTAATTCCGGTATCACCATTCCACATGCCATCGGTCATCTGGATATGGAAATTCTGCCGACAGACCAACTCCTTGCCCACGTCCCTGTCCCAGTAGGGGTTGCTGTCCACGGCGCCGGTGCGATTGGTGAAATAGGTGCCCACCAGTTTCGCAGCCGAAAGATTCGGCGTGCCACCACTGGCCGTCGTGGCAAACAGCCAGTTGTAGAACTTAGTACGTACGTTGTTGGTTGTGGTGTCATCCACGAACTTGTAGATCGCCGTGCTGTTGCTCAGGCTGTTGGAATTGATGTTCTGCCAGGCGACGCGCACACCCTTGTCGAACGGTGCATAGGCACGCGAGATCGCTGTCACCGCGGCCATCGTGCGGGTGCGGTAATACGAATACCAGTTCGCGAAATTCTTCTGATCCGCCGACGAAGTCAATGCCACCCAAGTCCAGCTACCGCTCGTGTAAAGAGCGTTTGTAGCAGCCGTATTGAGTTGGCCCTTGGCATCCAGTGGCAGGCTGGCCTTGGTGCCAGTGTACTTGTAGTAACCCGCACCGGTTTTTCCGCAAAAAGAGACACCACTCAGGTCACGCGTGTTCTGGTTGTTTCCGGAAGTCTGCACGGCGACCGGACTGACCGGTCGATTGATCTGGATACCGTTGTCCCATGCCTTGGTATAAGTCGAGTCCGGCATCGCCGTCGTGCCATCCGCCTTCAATGGCGGCGTATAGGCATTGTCCGGATTGAAGTAAACACCGTTCATGCTCCATGCGCGCGGATCGGTTATTGAAAAACAAAAAAACCGCTTGCGCGGGCCTTTGTTTTTCTGGTGCGGAAATAGGCACCTAAACATGGCTTGAAAGGCCTTGCCTTATGAGCTTTCTGTAACGGTCTACAAGACAGTTACTGTCAAAGTTACTGTCACAAGAAGCGAGCTACCTCTCACCGCCTCTACCTATACACCGTGGCCGAGTAGCCTTCGCCTGCCCGGTCGATTGCGCGAGTCGACTGCCCTCGACCGGAAGTGGCATTGACGCTGAAGTTAAGCGGCGGGCGGTACGCTCGTCCGCTTGGATGAGTAGTTAGGCGGCAAAGTTACCGCCGCATAATCTCTTCCGAGCTTGCAAATATTAAAAACATTGCAAAATAACTAACCGGAAGAGCGTTACTTAACGACGACAAAATTATCTGCTGGCCCGGTCGCATCGGTCGGGACGGTGACGATGACTCCAGGGCGAGCATTCACCGTATTTTTTTGACCTTTCAAGATCACCGTGCTGCCTCCCGGGCCAGGCTCTATCACCGTCACACCAAACGGCGCTTTGGCGCGTTGACCCCGAGCTAAAATCACACTCTGCCCAGCGCTAAGCGTGATCGTCTGCCCTTGATCGAAATACGGGAAAGCGGTCGGCGCTTCTGCGGCGCAACCCGCTAGCATGAGTGCCGCGCAAAGTCCGAAGCCATATCGCGTATTCATAAATGCTTTGCCTAACGCTTGAGTTAAGCGGCGGCGAAGCCGTCGCCTTGAACGAATGGTTAGGTGACCACCCGGTGAGCCACGAATCGAAAGTACAGAAACACGCAAACCGCGATGGCACAGATTGCAAATTGCACGTTACGCAGCAGCTTGTATCGGTCAGCATTTACAGTGATCTCGACGTCATTCATTCGCTCGTAACTACGCTGAGCTAACCAAATTGATAATTCGCTGTACTCCGTAGGTGGCGGCGCGACCAAATTTATTGGCCTCGAAGTGGTGTAGTCCCTAAATCTCGTAAAATATGTTGGCTCTGGACTACCCATTGCAAGCCATAAGGGCATATTAATTTGCTTTAGACGCCTTACTACTCGTCTTAGGCTGATCTGCATTGCGACGTACGTGATCAGGAAGGCGACGCCTGCAAGAATGACAAATGAAGTGGGTATGTAGTCGGTCATGGTCACCTAACGCTGGCGTTGAGCGGCGGCGTAGCCGTCCGCCTATAGAGATGTTAGATACCAGACGGTCACAGCCGCACATTGAGACGCCCCAGTACCCAGACCAAACCGAAGTATGCAACGACCGCGACGCAACAAGCGATTGCGAGCGCCGGCCAGAACGTGATGCCGCGCCTGAGCAGCGCTGGAAGGATCAAGAACAACGGTAACGACGCCAGGATGAGCCAAAAAATACTGTGCGAGAGCTTTGCCACCGACTCAACATTGCCGGTATCCGTGTAAAGCCATACAAAAACGAGAAGCGACGTAACCGGCAACGAGGCAAGTATTGCTCCCCAAAACGAACTGCGTCGACCGACCTCGGAAACAGCGATTACCAGAACAACTGTAATCAAGATTTTTGCTGCGTATTGCCACATAACTTGCCCTGGTATCTAACGCTGGAGTTAAGCGGCGGCGAAGCCGTCCGCCTTGAACGAGATGTTAGCAGGCGCCTACTCGACTGCCCGAGGCCGACGTTTCCCGAGTGACTCTTCGACCCGCTCAAGGTAAGGACGGGCTGCAAACTTGGAATCGGGAGAGAATTCAATAAGCTCTTCCAAGATGCGCTTGGTCTCGACCAGCTCACCAAGTTGAAAATTAGCCTTGGCGAGAAGTAAGTACGCAGTTGCGTTTCTTGGTTGAGCGCGGAGCCAATCGCTCGCCGCAGTTCGTGCAGAAAGTGTCTTCCCCTCGGCGAGAAGATCCTCGATGTCGGACTTCTTGTAGACGACAGCCGAGACTGATTTGCCCTTTTTGGACATTGCTGAAATGTGCGCCAGCATTGCACCAAGGATCAGGACCAAAGCGGCGAGAAGAACGGCGAGGATGGTTAGCAATAGCTCCATTTATCTGCTCTAAGGTAAATTCGGTTGAGACGATCTTGCTGTGACTGCTAACGCTGGAATTGAGCGGCGGCGAAGCCGTCCGCCTCGAATGAGTGGTTAGGCGCGCACACTATGGAAGTACCTTTGTGCTTTTGAGTTTGCGAATAAATAGATAGACGCGATGGCAGCCCAAGATAGGCAGGAAACTGCATAGAACAAAAGCGACGGAGTCGGGTTGGGTGCGCCAAACAGCCAATGCAAAAGTTGAAACGGGAGGTACTGTAGTACTGGCAAGACAACCAGCAGAGGACGGACCCAGCCGCAGCGGCGCACGACGCCAATGCCTACCGCGAACATGAGCGGAGCTGAGACAAGGATGGCAACTGCCTCGCCCGAAGCCCACATTACTTCATGCGACATGGGTGTGCCTGCGAGGTTGAAGCCTGCGCCGGGAATGATAGCGGTGAGTAACAAAACAACACTCAGAACGATCGACGCCACCGCGACCATACCCAGTGGCCGCGGAATATCTCCTAACTCTGCAATCGTTGCCTTTAGTTTCAATTTGGAGCCTAACGCTGGAGTTAAGCGGCACCGAAGGTGTCCGCCTTGAACGATTTGTTATGTTGCATGCTACCCAGCGATCCTAGCTGCCCGTGCCTTTGCTTGTTGAAATAAAGCAGCGACGTCTGCTTGACTAAGTGCCTTTAGCTCCTTGAATGCCGCGTCTGTAGCCTGTTGATTGCCGGTACCCTCGCCGTGAAGCGTCATTTTTTCGCCGGTGTACAGGAAGGAGAAAATAAACGGAGCCCCCGGTGTGCCGTCCTGGGTGATGAGAACAACACTCTTGCCGTCGCTGCAACCATAAACAAGCCATTGCCCGCCGCCGTATGACTTTGCCAATGGGCCGATGTTACAAGTCAGCGTGTTGCCCGCAGCAGCAATGACTGAAGCTGGGCACGAAGCTCCGCAGAAAGAAAAAGAGAGAGCTATGAGTATTGGAGTAATTTTCATGCGACATAACGCTGGAGTTAAGCGGCGGCGAAGCTGTCCGCCTTGAACGAAATGTTAGATTTGCTTTTTGGCCGAAGGGCGACCGAACAAAGCACATAGAACACCAAATAAAATTAGACCGCTGTAGGACTTTATTGGAAAGTCGCTGATTTTTCGATTGTTGACCGAGTATGTGAGCGACCACTTGTCTTTGCGAATCAAAGTGCCTACAGGCAAACGCCTCTCTAAAGATTCATCAGTTGGTCCAGCGACGTATGTGGATTGCAGGCGATCCAGATCTTCTATGACGTAAACAGTGTCGCATCGATTGTTATAGGGCTGAACGCAGCTGGTCTCGGATGAGACTACGGTCCCGCGTAGCGAAATTGCAGCACGCTGATAAATTTCGTGGACTGCGAAAAGCCAGATGAGCAACGCTAGGGGTGCAAGGTTTGGGATGCTTTCTCTGAAAGTTGGAATACTTTGGCCACCGACACGTCGGTTTATAACCATCCTGAAGTCGCCAAACCATTCACGAAAGTGCCCTAGCATTGACTTTCCTTGTGCATCGAGGCTTATAAAATCTAACGCTTGAGTTAAGCGGCGGCGAAGCCGTCCGCCTTGAACGAGTTGTTAGGCCACCGTACAAAGGCCTTCTAGGCTGAGGTGTTTCTCTGTACCTTTTGAAGTCACTACCAACGATACCAATATCTCGGCGCCTTTGTCGGTCGGCACGACACATTCAACGGCTGCAAATAGACCCGTGGCGTTTGCTTTGAAGTACGACACAGAAGCTTGGGTGAGGTCGCCAGCGAGCATCAGTGTTTTACTGTTGAGCTCACTTAAGTAGACCGCGAGGTCGTCTCTGATTGCAGTGGGACGGTCTCGACCGTAAGCCAGTGCGTAACCGAAACGACTAGCCAACGCATCAAAGTCACTTGCGACCAGCAAACCAATTGCCTCCGCTGCGAGTTGTAGCAGCGAGTCTCTGTCCGTTTGAGTATCGAGAATTTCCATATACGGCCTAACGCTGGAGTTAAGCGGCGGCGAAGCCGTCCGCCTTGAACGAAATGTTAGCTGCCGTGGACGCGCTGCCTAAAGTACCCACCGAACTCTGCGTTGATTGTCTTGAGGAGCCCCAAGCATTTTACCGACGTTTGGGCCGGACAAGAATGTTCGGCCAAGTCCTTAACTTTCGCGACGTCGTCCGGGTTGAGTGTCTGATTAATGCTTCTCAGCACGAGGGGAAAGAAGTGGCTGTCACCAGCATGCTCCTCAACCAGAAGAATGAATCCTGGCCAGTCTTGACCCATCTTCCGAACTAGGGCATCCGATATGCCTTCGGCAAAATAGCCGTCGAAGCATCTCTTGGGGAGAACTTGCGCGGCCGAATACATAGTTGACCATGACGACGAGATCTCCATAAGAGCTGCTGTTTCCTTCTCGCACGGATGATGTCCAGTAGCCGGGCTGGCAGCAAAGGCCGTCGGAACCAGTAAATAAAGAAACGTAGCTAAGATTTTCTTCATAGCAGCTAACGCTTGAGTTAAGCGGCGCGCGGCTTTTCGCGCGTCCGCTTGGACGAGTGGTTAGGCCGCTCTGTGCACGGCCACATAGATGCATCCAACGAACAGTAGCAGTGTGCAGAGCAGGTACGCATAGACAATTGGAAACTCCCGGACACGCGGCACGGCGTCAGTGAGCTTGGCGGCGTAAGGGGCAGTGATGGGATGCGCACGGTAGATGCGACTAACCAGCCAAAACGCGCAAGAGCCGCCAACGAACGGGATAGCGACAAAAAACCACCCAGGCATGATGCTTAGCGGCATGAGCAGCAACAAGCTGAGAACATTAAGCCCTTGCATGGCCGCAAATCCGGTCGCAGGCCCCCGGCGGTCCAAGCGCTCCGTGGTCATGCGGGAGTGCCAAACACGATAGGACAAAACAAGTGAGGTGTAGTTGGCTGACATGGAATTGTGGGCGTTTGCTCTGAGGCCTAACGCTGGAGTTAAGCGGCGGCGGAGCCGTCCGCCTTGAACGAATTGTTAGGCCTCACGGTCGCGATGCACTTCGTGAAATAGCGCAACCATGTTTGTAAGCCCAGAAGGTGGCGATTGAAGCTGCGACCAACGCCGCAACACCAGCCCAAACAACTGCGCTGAGGTATGACGGATTGTCGCCATGTCGTAGCCACTCCAGAACTGCCAGTGCTGCGCATGCAACGACGAACACAATAGCGAATCGTCGCACCCCGAACTTGAAAAGAACCATGCTCATCGACTTCCTTTTCTGTGAGGCCTAACGCTGGAGTTAAGCGGCGGCGAAGCCGTCCGCCTTGAACGAATGGTTAGGTCTGCTCTTCGCCGCCCTGCGGCCCCCAGAACACAACCCACGTTGCGAAATCTGAAGAGAAATTCTCGAAGCGATGTTCGGCTCCCGATGGCACAAAGAATACGTCGCCAGGAACGAAACGGCTACGTTGTCCGGCAATGACAAACTCGCCAGTCCCGATATGGACAATGTAAACCTCATCGCGCTTATGGGGCTGCTGAGGATCTGCCGCTACTGGTTTGTAGTAGCCAACCGACATCGTGCCGTGAGAGAAAGCCAGGGCATAGCGCTCACCCTCGGGCCACTGTTCGGACGGGTCGCCGGGGATGCGCGAGAGAAGTTCTTGTAGCGATGCCTTCATAGCAAACCTAACGCTTGAGTTAAGCGGCGCGCAGCTTTTCGCGCGTCCGCTTGGACGAGTGGTTAGGCCCACGGCGACGGGCAAATATGCGAGCCCAAAA
>Ga0302304_10001687_pt1 | contig 11501 bp, 12 predicted proteins | sample III_Palsa_E2_2_FD_198769 | JGI IMG/M metagenome (GOLD analysis project Ga0302304, IMG submission 198769) | Peat permafrost microbial communities from Stordalen Mire near Abisko, Sweden - III_Palsa_E2_2 | ecosystem: Environmental > Terrestrial > Soil > Palsa > Peat permafrost | place: Sweden...
TATACAGGCCACGATGATCAGCACCGTTGTCCCCTGCACCGCGAACCAAACACCGAGGGTAAACAACTGAACTTTAACAAACGGCGACGATGCATCAACAAATTGCGGCAGAAACGATAAAAAGAAGATAGCCACCTTTGGGTTTAGGGCGTTGGTGATGGCGCCTTGTTTAAACAGTTTTAAGTAGTTTGTTTTTACCGGGTCCTCTTCAGTAAGTGCTGTCGACGGTTTTGCGAGGAGCGAACGGATACCGATGTAAATTAAATAGCCGGCCCCAGCGAATTTGATCAACTGGAACAGGTACGCTGATTTGGAAATGATGATGGACAAGCCCAGCACCGCGGCCAGGATATGCACAAAACACCCTGCAAAAACACCGAGCGCAGAAACAATGCCGCCCTTTATGCCCTGCGACACGCTCCTCGACGCTACGTACAGCATATCGTTACCGGGCGTAAGATTTAAGAGTAACGACGCGATAAAAAACAAATAAAGGTTTTGAAAATTGAACATACCCCCGGATTTTAAACCCTAAAATACGTTTTCTGTGCCATAAAAAACGTTGTCAAGCGTAGGTCAACTGGAAATCGGGATAAAAATATCTTTAAAAAATAAATCTTCCTCTGTGGCCTCTGCGTCTTCTCTGTATCACTGCGATTAAATTTTGCGGAATATTTTCTTAAGAACACAGTAAATATTTTAGCTTAATTTTGAAAACCAACAATTAAATCGAAAAAATTAATGTCATCAGTTGATAGCGGAAGCGTAACCCTAACCACAAACGAAAACGGTATTAGCGTCATTTGCTTTTATCATCCTGCACAAAATTCGCTCCCGTCAAATCTCCTCGATCAATTGGTTGAAAAAATTGAAGAAGCCGGTAATAACTCCGGTACCAAAGCCATTATCCTGAAAAGTGAAGGCGACCGTTCCTTTTGCGCCGGGGCCAGCTTTGACGAACTGCTTCAAATAAAAAGCAGGGAGCACGGCGCCGCCTTTTTTACGGGTTTTGCCAGGGTGATCAACGCCTGCCGCAAATGTCCGAAAATCATTATTGCGCGGGTACAGGGCAAAGCGGTAGGCGGTGGCGTGGGATTAGCGGCCGCTGCCGATTATTGCCTCGCTACGGAATTTGCTTCTATAAAATTAAGTGAGCTGGCAATCGGTATCGGACCATTTGTGATTTCGCCGGCCGTGATCCGAAAGATCGGGTTACCGGCATTTTCGCAGCTTACCATTCGCGCCAGCGATTTTCAAAGCGCCCACTGGGCCCTCGAAAAAGGCCTGTTCAACGAAGTCTATAAAGATATTGCTGAATTAGACAAAGCGATAGAAGGATTATCGGAAAAACTCGCATCCTATCATCCCGAAGCGCTCCACGGGCTAAAAGAAATATTATGGGAAGGCACCGAAAACTGGGACGAGCTGCTTACCCAACGTGCTGCCATCAGTGGTGAATTGGTGCTGTCAGATTTCACTCAAAATACATTGAAGGAATTTTTACAGGGAAAACGATGAGGTCCGAATGATAATGTCGCCGATAAATAACATCTGTCCTGTTTTTCTTAAACTACTTGTCATCATTCGGCTTTAATATCCTTTAGAAGGCAAACCTTACCTGCCAATAATCCGTTTAAGTAGCCGACCGTTAGTTATAAATGGCATAGCGTTAGATAATTAATTGTTTTGGTAACTATTGCTTATTGTGAAAGTTTAAATAGCTTTACGATAAGTTTTTGAGGGAGATTTTTTAAATTCACTGATATCTTTAAGATATGTTTTATTGGGTAATCGTTGTTGTAGCGCTGGCTTGTATCATCATTGTATTTTATGTCTTTAATTACTATGACAAGCTCAGAACCGTTGAGAAGAACCTGGAGAGGATAAAGACCAAATGGGGCCGCCCCGTTAATTCGCGCCGCAATTTTAAAATGATAGCGACCTACCTTAATGGTACCGACGATCCGGCAAAGTTATCCCCGGCGATCGGTGAAGACCTTGATCTGAACAATATTTTCAATTATATCGACCGGACCAACTCAAAGCCAGGCAAACAAGTCCTGTATAAAAAATTGTACACACCGGTAACCTCGTTTGAAGAATTATTTAAGTTCGACAAAAAGATCGAATCGGTAAACTTTCCGCGCCCCGACCTTGAACGGATCGAGCTTGATATTGCAAACCTCAACAGCCCCGACGCCTACTACATTGCCGATCTCTTCCTTGAGCACCATGAACTATCGCTGCCGTCTCTGATGGCGTTATATGTCCGCATTTCATGGCTGGCAATCGTCGGCCTGGCAGTTTCGTTGTTCATCGTACCGGCCATCGTTCCGTTGGTAGTACTTGTTGCCCTGCTTATCGGCAATATTGCGTTGCATTACGGCACACGAAGTAAAATTTCGTCCTACACCCGTACGCTTCCGCAACTTATCATCCTGCACAGCGTAGCCCGTAAACTATTAAAGAAAGTTAAGAGCGAACAGGACGAGGAGGTTAAACAAAGCATATCCAAACTTGGGGGACTAAACCGTACTTTGAACCTCGTAAATTTTGAAAATAAATTTGCGGGCAACCCCGATAGTTTAAGCTATGCGATTTACCGCATCTTTAAAATGCTTTTCCTGCTCGATCCGCTGATGTTTATTACCTCGGTAAAGCGGGTAAACAAGTACCGGGCCGATATCGAAGTGCTGTTTAAATACGTTGGCGAGATCGATATGCTGGTATCCATATTGTCAGTACGCCAGGGCCTTCCATTCTATAGCAAGCCTGTATTTTATACCGATAATATGCGTATGGACATCACCGATATGTTCCACCCGCTGATTTATAATTGCGTGCCCAACTCCATCCACACCCGCACGGAAGAGGGCGTACTCATTACGGGTTCCAACATGTCGGGCAAAACTACGTTCATCCGGTCTATCGCGCTGAATGCCCTGTTGGCGCAAACCATTTATACAACCTGTACACGCGAATACAAAGCGCCGTTGCTGAAGATCCAGACCAGCGTTCGCACCATGGATAACCTGCGCGAGAATACCAGCTATTTCCAGGCCGAAGCCTTGTCCATCCTTGATATTATCAACCAGGCCGGCCAGGACGAACCTGTTAAAAGCCTGATCATCATCGACGAAATCTTCCGCGGCACCAATACCATCGAACGTGTTGCGGCAGCCAAATCGGTGCTAACGTATCTTACTGATAACAAGAACTTTGTCTTCGTATCAACCCACGACCTTGAGCTGGCCGAACTACTTGATAATGATTATGCCGTTTACTCTTTCGAAGAACAGGTAAATGATACCCGCCTGGTATTCGACTATAAAATGAAGACCGGCGTTTTGAAAAACAGGAACGGGATCGCCATCCTCGAAACCATCGGCTACCCCGAATCGGTGGTAGAAGATGCGTACATCGTTAGTGAAGAACTGAAGCGGAAATACACACTGTAAGTGGTGAGTTGTGAATGGTGAATGGTGAGTGGTGAAAGGCGAAAGGTAAAAGGTGTGAGCCGGGGAAGGACAATATTTTTTAAAGGTTTGAGCTGAAGGCTAACTACATAATGCCGGTTCGCGGCTCCGGAGGAGCCCCCTGTTTATAGAAACAACCAAAAATCGCTTTTGGCTCCGTAGGTGCCTCCTATAGTGAAGCTGCTTTTAACACTGGACACTCCCAATTGATTCGTCCCGTTTGCATCCGGTTGCCGGCAGAAGCTGCTTGAAACTCCATTGATAAACCTTCACAGCCTGTTTCTAAGCAGCCGCACCTCTTCATGCATCTGCTCAATTCTTTCCAGCAAATAGGTGATCGCTTCTATACCGGCAATGTTTATTTCCAGCTCATTATGCATCCTGATCATCTTTTCGAGCTTTTGCAGCTCGCTTTCCGGCACATAGGGCGTATCATCTATTATCCTTAACTCCACCAGACCCGCTTCGCTCAGGGAACTGATAAACGTGTACTCCACTTCGTGATAGATGCATATCTCGGATGTTGCTATTAAATTTTCCATTGTTTGGTTCATTGGTTCTCCCGATACCTATCGGGAGGTTCATTAGTTCATTAGTTCATTGGTTCCATAGTTCTCCCGATAGCTATCGGGAGGGTTATTGATGTTTCGTTGGGCTGTTTTAATTCTCCTTCGCATCTGCCGCTAACTCCTCAAACAGTTTTTTCTGTTTCTCGGTAATATTTGTCGGGATTTGGATATCGTAAGTAACATACAAGTCTCCAAACTCGTTTTCCTTTTTGTAAACCGGCATACCTTTCCCCTTTAGCTTAACTTTGGTTCCGTTTTGAGTTTCGGGCTTTACCTTTATTTTCACCTTTCCGGTTAATGTATCCACTGTCACGTCGCCCCCTAGGACTGCGGTATAAAGGTCAAGCTTCGTGGTCGCATACAAGTCGCGACCAATTCTCTTAAATCTTTCATCATCGTTTACCACAAATGTGATGTACAGGTCGCCCGCAGGCCCACCGTTGGCCCCCGGTCCGCCATGACCTGCAATTTTGATCGTCTGCCCGTTTTCAACCCCGGCCGGAATGGTGAGACGGATGTTCTTTCCGTTTACCGTTAAAGTTTGTTTGTGACTTTCAGCTACGTCCTTTAAATTTAACTGAAGCTCAGCATTAAAGTCCTGCCCGCGGTATTTCGCCTGCCTGCCGCCTGCCGACCTCCCACCCTGCCCGAACATTGATTGAAAAAAATCCGAAAAATCTTCTCCCCCAAAACCCTCAAAGCCTGCGCCTTCCTCACCGGCGTAACTACGCGACTGCTGGCTGCTCCGCTGTTGTTGCTGCTGATATTTTTCGTATTCTTCGCCGCGCTGCCAGTTCTCGCCGTATTTGTCGTATTTTTTCCTTTTTTCCGGATCGCTCAACACTTCGTTGGCTTCGTTCAACTGCTGGAATTTCTTGTTGGCTTCCGGGTCTTTCGGGTTCAGATCGGGATGGTGTTTGCGGGCGAGTTTCCGGTATGCGTCCTTGATCTCCTTTTCGGATGCGGTTTTCGGAATGCCCAATACCTGGTAATAATCAATAAATGCCATAATGAGGTTTGTCGTAAAGCTTCAGTACTGTAACTTAAACCGGCCTGATTGGTTTTTCAAAGATGTTATTTGTACTAAAGCCCAATTTTTAACAAAATTAACAAGAGCTTTGTATTTTTGTATGACTTTGGTCATCTTCCGGGAATTGTCGAAAGGTTTTTTTTATTTTAGACAGCTGTGGCTCTTTTCCGTTAGTTAAGCAACCGACCGCCTGGACGGTGAAATGATTGTAGAAGGCGCGCTGAATAAAGGAACATGTTTTAAAATTACATTATAAGATGGACGAACCGGTTTTCCGAAAATTTACCGATATTAAAGTAAAAGAAATTGCGCCCGGCTTTTTCTCTACCTTGATTCACACCGAAACCAACACCATAAACTTTATCGAGGTCACCAAAGGAAGCACCATAGCCAGGCACAGGCACATCCACCAGCAGTGCGCATTCGCCATTGAAGGGAAATTTGAGCTGGTGGTTGATGACATTCCGCAGGTTTTGGAGCCCGGCCTGTTTGCGGTTATCCCACCAAACGTATGGCATAGTGGCACAGCACTAACCGATTGCAAATTGATAGACATTTTTAGCCCGGTAAGGGAAGACTACAGGCAGTTGTAACAAGCCATAAAAAAAGCCCCATTATGTGGAGCTCTCTTTATTAATGGCGATGCCAGTGACGGTGATGCCAGTGGCGATGGTGGTGTCGGATGGGCTGTGCCATCGCGCTACCCAGGGTACATACGGTAATTACCAGTACCAGCAATGCTTTTACATACTTCATAGCTTCGGTTTTTAAATATAATTAATTTTATTTCCTTATTGTTTAACCATTTTTTTCGATAAAAGTTTAATCAATATCGCTAATTTTCCAATTTGTTACACAACGAAATTTGACGAGGTATTAAGTATAAGGAGCTGGCTCATCCTGATAAAAAATTATAGGTTTGTGCCTTTTATTTCCATATGGCAGTTTCAAAAGCAATTATTTCCGATGTATCTGAACTTAACTTATTGGTAAACAGCGCCTATCGTGGAGAAAGCAGTAAACAGGGCTGGACTACCGAGGCCCATTTGCTCGACGGTTTGAGGATAGACGAAGAAACGCTTAACGGATATTTTAACGCGCCGGGCGTCTTTATTCTTAAATACGTCAATGAGGACGGCCATATCACCGGCTGCGTTTACCTCGAGGAACGACACCCGAAGCTTTATGTAGGCATGTTCAGCGTTTCGCCCCCGCTGCAGGGCAAGGGTATTGGCCGCGAGCTGCTACTTGCTGCCGAGGAGCATGCGCGGCAAATAAATTGTCAAACCCTCACCATGACGGTCATAAGCACCCGGCACGAGTTGATCAGCTGGTACCAACGCCGCGGCTACCAGGCAACCGGCGAAATCCTGCCCTTCCACGCCGGCACAAGGTTCGGCATTCCCAAACAGCCGATTGAGCTTATCGTAATGGAAAAACAGTTATTGTAGCCCAGGCTAAAAGTGACGGTACTATCAAAGCCGGAAATACCCGGCGAATTAATATCGAATAATGAATGTCGAATATCCAATATCGAAGTTCGACTTCACCACCCGATAGCTATCGGGTCGACATTCAATATTCGATATTTAATGTTGTTTACTTAAGAAAAATCAAAATTTTTACCCTCTTTTTTGCTTGCAAAAGAGAGGGTGGACGATCCGCCAACTGGCGGAAATGTCCGGGTGAGTAGTCGGAGCGCGTTCATTACCGTCGTGCTATTCGTTAAGTAAACGACATTGATTCGACATTTAATACCCCAAGTCAGTAGCATTAAGGCTAAAATTTGCCAAAACCTGGTACAGCACCAATTTTTTTCTTTTTTTATCTCTATACATGCAACCTTGCTAAAATTTACGTTGTCTTATAGAGTAAATAATCCCGACAATGTTGATGCAAATGGAAGAGGTTCATCCACAGTTAAAGGAGTTTATTATCGATTACTGTAGCCGGTATAAGATCAGCAAGGTGGATCCTGGTTCATTAAACCTGCAAACCAGCATCGATCTCGACCTTGACATTGCCGATATCGAGATTGATCTGTTCCTGGCCGAGTTTGCCGAAACCTTCCGGATCGACCAGTCAAAGTTCAGCTGGTATAAATATGGCTACCCTAAAGGATCGGCCAGTGTAAAAGTTATTCGCACTTTGTTCGGCTATAACTCAAATTGGGTAAAAAGCCTGTCGAACAAAATTTATAAACCAAAGTTCAGGGTAAGCAACCTGCAGGACGCTTTCAAAACCGGACGATTGATATAATGGCATCTCTAAAAACTCAGCCTTTCCTCTCCTTTGGAGAGGATCCGATAGCTATCGGATAAAGATGAGGCGAATAAACAAACCGAGTTTTAGAGATGCCTATAAGGCCATTGCGGGTTACAAGGCGGCCTCCATGTTTACATGGCACGTAAATGTTCGGTCAGCTTGCAACGGCTTTCATTTATTGGCTCGCCGCGTAGCCCGCAATGGCTCTTTTATTTTATTCAGCCTAACGAAATATCCCTCCCTTTATGATTCAATGAATGATTATTAGCTACATTTATTGCATCATCCATTTTCAAAAACCAAATTTCATGCGCTTTTTTATTTTTCTGACGCTTGGCATGTGCCTTTTCGGCGCTGAAAAAACTTTTGCCGCAAAAGTTTTTACCATAGCCTCCCCCGATTCAAAAATCAAATTCACACTCGGCACAGATAACGGCGGCTTATTTTATAAAGTAAGTTACAAAGGCGTGCTGATCGTTGACCTATCCAGGCTGAAGCTCGTTTTTAGAGAAGGCGGAGCGTTTGAAAATGCCTTAATCATCACTGTGGAAAAGCCCCAAAGAATCGTGGAAGATTATCCATTGATCATCGGAAAAACCAGCCAGGTTCACAGCGAAAGCAATGATATAATCGTTACCGTAGTCGAAAAAGACGGCCTGAAAAGAACCTTACAGATCGAAATAAGGATTTTTAATGATGGCGCGGCTTTCAGGTACATCATCCCCGGCCAGCCATCCTGGGCCAATATGGTGAACATATCAGATGAATTGGATTCCTTCAACCTAACCGAAAATCCTGTCGCCACCGTTATGTACCGCCGCAACTATACCACCTCCCACGAAGGGCTCTACACCAAAACCGACCTCGCCCACCTGCAGCCGGACACGTTGATGGATATGCCCGCATTGTTTGAATACCCCAACAATCTTTTCCTGGCTATAACCGAGGCAAACCTGCACGATTACGCAGGCATGTACCTCATCAAACACAATAACGTGCTGGAAAGCCGGCTGTCGCCCCTCCCCCATCAAACGGAACTCAAAGTAAAAGCCACCCTGCCCCACAACAGCCCCTGGCGGGTGATGATGATCAGCGACCGCGTCGGGGCGCTGATTGAATCCAATATCCTGACCAATCTAAGCCAACCCTGTAAAATAAAGGACCTGTCCTGGATAAAACCGGGCAAAACCACTTTCCCCTGGTGGAATGGCGATGTAGTACCCGACACCATTAACGCCCCCGGCAATAACTACGTCACCAATATGTATTACGTGGATTTTTGCGCCAAATACGGCATTGAATACCATTCGGTAGTTGAATATGGTCTGCACGAATGGTATGTCAACGATGGCGCCGGTTTTCAGCCCGGCCCGCATGCCGACCCGTCAAAAGCAGTTCCGGGTTTGGACATGCAGCAGGTTTGTGATTCCGCCGCTAAAAAAGGCGTGGGCATACGGGTTTGGGTCCATTTTTATGCCTTATACCCCAAACTGGATGAAACGTTTACGCAATACGAAAAATGGGGCATCAAAGGCCTGATGTGCGACTTTATGGACCGCGACGACCAGGAAATGGTAAACATGCAGGAGGAGATATTGCGGAAAGCCGCGCAGCATCACCTGCATATCCAGTTCCATGGCGCCTACAAGCCAACCGGCGAAAGCCGTACCTGGCCCAATGAGTTTACCCGTGAGGGCACTCTTAACTATGAGAATGACAAATGGAGCAGCTGGGTCACACCCGATGCCGATATCAATATCCCTTTTACCCGCATGCTGGCCGGCTCAACGGATTATCATTTGGGCGGGTTCAGGGCAGCATCGCCGGAGCAGTTTAAAATACATTATACCCGGCCCTACGTAGTGGGCACCCGCTGCCATATGCTGGCGATGTACGTGGTGCTCGAAAACGCCCTGGGAATGGTTTGCGACGACCCCGATGCTTATATTAATCAGCCCGGTTTTGAAGTTTTACAGCAGGTACCCACCACCTGGGACGAAACCCACGTAATCGATGCCAAACCAGGCGAATACCTCGCCATCGCCCGCAGAAAAGAGAGCGATTGGTACGTCGGCGCCATAACCAATCATGACGCAAGGACAATAACACATGCACTTGATTTCCTGCCGGATGGAAATTATACCGCCGAGATATGGAGCGATGCGCCCTCAACCGACACTGATTTGAATCATTTGGTGAAACGAGTGATAAACGTGAACAGGCAAACTGTAATGTCAATGGCACTGGCTGCGGGTGGTGGGCAGGTGCTGCATTTGTATCCGCAGAGAAAGTAGGTTTCACCTTAACTTACTTCTCTCAAAACATTCCTTCACGGTGGTATATATCTTAAAATCGTTTCCTTCGATAGATGTGAGAGCAATACGAACATGGTTTCCACGATCCGTTTGGCAGTTAAGCGCGATGTAGAGTGAGGAGGATGTCTGACCACTTCGAAATTCTAAATTCTCTATTTCATCCCATTTTATAACCACATTCTTAACATATGAAGTGATGCCTATCGAACTAATTTCCAACGCTATTCTGCCCTGTAGCATGGGAATCAACATTTTGATCACTATAAAAATTAACATTACGAGAAAACAAAGATCAAACAAAAGGATTAACAGCCAATTTGTAGTTTGATGGAGATCGATGAACTTAATTAAACTGGAAAGCGACAGAAGTATCATTCCCAAAGGCAATACAGTGAAGAGCAATGTGCCAACCTTACTATATCCGAATGTTTCTTTTTTCCATGTCACCAATAATAGCCTAATGTAGGCATTCCGAGCCGGTTTATTTGCTAAAAAATATTTTCCGCCCTTGTTGGTGTTGTCACCATGGGTGTTCGGAAGATCTGAAATTGGTGGAATGCTAAGATTCCCTAAGCATGCGCGGAGAACATCCTGCACCAAATAGCCTTCGTGTACGGCTAAAAAGGGCCTTTGCCCGCATCCTTCGGGGGCCTCAGGATGACATCCTACGCTTTTCCTTGCGGCGAAAATTATTTTCCGAACGTTTGTGGTATTGTCACCAACAAGATCAGGCTGTAATTACCGTGACAAAAGCCATGAGCCCAAGACCACTGTCTATATTCCACCCTTCAAGCGCGATTCTGAAACGCTGCCTAAAGGGCAAATGCGACTCGTGCTCCGCTGACAGGTAACCCGGGGCGAATCAATAAGACAAGCCTTACAAATCCATCACCCGCATCCTTACGCGCTTAACGTAGTTGCGGATATCAAGCACTATCCCTGCAAATATGTAGACGATCAGCGGGAAACCAACCGCCAAAAATGAAGAGTATATAAAAAACAGCCTGATCTTGGTGATGGAAACATTGAATTTTTCCCCCAGGTAGGTGCACACACCAAACGAGTACCTTTCAAAAAAAGTGATTATCCTTTGCAATCTTTCACGCATATCTTAAAATCTTATTGCCAATTCCACACTGCAGGCACTTTTTATAATTGCAATAGTTGTTTTTCAACTCGAGCAATGCCTGCGATTCAAACGCATTCTTAATTTTCACCCCTAAGGTACTAAAATCTTCCACAATCTTGTTATCCTCCTGCGGCAACGACTCCAATAAGGCTAAACCGCGGCTGATAAAGTACTGTAACCCATTGTGCTTACCATAACTAAACAAAAATAGCGCCAATGTATTCAAAAGCAGGATATTAACCGAAGCCTCGCCCATCTGCTTTGCTGATGGCGCCGATTCCTGGTCAAAGCGATAGTGATTTTCCCAATACGGGTTAACCTTAACGTCCATAAACAGGGCCTTGAGCGCTTTTACGTCTTTGATTTCCAATAGTTTTGAAAATAAATGGTTCGATTGCACCACCAGCGCCGCAAACTGTGCCAGCCTAACCGTTGGAAAATTCGCCGGGCGCAGCCGCATAAACTTCCATAAATGATTGTCCACAGGCGTCAGTTTATATTTTTGACGGAGGAAGCTGTATTCGCTCTTAAGTTTCTGTGGATACTCATCCCTAAATTCCTGCTCTAAAAAACCCGCCTGCCCAAAAATGAGCGCCTCAACCTGGGTTGGATTGTTTTTATGCTTCGCCAGGATGTTTTGCGGTAACGATTTAGCCAGCAGCTCAAACGGCAAGGCGTTGGTTTTAAAACCGAAATTGGCGGCCAAAAACTGGTAAA
>Ga0302304_10001696_pt1 | contig 11466 bp, 10 predicted proteins | sample III_Palsa_E2_2_FD_198769 | JGI IMG/M metagenome (GOLD analysis project Ga0302304, IMG submission 198769) | Peat permafrost microbial communities from Stordalen Mire near Abisko, Sweden - III_Palsa_E2_2 | ecosystem: Environmental > Terrestrial > Soil > Palsa > Peat permafrost | place: Sweden...
GACCCCGTTACTGGCCAAAGACATTTAACAACGGAAGAAATATCTCTGAGCTGGCTCGTATTGGTTGCTGATCACTGCGTCACCTTTCCGAAACAAAGCGAGCAAGGGGCTCTTACCAGCTCTGACCTGGTTAGTTATGGTGTTCGGAACAATTTGATCGTCCCGGTGGCGTGAGGAGCGGTGTCCTGAATTGTCCCTGACACCTTTTCACTATGTTCTTTTTCCGAATATCTCTTGAGCTTTAAAGAGCGCTTCCGCGTCTGGTATGCGCTTATCGCTGACCTTATGTTCGAAATTTGGGTCTTTCTTCCCATCAATTAGATCTGCTGAATAACCATCGAGAGCACGAGCCGCCTTTCGTTTATGTGTTCGCAAAAGTTTGAAAACACCAATTCCTTGACGCTGGGTCGAAACGGCGTAAATATCGCAAGAGTATGAATAGATCAGGCGATCGCTTGCGTCATCGATGTTGCATGCGTATGACTCCCAGCCGATCCGCGTTTTTCCTGAACTATCAAATTCACGGCCGCTTACCTTCAGCTCTCCTGATTCCTGATCAAAGAATTCCACGGTGTATCTGGGTTGGCCATGATGCACATAAAAACCAACCCACGTACCCTCCAGGAAATTTCTGCCAAGTAGTAAGCGGCGAACGACCAAAATCCGTTGAAATAACTCATATAACGTGGATGCGATCAAACGATAGACCCCCGAAGATGTGAGTACACCGACACCGATTGCAACGATCTTCTGTGTTGAAGCCAGTGGCTGTACTAAAGGCGCGATCCAAAGCAGTAGCGAAAACATCGCCGTCACAGTCATGGTTGCTGCCAATAATCCAAAATGATCCTTTTTCATTAGGCATGCTCCGAGATGATCACGCAACCTGCAAATGGGACTAAGGTGGCCTGGCTTTTTCGAAAATCAAAGCAGGTCAGACCACGTTCCGTACCGAGAAATGAAGCTTAATTAGCCACGCCCCTTTATTTGCGTTCTTGATTGGACTTGGTTGGCTTAAACACAATTCGCTTCCTACCCATACCTGTTCGGGTTCGTGGGTTCCTGCGCGCACCAATAAATCATGATCGCCCAACCAACCACTGGAATGAACCCGACAAGTTGCAACCATCCACTGCGATTAACATCGTGAAGTCGGCGCGCGCTAACCGCGAGATATGGCAGAAGCGTACCTAAACCAACGAGCGCCGCGGCGGTGTCACCAATAGCTTGTCCGCCCGCGCTGATGAGCAAGACAAACAAAGTCCACCACCAGAACTCGGACCTCGATGCTCGGCCGTCAAATTCCGCGTACTTCCTGAAACAGGTTTGTATGGATTCAATGAAAGTCACCGAACGCTACTCCTTGAGTCGTGTGAGCATTTCCGATATTTCGATGCGGCTTTATTCGGCCGAAATGAGCCAACAGCCTAAAATTGCCGCTGCACCTCTTTTGAAGCTGAGCCCTAGGGTATTTAACTTCCTCCGCCCCTTTTTTACCGAGCATTTGCCGCGATAGACAGAGACGGTTTCCGGACTGATGAGGTTTCGCTTGATCGAACGCAGATAATCCGTCGTAAAAACGAGCTTGCCATCCCTGATTTCCATTTATCTCTCCCGCCATTGGTCGCGTAGCGATACCAATGGTAATAAGCGAGTACGGCAACCCCGTTACGTCAAGAAAAAGTGACTATGAGCTGACCCCGTTCATACTACCCTGTCGCCGAAGCAACTTCCGCGAAGAACGGCAAAGGAGCAGTCTGCTCGGAGTTGCGAAGCTGCAAAACATGTACAGTAGAGGCGGGACCCGAGGAGCGAATCTCTCTGGACCACTCTAAAATTGTAAGAGCGCCATTTGGAGAAGTTGCCCGAGCTAAATCAAGCGCACGCTCTTCTTGATGGAGAAAAACAAGAATAGTTAGAGGCGCGGAAAGTACTTTGTGGATTCTCTGGAAAGCCTGTAGAAATCTCACAAATTTTCGGTATGTCACTTGATCCATTTCCTGTGCCGGATCATCTAAGGCAATAAACGGTATGAAGAATCGGCCATGAGTCAAGTGACGAGTGAAAAACCACGCCAGTCCTAGCACATGCTGTTCCGCTTGGTTAAGTATGTGACGAGCGGGCAATCGCGAAACCTCATCATCTTGTTTCATTACTATCCCCAATTTTTCTGCCCCCCTCTTTAGTTCCATTGCCATTTCTGGCTCAGAAGATTGGTTCCAGCGTGACGGAGCCAAACACGAAGAAAGCTCGCGCCAAACTGCACCAACAGTCTTCGGCAAATGGCTACTGACAACGCTTAGCGCTGTTTCATCAATCGTCTTCTTGAGCGCCTCCCATTTGAGTGGAAGATCCTGTTTGGCGAAACCCTCTGCACGCAGAGCTAGAATTCTCGTGCCGATATCTCGTGTAAGCGACTCAACCCCTTCAGCGCTCAAGGGATCCTTCCACACTTGTGGCACAAATAACCTTTCGAAAGAGGAAGTTAGTACTTCAGCGAAGTCTTGGCTTGCCGCAAGTTGCGCCTCAAGAGAATCAGCTCCAGAAACGGGCATACGAAAAATACCCGCGAGATCAGAAATGCGCTCTTGGGAAATCGGACAATTACTCACATCCTCAGTAACCCGCTCGCGAAGTTGCTTCTGTTCTTCCAGAAGCCTCGCATACTCAGTGCGGACTCCCGAATATTCTTCATCAACGCTAATTGCAATACGGTCGATAATGTCGTCTATACGCTCTGTATGCTCGGCGTCACATGTTGGGCACGTGTTTGCATGGCTCTCCATCCATTTCGTCAAGAGCTTTTCTTTCAGATAGCTCAAGTGCTCCTTTCTTGCCCTTAGCAGAATTCCAAGTGGATTTAGCTCAGCAAGCTGCATGCTAATAACCCTACTACGCTGAGCGTCACCCTCATCAGCAAGTATCGAATTAACTGAATCAACAATTGGCCTGCGAAGCCACTTAGCCCAAGCGAATAGATCGCTCTTTACCGTTGCCCAATCCTGTTTAGTTGCCTCTAGAGCAAGGGCCCCCGCTTCAATGAGTTCAATTATTTTTTTAGAAAGGGTATTGCGTTCGACTAGCCAATTTGAAATCGGATGTTCGCCATTTCCGGTCTTTTCAATAGATATCGCGGCCTGTTCAACGACTGCTTCGCGACCGACTGCTGAGTCAACAATTTCCCAGCTTGTACGAATAGTTCTGGAAGGAATCGCAAACTCAGGTAACTGCTCACCCAACTGGTGTATCCAGAGAATTGGAGCCTGCGGCTCAGGTGGGCAGTTATCAGAAAGGGTTCGTGCAACTAGCTTGCGCAGAATCGTTCCAGACTTGGTGATTGCCGCGCTTAGTCCGTAAGATCGCAGCCAGTCCTGCCAGTCTGACTTCGCCGCAAGCGAGCGCTTATCTGCTTCCGATTGAATCCGCCGTGCCCGAGGTGAATAGTCACTGAGGACGAAACTCGCTAACTCGGCAGAGCTCATTTCGAGGAACTCCCTGGCGGACTCCTGTGCCAATAAAGTTCCCCGGCCGCCAACCATCATGTCCTTGGCTGTATCTGCACTTCCCACAAGAGACTGAAGCGACTCAGCTCCATCCCAGAGCACGCTAGCAACATTAGTTTCGCTAGATCCAGATCTAGTGAGCACCCTCCTCAGGTAGTTGCCCTTCGCATTAGTTGGAACGTCCCTATCGCTCAAAAACTCACATTGGCGCTTGGATGTTCCCAATAAAGCTAGGCTTACAGCTTCAAATAGGCTCGATTTTCCAGAACCGTTTGGACCATGAATAATCAAGGCACCGCCGCATGCCTTAAGTAACAATTCTGCGTCAACTACATTGCGAAAGTTTCGGACGTTAACATTCGAAATTTGCCGCGCAGAAAGACCCGAAGAATTAGGGGACGCATCACGCAAAAAATCATCCATCTCTTGCATGAACTCTTCTGCGAATAGTTTTTGATTCTTTTCCGCTATCGAATCTATCGATGCTTTAAGACCTTCTATGAACTCAACATCAGGCGATAACCACGCCGGCATCTGGTTTGAATTTCTTCTCAGGAGAGCCCTAACTTGTAGCAATAGACTGGGTATTCCATCTCGGCTCAACGCCTGATGGATGTCATGATCTGCTATGTCGATGTAATCAATACCAACTTCTTCTGGGTGCGCGCTTCTGTTCCGTAAATCGCGTAAAGCTCTCTCCCACTCCGCCTTACATACTTGAGGCACGATCCATATTAAGTGCACCTGCCAAGCACCTGCTGAGTCCTGACTTGCTTCTGGCACTCCTGAGCGCACATCAAGCCTAGACAGGGTATCGAGCGCCCACCTGACGTCCGCTCTAACGATGTCTGAAACTGCTTCTGCGTTAGTAAGTGCAACAAACCTTGTCCAAATTCCAACTTCCGGATCAAGTAATTCAGCTCGATTCTCATCGACCTCATTCCAGGCAGCGAAACCAGGCTGACCAACTGCACCTCCCAGGACTATTCCCAAGGATCCGTAGCTGTCCTTGAGCCATTGTTTTAGCGAGATCAGACTCGGATTCATGAGTGAACTCTCATCTCAAGTAACGAAGGCAATTGGTCAAGCTCAATTGAATCGATATTGCCCTGCTGTGCCAGATAGCGATGACTGAATGATGCTGCAAGCGCCTCTCTCCATCTCTCTTTGCGGACCATAAGCTCACTACTACTCAGTCGAGGCCGAGAGGGGCCGTCAAGAAACAATACGGTTAGGTTTTTAATCCGACCTTTGTCTCGCCAGTGCTTTGATTCGAGAAGCGACCTCAAACTAACTGTAGATATTTCATCCGTCTCGGCCCACACAGGAACAGGTAAAACTAAGCGCTGCTCTGAACGACTCCAAAAGCCTCCAGGAAATGTCTCAAAATCCCAACTTTTACCGGGCAACGAGCTACTAATTCTGCAAAGAACCCTCGCTGCAGCTTGTAGATCTGCCCGCTCGATGGATAACGAAATCCAGGGTATGTGGGCGTCTCTCTGTTCCACGGGAAGAATCTCATCACTTCCAGAACTGGCCGGCGCATGTTTTTGGGCGCGCACCATGAAGCAAATTCGCAGCCATATTGGCAGCCAGCAATCCATAAAGTTTACGCACCAATAATTTCTCAATGCCCTGTCGTCGAAGCCAGGAATCAACGAGCACTCACTTTTTAAATCAACGACTAGCTCAGAATGTTGCGTACACGCAGCCGTAAGCGCCGCGAATCCGCGACGAGTCTGTATCCACAGGAATAAGTCATCTGTGGTTCCCGGCGCATTACCACCACTTACGCCAATCGAAGCGGCATCAGGAGCGACGCCGTAGCTATGGCAGACCTCTGCGAGGCCAGCCTGATCGACCTTAACATCGATTATTGTCAGGTGATTACTTAAGGCATCGGATTGCTTCATGCTGGCGAACAACTGTTTTACATACCCCTCCGTTGCGCTCCAGCCTATTGTAACGGTCCATCTCCCCTTAATATCACCCTTCATTCGATCGATCCTACCGGGTGGTTGATCAGAAAGCTGGCGATCCATCTCAGACGCCGAAATTACAAACTCATCATTCCCCTCGTGCAGTGCTCTTGCACATCCGTGAGCTTTAAATAGCGGCTGTGTACTGATATTTACTGGGTCGCGTTCTCCCTTAAACCAGACGTGGTAGCGCAATTTCCAAGATTCGGGTGCGATGAAATGGCTTCCACCACCTTCTCCTCGCCGCATTCCCACTGCCTCAAATGCCGACTCAAGCCAGCAGTCCCAATTGAAAGACCAAAAGGAATGCACTCGTCCCTCACGAGCGAGCCGACTGAGCACTCTGTGACGCGGTGTGGTACCTCTGAGAGGAATATTGGTTTGCGCCAAGAATCTTGCGTCTGTAGTAATACCCATCGCGCGCGCTAACCGTTGCTTAGCGCTTTCTTCCGTGTCCCCTCGCATTGAGAGCAACCGCAAACAATCTTCCGCCCAGCTATAGAGCTCCTTGGCGTTATAAGGAACGATTGATGACCTAATTCCCATGAGATCTTCAATTTCGATCTTGCGTTGGGCGATCTCCTGCGCGTATTCATCTGCCCTGGGTACGAGTCCAAACGATAATCCCGCACCGATCAAGACGATTGGCGCTTTTTGACAATTCATTGGATCAATCCATCCAGCGAAATGTTCCTCCAGGCGACCTCCAGCTTGAAACGTAGTCATGTTCATAGTGTGGCATCCGTGCGATTGGCATTAAGAATTGCGGATAGTTGAGGCTAGTTGATGTTGAAAGCAAACCTCGCGCCAGAGCGTCCTTTTGTTCGAAGATACCTGATTAGAAGATGAAACGGCTCGCACATTGGCAGTCGTGTCGCGGATCAATATTGGCAGGACTGACGTTGTCTTACATATTGCGACGGTATTTGCCGCCAGTTGATACAACGCGTAACCGCGCCGCCAGAGATCGGTACGCTTGCTCGCCTCATGCAAAAGCTCGAACCCGGAGCTAGGTCGACCAGTTCAGCGCCCGTCACGGTCATACCGCAACATTATGGAAAGGCCGCGAGGCCCGACTGGTCGACAGCGCGGGCTATGTGCTGCACTGCCACGGCGATATCGAACTCAATCCCTTCCATGCCCGCATCATGGATACTCCGACAGCCTTTCCGTGGTCCAGTTGCACGGGCCACTGCGGTCTTCGCCAAGAGGCCACTCTCTCGCCGCGCCGGCAAAACACCATGCTTTCCGCCGCACCGGAAACGCGCCGCAACCTACAGCAACTGCTACGTGAGGTTCTCTCGAACGACGACCTGAAAGCCATCCGAACTAACTTTCAACAATAACGAGCCCTAGAGCGCTACGAATTTCGCGCCATAGTCGAAACACTTCGCCGGTGCTAGGTCCACGCATCGCCCGCCTCATAACGATTCAAATGACTGTAAGGAAACCTCACCCTATTTTTGCTGGGTCACTACACCGTTTTGCTAATATGGCCTCATGATCCAATGTACTGTGAAGCAACTTTTGACCAACCTTGCCCAGCTTTCGCCGAGCATTTCAACTATCACTTTGACGTCTTACGTGCCTAGGCCGGTTCTCTCCGAAAGATTGAGCATCGACTCAAACCCGTCGCTCTCGCCAAATCTGTTCGTCCACGAGGCGCTCAGACATCGCGGTTATCCAAGTGCTATTGAGGCCTACCCAGTCGAGATGCTTACCGACAAACTGGCGGAGCTGCCGCTCCATGGCACCGTTCGCGGACTATGCTCGCGTGTTCACTTACTCGACGGCACCGAAGCGCACCTGCCCCTCCTCGACTTTCAGTGCAACGTGAACGATGAGAACGCCGCAGCTCTTCTCGATGCAATGAAACTGCTGGGCCAGGTGCGCGGCGTCTTGGCCACAAGCGGCAAGTCTTACCACTACTACGGACTTGAACCGATCACGCTCGAAAAATGGCGTCGATTTATGGCTAACAGCATACTTCTAACACCACTCATTGATGTGCGCTATCTCGCCCACTGCATGATCGAGGATATTGCCTGCCTACGAATCGATGCACGACCGAATCAGCATAACGAGCCCGTAGTTGTAGCCGTTCTTAAGGAAAATCGCGGCGCCAGCTAATCGCGGCGAAACGAAAACACATTAAAGATCGCTCGGTCCGAATCACGGTCTACAGAGCTAAGCTTTGGAATGCTTGGCAACCATGCGCAGTCCGACGCCCTGGCCTGCAACATGCGGTCAAAGCGCCACCCAGCGGATTCAGCCGCTCGAATAACTTCTCCACTGCTTCGTTTCCATGTATCAATCTCAAACTTGCCGGCAGGCGTTGGGATCCTCGTCCGTTCAAATTCGTGGTCAATATCGAGCTCCGTGACAATAAGTGCGCCACCTTGCGAAACTAAGTTGGCGGCTGCGCGAAATGCGCTAATAAGGTCCTTCACATGACAAAACACCCGAGCGGCTATAGCCAATTGAAATAATTGAGGCGCAAGCGCCTCCGACCGTAAGTCACCAACGAGCAAATGTTCTCTGCTTTTGAGCTTGCGGGCCGCAATGGCTACCATCTCTTGGCTAATATCAATGCCGAAAGTATCAATGCCGACCGCACGCAATGCAGCGACGTATCTGCCGGTCCCCATACCTAAATCAACCGCATGCTCAGCATGACCCATGCGAGATACCTCGGCGAGCACAAGCGGCACTTCATTTCTGTCCCAAAACGTCTGCCACTCCCACGAGTCATACCAGGGAGCGACTTGATCGTAAGCCGCAGCAATTGCACTAATGTCGCTCACTTTTGCTTAGTCTTCAAAACCCTAATCTCGTCTTCTAGTGAATTCATTCGATCAAGCAATGCCTTGGACTCCTCGGTGCCACTGTATACAAATACAGGCTTAGGACCAGCAGCTTCTAGCTGCTTGTCAATCCTCGCTTCGATTTGATCCGCCCTCTGCCTGGCTACCACCTCGACATTCTCCGTGAGAAATCTCGTTGCAAGCCACTGTCCAGTAGTCAGAAGCACAATCGCAAGCAGAGCAAGCGGCGCGGCCTTGTAGACTGCGATCCGCGTATCGGTCGATACCGATTCCCGAAATATCAGCTTTGCTTCAGCTAGCTGTTCATTCAAATCCTTCTTTGCAACCAGGCCAAAATCCTTGGCCAGCTCCTCAATCTGAGCACTGCCGGCAGTGATTAGTTCCTTTAGTTTTCGGGATTGCTCTGAGATTTGCAGGAATGTTGCAGGTGACTCGCTCGCCATCGTTGCTACTTTGCTGTCGTAGCTTTGGGTTTGCCATACGCCTGAAGAACATTTCGCAACGCTATCAAGCGATAGAAACATTAGCTTAGCTACTCGCGTATCAGGCTGTATGCGGACACGATGCCTACCAAAATTCACGAAGGTGCATGTCAAGTGCCCCTCGTATCCGGGTGGAACCGCACTAAGGTTCACCAGCATTAGCCCCTTGCGCGAAAGCCCGTCCGTCTGATTCCAGATGCCACACACATCGGCGGGCATTCTCACGATTTCGCGAGTCCTGAGCGATACGAGTTCGCCGGGACATATTTCGTATACCTCTTCACCCGGCCACGCACCAACGATTTGGGTCGTCCAATCGAACACATCTGCGTGGGCTGGTTCGTCTGAGTTCGGGGACGGAAAGACTTTGCCAGCAACAAACGAATATGCACAGCCGCGTACGCGACTAGGATCCCCATCGACGATCAACTGGTCAAACTTCGCCAAGATCGCGTTGTCACTAAATACGGTCATATTAAGTCTCCAAATCCTATAGGCCCCGCCAATACAGTCCCTCGGTCACAAGCTACAGCGGGCATGAACCCCCACAGCCTCCATCAACTCATCGAATCTGAAAGATCGCCCGTTTGAAGGACAGGAATTAACGTCCTCCGTCTCATTTTCACAACATCTGCCTTCGAATCATCGCCTCGCTTTGAGGCAACGCTTTGTCCATCGACTGCTCGGCGAACCTTTGCACCAGATCCAGCAGCTTTAGAGCGGTGGCGATATCGCCATGCAACAGCGCACGCAATGCAAGGCAGCGCGGCAACAGGGTGGGAACGCTCCAAGCCAATACTTTCGGCAAGAGATCGTCGGTTAAGCACGCCGCGTCCCTGCTCAGCATCGCACGGGAAAACACCAGCTCGGTCCGCAGGTAGGCAGACGAAGCGACCAGTTTTGCCTTGGTTGGCTTGGGCACCCCCTCCATCAACTGGTCGTAAGTCTCTTGCAACTGCGCTGCCTGCAGCCACTCTCCACGGTTCTGGTGGCCCTTCAGTCGATACCAGAGTGCCGAGAGCGGCATCGGCATGGCCTGCGAATCCAGAGCCGCGATCTGGTCGACGGGCAAGAGATCGGCGGTGACGCCAGCGATGCAAAGTGCCTGCAGGCGAGTGCTCGCCAGCGTTGGGCTGTGTTCCAGTTCCTTTCGTCGCCAGATCAGTAGACGCATGCCGTCCGTGCCAGAAACGCGTGTAGTGGGAAGCAGGTTGATGATGCCCGCACCGGTATTGAATATTGCAAAGGCCACGGCGAGCGACCCTGCGGGAACAGAGGACCACAGTGCTGCCAGTGCGGCGCAGATCACCGCCGTCACCAAGTTGGCGACTGGTCCACCGGCGATCATGAAAAGCACCTGTGGCCGCATCGGACGCCTAGCATCACAAACCGCGACCACAAAACCACCCATTCGAATCTTCTGCTGTGTGTTCCAGCGAACCCGCCAGCCACGCTGCTGCGGAATAACCTCGATGCGACCAAAGCGAACCTGGGTCACCGTCATGCCAGACCATTTTGCCGCCGCATAGTGGCCAAGCTCGTGGATGATCGTGGTGGCAAACGCAAGGAGCATCACGAACAAGAAAGGAAGAAGCGGCCCCATGCCTAGGCCATTCCCAGCTGCCTCCAAACACAAGAGAAAGCCAGCAACACCGGTGGCGAATCCAACCAGCCATTGGATGGGTCTGAAGAGCCGGTCTAACCATTTGTAGGTCTGCTGGTTCATCGCGATGCCGCGAGCTTCTTGCAGCCTTCAAACCACGCGTCGCTCGGATAGGTAAACAGCAGATACATCGCATAGAGCAACACGATCACTCGCAGCGCGCTTATCGCCGCCATGACGGGATCACGGCTGAATTCGTCTGCCAGGCCGCTCAGTGTGTTCGCGATGCCAAGGAGAAGCAGAATCAAATAGATGACTCTCGCCCAGTTCCGTCCCTGCGAGATCTTGTAGAGAAAGAACGCTGAGAACAGAAAAGTAAGCACGAATGTCGAACACAGGATCACCGGAGAAACCAGTGTTCCAAATCGAAAGATATGCACGATGCTGTTGATCAACCCCATCGCCAATGCAACCCAGAGGCAACGGATGCCAAGGCGAATTTCCTTTGGCCCTCTGGTAGATACCTGTGCTTCCATTCCCCTTCCCCCGATCTGTCCTTCGCTTTGAAACGAACTGGCCGATGGCCACCGTCTGGCAAAACTCTATAACAAAAGGCCCGTCTGATGACGGGCCTTTGAGCGATCATGTAACAACGCCTTACATATTCCGCCGATACTCCCCACCCACGTCGTAAAGTGCGTGCGAGATCTGGCCCAGCGAGTTGTACTTCACCGCTTCGATCAGCTGCTCAAACACGTTGCGGCGATCGCGCGCCGTGCCCTGCAGCACCTTGAGACTATCTGAAGCGAGTGCGTTGCGCGCTTCGCCGTAGCGTTTGACGTTGGCGATCTGGGCGCCCTTCTCTTCTTCGGTGGAACGGATCAGCTCGATTTCGGTGGCGATTTCGCCGCCGTGGTCCTTGGGCAGGAAGGTGTTGACGCCGATGAGGGGCAGCGAGCCGTCGTGCTTTTTGTGCTCGTAATACATCGACTCCTCCTGGATCTTGCCGCGCTGGTACATGGTGTCCATGGCGCCGAGCACGCCGCCGCGTTCGCTGATCGCTTCGAACTCCTT
>Ga0302304_10001701_pt1 | contig 11452 bp, 9 predicted proteins | sample III_Palsa_E2_2_FD_198769 | JGI IMG/M metagenome (GOLD analysis project Ga0302304, IMG submission 198769) | Peat permafrost microbial communities from Stordalen Mire near Abisko, Sweden - III_Palsa_E2_2 | ecosystem: Environmental > Terrestrial > Soil > Palsa > Peat permafrost | place: Sweden...
GACGATACCCTGGGTAACCGTCACGTCCAGGTTCAAAGGATACCCGATTGCCAGCACCCACTGTCCCAGTACGACATCATCGGAGTTCCCAATCGCCATGACAGGAAGATCTTGAGCGTCTATCTTTATCAATGCCAGGTCTGTATTGGGATCCGCACCCACCACCGTCGCAATGTAATTTTTGCGGTTGTTGAGGGTAACCGTGATCGACGTAGCCCCATTCACTACATGATTATTGGTGACGATATATCCGTCATTGCTGATGATCACTCCCGAACCGGATGCCCGCTGATCTTGTTCCTGCGGCTCCTGGTCATTGCCCTGACCCGCGTCCTCCTGGAATTTAGTCGTAGTCTTGATATGCACGACGGCCGGCACAGCGGCAGAGGCCGCCTTTTCAAAATCTATCGGTTGCTCAGCCTCTTTGATGTAGGCAGTCTTGACAACAGGCGTTTTGCTTTCATCCGTTATACTTGTAAAAGGTCCCTGCCCCCGGGCAAATAAACAGCTTCCGGTGACTGCAAATGCAGCCAGAAGCATTGCCTTGCTCTTCATTTTCATTTTTAGAATTTATTGAGTGGAAAGAATTATCCACATCAATGTTACACTATTACCGGGTGTACTGCCTTATCGCCGCTGTTAATTAAAGGGTAAACCAATATCGGACAGGATTTGCTGCGATGAATTGGCGTGATGGGCGTTAAATCTATTACAATTGTATATCCGATGGCGGATAATGTCCGAATAATTTCGTAGATTTTTCGGCGGCAGCATCGAACATAGTCCCCCCATTCAGGCCGCGAATGCGTCAAAGCCTAAGCACTCCGACAGATGGCATATCCTTTAATCTTCGTATCCGGCCATCGAAGGTCATATATTGTCCTTCGCGCAAGTATTTCGTTCGCCCACTAGAAACATTTATCTTGCCGTTCGGGTGTATGGTCGTCTCATTAACGAGGGTAATATTCCTGGTGACGAAATTTTTCCGGCCATGACTGACCTCTGTAAGTTTGCCATGTTTCATCATAATATAATAGGGCAGAACGCTATCTTTTTGAACGGGCTCCTGCGCAAATAAAGTCAGATTAATTACGGCAAATACCAAAATACCCAATAGCTTTTTCATATAGTGTCTTTAATACTGCTATTAGTTAAACGTCCTCGTTGTCAGCACCTGCTGGCCATGTGGATTCGAGATGGCAGCCACATCCTCGGCGGTAATAAAAATACGTGTCGGTCTAAAAGGAGTAATAGTTTTCATACTGGCTTTCAAAGTGCTGGATAAAAAGCCGTCTTTACTTTGCATTTCGCCAAGATTCTTCGTGCCATTTCGTTCCGTATCCATCCATACGATATAGGTCTTCGCAGCCGGTTGCAGGCGCTGCGGGCCGGCCAAATGAAAAATACTGATGCCAATATTATAGCCCTTATCCTTATCAGTACTCACCTTGACGATCCCTTGTGCAGCGGGCACAACCGTGGATGCTATAAAATGGACTTTTTGCGCCTGGGCGCTTAATTGCGTTAAAGTCAAGGCAATAAAGCCTAAAAAAAAGGCCTTCAGGGGAAAATAAATAGAATGCTTCATAATGTTTTTTTAAAAAATTAACAATACAAGACCCTCTTGCGCTTCCGCGGAGATGCTCACCGGGAAATCCTTACCCTCCCAATGATCCGCCTGCTGCCAGTAGAAAGTGAAAAGAACCTGTTTCCTATCCGGCAGCATCGTGGTCGGAGCTCGGCGCATTGGATGCCCAGGGCCAAAGCTGACATTTTATAGTGAAGTTAAGCCGCCCTTCCCCGCATGTCGTTATTCAATTCAGGATGATAATTATATAATTCATACTTTTCAGCAAACGGGAGTGAATGTGTGAATTATGTAAATCTTTCATGTAATTATATATGCAACCGCGGATTGATATCTCCTACCTTAACGCTCAAAGATTGTGAAGTATGAATAGCGCCTCCACGATTAAATATGCCGAGCCGGCAAAAAAGGCGGATAAGATCCGGCCAATGATTTCTTCGGTGCGAAAAAAGGCGACGGCTGCCGAAACCACTATACTAAAGCTAAATGAACTTGCAAAAAAGCGCCCCTTCTGCTGCTATCTGAAAACCCGGAAACATGATCCATTATGAAATATTCCTTTACAGGTCTTACAAATTCAAAGACTTCTCATCTTTATTCTTTCTAAACTGGGCGGGTGTAAGTCCGGTAACCTTCTTGAACTGACTGGAAAGGTGCGCTTCACTGGAATAGTTCATCCTGAAGGCAATTTCACCAAGTGTAAGCTTGGTCTCACTTAGAAGCTTTTTCACCGCTTGAATTCTTTTTGAAATGAAGAATTTCTCGATAGTAAGACCCTCCACTTCAGAAAAAAGATTAGCCAAATAGGTATAATCATGATGCAGTTGCCGCGAAAGGTGGACGGAAAAATTAACGCCCGGGGGCTCTTCTGAATGCTGTACCGCATCTTCGATTATATTTCTTATATCCCGGGTCAATTCACTCTTCTTATTCTCCAATAATTCAAGACCGACCTTCTGCAATTCCGACCTAAGCCGAACTTGATCCTCGAATGGGAGTTGTTCTTCAATATCTGCTTCACCCAGTTCTACCCTGGAGGCATGAAAACCAAGCCTGATCAATATCTCCTTCACGATCATCTTACATCGCCCCGAAACCATATTTTTAATGTAGATCAGCAAAACAGATGAGTTTAAAATAAACATGGCTGTAATCGAGAGAATCTTCAAGGCGCGAAAAGACCGTTTTACGGGTGGAGATATAAAAATAATCAATTTATTTTAAAATCTTGACTACTATCACTATTAAGTTCCCCGGATAAGATATTACGATTAGAGTCATTTCCCACATTTAAAATAAATTCATCAACTAGCTTAAAAGTATCAATTTCAACCTTCCTGAATTTATCGCTGAACGTGTGAATATTGTAAAACAAACCAACAATTGCATAACTGTCCTGCTGGAACTATATGCTATTTTTACTCCAAACCGAATTTTAAACTGAATAAATAATTATGTTACGCAATATCAAAGACTTGATGGGATTCCGCATAGCAGCCAAAGATGGCGAAATCGGAAAGGTAAAGGATCTCTATTTCGACGATGAAACATGGACCATACGATACCTGATCGTGAAAACAGGTGACTGGTTGTCCACCCGGGAAGTCCTGATCGCTTCTGAGGCCCTGACAGACTGTTCCTGGGAATCCGGGACATTCTCAGTCGGCCTGACAAAGGAACAGGTCCGCAACAGCCCGGACATCGATACCGATAAGCCCGTTTCCCGCCAGCAGGAGGCGGAATTGGCGAAGTATTATCCATGGCAGAGTTATTGGGGTACCGGCTTTTATCCCGGCGGTGTCTGGGGCATCGTTCAGCCCACCCCCCTTATTGATCCAAGAACGATCAGAGAAGTCGACCGCACAAAAATTTCCCATGAGGACAGGCATTTAAGAAGCTCGAAAAAGGTTACCGGCTATCATATTCATGCTACGGACGGCGATGTTGGTCATGTAAATAATTTCATCTTTGACGACCAGACCTGGCAAATTGCTTATCTGATGGTCGACACGCATAACTGGATCGGGGGAAAAAAAGTGCTGATAACTGTTAAGCATATACACCGCGTAGTGTGGGAAGATTCGAGGGTTGTTGTAGACATGACCATTGACACGATAAAAAACAGCGAGTCGGTCGATAAATGGGAATACTCCGTTCCGGAGTATGACCAGGCCGAATACAGGAGACAGGTCTTTCATTTCAAAGAAAAGGCGGATATACTATAAAACAAGAAAAACATGATTGCAGAACCAACCATAAAAACGGCAAAAAGTATAGGTAAGGAGTCCCGGCAAGATGCCGAACAGCCCGACGTGTCTCAGCCTCTATCGAAGGAAATGCTGCGCAGGATCAACGCCTACTGGCGGGCAGCCAACTACCTGGCGGTCGGGCAGATCTATCTATACGACAACCCACTACTGAAGAAGCCCCTGACAATAGACCACATCAAGCCGCTGGTAGTCGGGCATTGGGGTACCGTCCCGGGTCAGAACTTCATTTATGTGCATTTGAACAGGGTCATCAAAAAATATGACCTGAACATGTTCTACGTAGCCGGGCCGGGACACGGTGGTGCGGCGCTGGTGGGGAACACTTACCTGGAAGGCACCTGGAGCGAAGTCTATCCGGCCGTCAGCCAGGACGAGGCAGGTCTCAAAAAGCTCTTTAAACAATTCTCATTTCCCGGTGGCATTTCAAGCCATGTGGCGCCGACGACGCCCGGCTCCATTCACGAAGGCGGAGAACTGGGATATTCACTAAGTCATGCGTTCGGCGCGGCCTTCGACAATCCCGATCTCATCGTCGCCTGTGTCATTGGCGATGGGGAGGCGGAAACAGGCCCCCTGGCTACATCCTGGCAGTCCAATAAACTCCTCGATCCGGTTACCGACGGCGCCGTATTGCCGATCCTGCACCTCAATGGCTATAAGATCAGCAACCCCACAATCCTGGCGCGTATCGAGCATGAAGAGCTCGATCAACTTATCCGGGGTAACGGCTGGACGCCTTACTTCGTGGAAGGAGATGAACCTGTCATCATGCACCAGTTGATGGCAGTGGCCATGGAGAAGGTGATCGCCGATATCCGCCAAATCCAGGAGAATGCGCGGGAAAAGAACGATACGACCAGACCCCGCTGGCCGATGATTGTCCTGCGGTCGCCCAAGGGCTGGACCGGGCCTAAGGTAGTCGATGGCCTTCAGATTGAAGGCACTTTCCGGTCACACCAGGTACCGCTGCTGGTGGACCCGGATCATCCTGAGCACGTCAAAATACTGGAAACCTGGATGAAAACATATAAGGCTGAAGAACTCTTCGATACAAACGGCCGGCTGATCGCCGAACTGGCCGAGCTCGCGCCGACCGGTGACCGGCGAATGGGCTCCAATCCCCATGCCAATGGCGGCCTGCTGCTTCAAGACCTGTGCATGCCCGACTTCCATGACCACGCAGTCCATGTGCCTTCACCCGGCGCTGTTACCGGCAATGATACCCAGGTGTTGGGCGCATTCCTGCGGGATGTGGCCAGGCTAAACCAGGACCAGCGGAATTTCCGCGTCTTCGGCCCGGATGAGACTGTATCTAACCTGCTGAGTGATGTCTTTGAGGCCACCAATCGTCAGTGGGACGCGCGGACGGAGAAAAATGACGAATTCCTGGCACCTCAAGGCCGCGTGCTGGATTCAATGCTCAGCGAACACCAGTGCGAGGGTTGGCTGGAAGGATACCTGTTGACCGGAAGACATGGGTTGTTTAACAGCTATGAGGCATTCATCCGGATCGTCGATTCGATGTTCAGCCAGCACGCCAAATGGCTGAAAGTCACCCTGGAACTACCCTGGCGAAGAAAGATCGCCTCGCTGAACTACCTCCTTGCTTCCCATGTTTGGCAGCAGGACCACAATGGCTTCACGCATCAGGATCCCGGCTTCCTCGACCATGTGATCAATAAAAAGGCAGACATCGTTCGCGTCTACCTGCCTCCCGATGCCAATTGCCTCTTATCGGTATTCGATCACTGCCTGCGCAGCCGGCACTATGTGAACGTTGTCGTTGCCGGCAAGCATGCCCTTCCCCAATGGCTGACCATGGATGAGGCAGTTATACACTGTACGGAAGGCATTGGTATCTGGCAATGGGCCAGTAACGACCAGGGTGCCGAACCCGACGTGGTGATGGCCTGCTGCGGCGACACTCCCACTCTGGAAATTCTGGCCGCCGTTTCCATCCTCCGCGAGCATCTGCCCGACCTGAAGATCCGGGTCGTCAACGTAGTCGACCTGATGCGCCTGCAACCCTCTACCGAGCACCCGCATGGGCTGAGCGACACGGACTACGACGCACTGTTCACCAAAGACAAACACGTCATCTTCGGCTTTCATGGCTATCCCTGGCTGGTACACCGACTGACCTATCGCCGGACCAACCATAAGATGCACGTCAGGGGCTATAAAGAAGAAGGCACGATCACCACCCCTTTCGACATGCGCGTGCAGAATGACCTTGACCGCTTCCACCTGGTTCAGGACGTTGTAGACCGTCTGCCGAACCTGGGCAGCAAGGGGGATTACCTCAAGCAAATGGTACATGACAAACTCATTGAGCATAAACATTACATTGATCAGCACGGCCAGGACTTACCTGAGATCCGTAACTGGAAATGGAAAAAAAATGAAAACAGACCAGGAAATCGCCCAACGTAAGGCAGAAATTGGACGCATCGGCATCGCTGCGGACCATGGAGGGTTTGAAATGAAACAGGCCCTTGTATCATCCCTCCAGACCGCCGGATATAAAGTGGTGGACTTCGGGGCTTATGCATTAGTAATGGAAGATGACTACCCGGATTTTATAGTTCCCCTGGCCAAGGCGGTAGCAGGCGGGGAGATCGCACGGGGAATAGCCATTTGCGGCACTGGCGTAGGCGCCTGCATTGCGGCCAACAAAGTGCCTGGGGTAAGGGCCGCGCTGATCACCGATTCTTTTTCTGCTCATCAGGGAGTCGAGGACGATGACATGAACGTCATATGCCTCGGAGGCCGGGTAATCGGGCAGGCGCTATCCCGGGATCTAACGATGTCTTTCCTGGACGCCCGCTTCAAAGAATCTGAACGGTTCAAGCGCCGTTTGAAGAAAGTGGAAGAGTTGGAAAATAAAAAATACGATCTCCTGGACATCATTTATTAATCGAAAAACACCGGAGGTATCTTCAATGGATTCTCTAGCACTCACAGACACGGCAAAAATGATAGTCGCCGACGACAAAGGATTGCTGGCGATAGATGAGAGTACGCCAACCTGCAACCGGCGGTTTGCCGAAATCGGTATTCCTCAAACCCTTGAGAATCGCCGCGCCTATCGGGAATGGATCATCAAAACGCCCGGGCTGGGAGAATTCATCAGCGGGATGATCCTCTATGACGAGACCATCCGCCAACATGATACTGATGGATACCCATTCATCAAGATCATCGCCGACGAAGGAATCATTCCGGGGATCAAGGTCGACACCGGCGCAAAAGAACTGGCCGGCCATCCCGGCGAGAAAATAACGGAAGGGCTGGACGGCCTGCGCGATCGCCTTCGGGAATATAGCGGGATGGGCGCCCGTTTTGCCAAATGGCGGGCATTGATTGCCATGGGGCAAGGCATTCCGGGGAGTGCCTGCATCGAGGCCAATGCGCAGGCGTTGGCTCGTTATGCTGCCCTATGCCAGGAGGCCGGGCTCGTACCCGTCGTCGAGGCGGAAGTGCTCATGGACGGCGTGCATACCCTCGGACAGTGCAGAGAAACAACGACCGCTGTCCTCCATGCTGTTTTTAACCAGCTCTATATGCAAGGGGTCTGTTTGGAAGGCATGATCCTAAAACCTAACATGGTGGTCCCGGGTCTTATCTGTCCCCAAAAGGCAACCACAGACGAAGTAGCCGATGCCACCGTAGAATGTTTTCTGCGCGTCGTTCCTGCTGCCGTTCCTGGCATTGCCTTCCTGTCGGGCGGCCAGTCCGGTGAACTGGCATCAGCGCGGTTGAATGCCATGCAGGTCCGGTTCGCGGGTAAAATGCCGTGGGGCCTTTCTTTCTCCTTTGCCCGTGCCATCCAGCAACCGGCTTTGGCCATCTGGCATGGAGAGCAGGCCAACGTGCCGGCGGCACAGCAAGCATTATATCATCGCGCTCAGTGCAACCACGCCGCGCGACGCGGCCTGTACGCCAGGGAAATGGAATGGGCTATCGCGTGAAAAAATAAAGAAATACTTATTTATGCCAGACAATACCGGCCAGCCAAAGGCGCCAGCAACCAAGCCCGGCCAGAAACCAGACCCGAAGGACGACCAGAAACTACATCCGAAGGTCGACCCGAAGGACGACCTGAAAATCCTCCCGATGGCCCAGGTACAGTCCAAACTGAAGTCCTCCCCGCAAGGTCTTACCCAGGCCGAAGCCGCAAAACGACTGACACAATATGGTCCCAACGAGATCAAGGAAAAAAAAACGAACCCTATCCTGAAATTCCTCGGCTATCTGTGGGGTCCCATCCCATGGATGATCGAAGGAGCCGTTATCCTATCGGGAGTGGTCCGGCATTGGCCGGACTTTTTCATTATCCTGGTCTTGCTATTTGCCAATGCCATCGTCGGCTTCTGGGAAGAGCGACAAGCCGGCAACGCCATTGCTGCCTTAAAGGCCCGGCTGGCTGTCAAGGCCAAAGTGCGACGGGACGGAAAGTGGATCAACCCCGATGCCTGCGAACTGGTTCCGGGAGATGTCATCCGCCTGCGGCTGGGCGATATTGTACCTGCCGATGCCCGCCTGTTGCCAGGCGACCCGATCCAGGTGGACCAGTCCGCACTCACGGGAGAGTCCCTACCCGTAACCCCCAAACCCGGTGCGGCCGTATTTTCCGGCTCCATCGTCCGGCGGGGCGAAATAGAGGCGCTGGTCTATGCCACGGGCACCCATACTTATTTCGGCAAGACGGCCGAGCTCGTGCAGGGTGCGCGGACCGCCAGCCATTTTCAACGCGCCGTGCTCAAGATCGGCAACTACCTCATCGTGCTGGCCGCGGTCCTGGTGGCGGTCATTATCGGCGTCGCCATTTTTCGCGGTGATCCGATCATCTCCACCTTACAGTTCGCGCTGGTATTGACCGTGGCGGCGATCCCCGTCGCCATGCCCACAGTGCTGTCGGTGACGATGGCGGTAGGGGCCCGGCTGCTGGCAAAGAAAGAGGCCATTGTGAGCAGGTTAGCGGCCATCGAGGAATTGGCCGGCGTAGACATCCTCTGTGCCGACAAGACAGGCACGCTGACCCAAAATAAACTCACCCTCGGCGACCCGTTCACGGTAAACAATATCCCGGCAGCGCAAGTCATTCTCCATGCGGCGCTGGCATCCAGGGCGGAAGATAAAGACACAATAGACCTGGCCGTCATCAGCGGATTGAAAGATAAAAAGGCGCTGCAGGGTTACCAGGTCACCCATTTCCAACCATTCGACCCCGTTCACAAGCGCACCGAAGCCACCGTCAAGGCGCCGGATGGGAAAATCATCAAAATCACCAAGGGTGCGCCACAGGTCATTATGCAATTGTCCGGCAATGCAAATCAGGCAAAGTCCGGCGTAGATGCGGCCGTCAACGGATTTGCCGCCAAAGGCTTTCGCTCTCTGGGCGTGGCATGGGCCGAAGGGGATGGGGGATGGCAGTTTGAAGGGGTTTTACCCCTGTTTGATCCGCCCCGGGAAGATGCCAAAGCCACCATCGCCAATGCACTGCAGATGGGAGTGAAGGTCAAAATGGTGACCGGCGACCAATTAGCTATCGCCCTGGAGACTGCCAGGACCCTGGGGATGGGAACGAATATCCTCGATGCCGATACCCTGGGTGATGAAGCGCACCAAAAAACGCCCGAGGTGGCTGATGCCATCGAGAAGGCCGATGGCTTTGCCCAGGTCTTCCCGGAACACAAATTCCGCATCGTGGAGATCCTGCAGAAACGAGCGCATATTGTAGGCATGACCGGTGATGGCGTCAACGACGCCCCTGCACTAAAGAAGGCCGACTGCGGTATCGCTGTTTCAGGCGCCACTGACGCCGCACGCGCGGCGGCGGCCATCGTGCTGATGACACCGGGCCTGTCGGTGATCATCGACGCCATCAAAGAGAGCCGGAAGATCTTTCAACGCATGAACAGCTATGCGATCTATCGCATCGCCGAAACACTTCGGGTACTGTTGTTTATGACCCTGGCGATCCTGGTGTTCAACTTCTACCCTGTCACTGCCGTCATGATCGTCATGATCGCCTTGCTCAACGACGGGGCCATCCTGTCCATCGCCTATGACAACGTTCGTTATAAAAATAAGCCGGAAGCCTGGAATATGCGCATGGTGCTGGGCATCTCCACCATCCTCGGCGTTATAGGCGTTATTGCCGCCTTTGGCCTTTTCTATCTCGGCGAGCGCGTATTTCACCTTGACCATGCACACATCCAAACGCTCATGTATCTGAAGTTGTCGGTGGCGGGTCACCTGACCATATTCCTGACCCGCACGCGGGGAGCATTCTGGTCCATCAAACCGGCGAAGGTACTCTGGATAGCCGTGCTCGGCACACAGGTCATTGCCACCCTGATAGCGGTCTATGGCCTGTTCATGACACCCCTTGGATGGGGATGGGCGGGATTTGTCTGGGGATACGCGCTGATCTGGTTCCTGGTCACCGACCGGGTTAAATTGCTCGCCTACAGAATCCTTGACAGGGTCAAACCCAAGATCGGCGAAAACAAGATGGAGGACAACAAGACCGGGGATGCCAAAACCGGGGATGCCGGGAGCGGGCTTGATCTGACACCGCAGATCGCAGCCCGGGCCTATGGCCTATATGTAAAGGAAGGCCGTCACAACGGCCACGACGTCCAGGACTGGTCGCAGGCCGAGAAAGACCTGCGGAAAGAGATCCCCAAAAATAAACAGTAGCATGAGCAACGACACCGCACGTTCGGCACCCGAAGAACCGCTCCGGGAAGAATTATTCAGCTCCGATCAACTGGAACGTTTTGCCAAAGCGCTGGCGGTCAAACATACCCTGAGCGAAAAACCAGCGAAGGATCATTTACTCAGGCGGTTGGCGGACAATGAGAAGGTTTTGCAGGAAGTGCGAAAACTGCTGAATGATTCCATAGAAAGAAAATATCCGGTGACCCCCGCCGGAGAATGGCTGATCGATAACTTCTACCTGATAGAAGAACATATCCGCATTGCGAAAACACATTTCCCGAAAACGTACAGTGAGGACCTTCCTCAACTTTCAGCCGGGCCGGCCGCGGGTATCACCCGCGTCTATGACCTTGTCCTCCAGATCATTTCCCATAGCGACGGGAAACTGGATATGGAAAGCCTGAACCGGTTTATCAAAGCGTATCAAACCGTTACGAACCTCCACCTCGGCGAATTGTGGGCCATACCCATCATGCTGCGTCTTGCCCTTATCGAAAATATCCGCCGGGTATCGGCCCGCATTGCGATCGATAAGGTAGACAGGAACCTGGCGGACTACTGGGCAAAAAAAATGATCGGGACAACCGAGAAAGATCCCAAGAACCTGATCCTGATCATAGCCGACATGGCCCGGTCAGGGCCCCCGATCGTGAGCGCCTTTGTCTCCGAATTGACGCGCCAGCTATTGGGAAAAGGGCCCGGACTGGCCATGTCGCTTAACTGGATAGAAGAACAATTATCGGATAGCGGACGGACAGGCGCCGAACTGGTGAATGCGGAAAATAAAAAACAGACCGCGGACCAGGTGTCCGTCAGCAATAGTATCGGCAGCCTGCGTTTGCTCGGCACCCTTGACTGGCGTCAT
>Ga0302304_10001703_pt1 | contig 11440 bp, 12 predicted proteins | sample III_Palsa_E2_2_FD_198769 | JGI IMG/M metagenome (GOLD analysis project Ga0302304, IMG submission 198769) | Peat permafrost microbial communities from Stordalen Mire near Abisko, Sweden - III_Palsa_E2_2 | ecosystem: Environmental > Terrestrial > Soil > Palsa > Peat permafrost | place: Sweden...
TGCATAGCCTGGGAAAAGGCTGTTGACGAAGGCGAAGATTTAGGCTTGCGTATTGTAAAGTTCAGAACGGGTGTAGTCCTCAATAAAAAAGGTGGCGCTTTACCGCAGCTGGCTACGCCGGTAAAATGGTATGTTGGTTCGCCATTGGGCGATGGTAAGCAGTGGATCCCCTGGATACATTGGCACGACGTAGAAAAGCTATATCTGTATGCCATTATGCACAACAAATTAACCGGTACATTTAATATGGCAGCGCCAACACCGGTAACTAATGAAGAAATGACCCGGGCGGTTGCCAAACAGTTGAGCAAACCATTATGGGCGCCGAAAGTGCCTGCATTTGCGCTGAACCTTTTATTGGGTGAGATGAGTATGATTGTATTAGGCAGTACAAAAGTATCCTCACAAAAAATAGAGGAGAACGGGTTTAAATTTGAGTACCCTAAGCTGGAAGGCGCGTTAAAAGAAATTTATGGATAGATTTTTGTGTCATTCTGAGCGATAGCGAAGGATCTGCCAAGCGTTCAATCGTCCACTTTTATAATAGATACTTCGTTCCCCAGCATGACAAAAAAGATTGTCATTATCCCATTGTTTGTGTCCTCACAAACAATTCGTTAACTTATTGGCAACTGTTTGTGAGGACACAAACAGTAGAGAGGGGCATTTTGAGTTAGCGAAGAACCTATCCACGTTCAATGCAAGCGATGAGCCCGTCAGGTGTAAAATAGATGCTTCGTTCCTCAGCATGACAATGAGGATTTTAATAAAATTATAATATGAATAAAACTCTTATCAATATTTTCTGGTTTCGCCGTGATTTGCGGTTGGATGATAACGCCGGTTTATATCACGCGTTAAAAGGAGAACATCCTGTTTTGACCTTGTTTATTTTTGATAAAGAAATACTTGATCAGCTGGAAGATAAAGATGATGCACGGGTAACATTTATTTATCAAACCATTGAAGACATCAATAAAGAGCTTAAAAAGCATGGCAGTACTTTATTGGTGCTTTATGATAAGGCCGAACATGCCTGGGATCATATTATAAAAACTTATGATGTTGCTAATGTTTATACCAATCATGATTATGAGCCTTATGCCAATAAACGCGATGAGGTAATAGCTGAAAAGCTAAAAAAACACAACATCAACTTTAAAACTTACAAAGACCAGGTTGTTTTTGAGAAGGGCGAAGTTGCCAAAAGCGATGGTTTGCCTTATACGGTTTATACGCCGTACATGCGTAAATGGTATGAAACCTTAAAGCCGTTTTACCTGAAGGCTTATCCTACAAAAAAGTATTTTAAAAATCTATTTAAGGCTGATGTGTTACCTGTTCCATCTTTAAAAGAGATGGGGTTTGAAAAAAGTGATCTGCCCATACCCGGCAAAGGTTATAAGGATGTAATAAATGACTATGCCCAAAAGCGGGATTTTCCCGGTGTGCTTGGCACCTCGCATATTGGTTTGCATTTGCGTTTCGGTACGGTAAGCATCAGGGAGTTGGCGCATACGGCTAATAGCTATAATGAGAAAACCTGGCTCAATGAGCTGATATGGCGCGAGTTTTATATGATGATACTGCATCATTTCCCCAAAACAATGGATCATGCCTTTAGACCGGAGTACGACAGGATAAAATGGGTGAATGATGAGGAACAATTTAAAGCCTGGTGCGATGGCGAAACAGGCTTTCCATTGGTTGATGCCGGTATGCGCGAGCTGAATGCTACAGGTTACATGCATAACCGGGTGCGCATGGTAGTGGCCAGCTTTTTAACAAAGGACCTGCTGATAGACTGGCGCTGGGGCGAGCGCTACTTTGCCCGCAAGCTGCTCGACTATGAAATGGCCAGTAATGTGGGCGGCTGGCAATGGTCGGCTGGCAGTGGTACGGATGCCGCGCCGTATTTCAGGATCTTTAACCCCGATTCACAGCTTAAAAAGTTCGACCCCGATTTTATCTACATAAAAAAATGGGTTCCGGAATATGCTGACTTCAGCATATATCCAAAACCCATTATTGATCACGCTTTTGCACGTGATAGGTGCCTTAAAGCTTTTAAAACCGCTTTGGCTAAATAATATTAGGGGGTAACATCTACCACCTGGAACTCAAAACGTAGGCAACTGTTAACTGGTATACCTGTTGAACCTGTTTCGCCATATCCCAGCGCTGAGGGCAGGATCATAGACATTAGCGTACCTTTAACCGCATGTGTTAATGCTTCCTGCATACCTGGCCTTAGATCCGGTACTTCCAGTGAAACACTATCCGCACCGTTGTTGCCCGAATCAAACTGTACGTTATTTAATATCATGCCTGTATAAGTGGCTTCAAGTGTTGAGTTTTGGTTTATGAAAGCGGTACCGGTGCCAGGGTCAATTATTTTATAATAAAGGCCTGTAGCAGTTTTTGTATAACCGGTAAAGTTCTCATGTTTCATATACTGTTGAATGGTCTGGTCATCATAGGTTGCCTGATTATCAGCAACGGGGCCATTTATGTTATTAATAACATGTACATAATAATCAAGGCATTGGTTGCCTGAAATTCTGCTTGATGTATTTTCAGTACTACCGCTGCCATAGCCATATAAACCATAAGCCAGGTGCGATGGTATAAGTATACGCATGCTGTAACCGCGGTATTTTAAATTGTTAAGTATAGCTAACCTAAGGCCAAGCGGCAGCGCGTCGGCAGTAATATGGCCTACATAACCATCGTAATGATTTTCAATAGTGTCGGTGCTTGAATATTTACCGTCGAAGCTTTTTAGCGTAAATACAAATGATATTTTGCTGGTATCGGCTATAATTGTGGATACGTTTTTAGGGCTTGTAAGTACTTTATAATATATGCCAGTAGTATCCTGGCCTATAGTATCTTTCACCATACCTGTTATACCATTGGCGCTTATATAACTTTGTATCTGAGCATCATCATATTGTTTGATATTTTGTTCGGCTCCCTTTTTTCGGCAGGATACCAACGCGATTGTAGAAAGTAATAAAAGCGTAAAAAGTGTTTGTTTCATTTAATTAATTAATTACATCATAAAGTCTTATTCGGAAATCAAGTATCGCGTTAGCGGGTAACCCGGAGGTATTTGCAAGATCATACTGGTCTAATTCAGGGTGGGCAACAGGGCCGTATGCATAGCGTGATGGAATGATCAATTCTACCTCTCCACCGGTTAAAACCGTTGGAATGCCCAATTGCCAGCCCAATATTACTGAGCCCAACGCGTAAGTAGGGTGAAATTCCTGTGTTTCGTAAAATAACTTGCCATTGCCAATTAGCCCCTTAGTTATCACTCTGCCAGTATCGCCAACCGTTACCTGGGTTGAGGTGGTGAACAAGGTGTTTCCAGCTCCGGGATCGATCACTATATAATATACACCCGAAGTATCGTTTGCTCTTTTTGCCACCGCAGTTAAATTGTTATCTTTAATATACTCGCTTACTATTGCATCATCAATTTTGGCTTGTGCCTTATATTGTACACTACCACCAATTTCTGTTGATTTTTGGCATGCCGACAGGCAACCAACAAAAAAAAGCGCGACAATTAACAATACCCTGTTCATCTGATTTTCAAAAGGCAAATTTATTCTTTTATATTTCAAAAACGGCAGCTTAACACTTTTTAACAATTTATATGCTATCCTAACACTTTAAACCGTGTTTTATTGTTAAAAGAGGTGCTTTTTTAGGGTTTTACAGGCTTGTAATTAAGGGTTAGCTGGTTTATTTTCTCCAGCATTTCTATTAAATACTGCTTATCACTGTCATTGATATGCGTGTTGAGGTAATTATTAAACTGTTTTACAACAGCACGGGCCATATGTCTTTTCTCTTTGCCAAGGGGAGTTAAGTAAATTTTTACCGAACGTTTATCGCCCGGGTTCAGCTCGCGGTATATTAACCCGGTTTTCTCCAACTGGTTAAGCATGCGCGACAAGCTGGTTGATTTAAGCCCTAATAACGATGCTGCTTTTGATACAGTAGTGCCTTCGTTCTCATCAATATTTATAAGCAGGTAACCTATAGATTGTGTAATGCCGAACTCGGTTACTATCTGGTTATACCTGTTAGCCATAGTTTGCCATACTATTTTTAAAAAATAATCAATGGTTTCCTGGCTCTTTATCGTGTTACGCATGTTTTTAGTTTATTGGTGAGCGGTGAATAGTGAGTAGTTAATTATGAATAGTGAATATAAAATCCTTATAACCATTCACTACTCACCATTCACCGTTCACTACATAATAAATCACCATCCCAGTTTAGTATCATCACCACGTGGGTCGGCGCCGCCATCATAATAACCCCATTTGGTTTTTAAAATTGCATCAACCCGGCCAATTGGGCGGTAATCAATTATTTTATATCCTTTTTTCACCAGTTTTTGTCGGGTAAGCGTGTCTAATGCACCGGCCTCTATCTCCACATTATCAGGCAGCCATTGCGAGTGGAAACGCTTTGATGTTACCGCTTGTTGCATATCCTGGTCAAAATCTATCACATTTAATATGGTTTGGAATACCGAGGTCATGATAGTTGCACCACCCGGCGTACCTATTACCATAAATAGCTGCCCATCTTTTTCAACAATAGTAGGTGTCATGGATGAAAGCATGCGTTTGCCGGGCTGTATGCTGTTGGCTTTGCCACCAATAAGGCCGAACATGTTAGGTACACCGGGTTTCGAGCTAAAATCATCCATCTCATTGTTCAGCAAAAAGCCTGCACCGGCCACAAATATTTTTGAGCCGAAGGAATCATTTAGCGTAGTAGTTATTGATACCGCGTTGCCATCATGATCAACAATGCTGTAATGCGTGGTTTGGTCACTTTCGTAACCTACAAAAGCGCCGGGCTGTATGCTGGTGCTTGGTGTGGCGGCATTCCAGTTGAGGCTTTTCATGCGGTTATCCAGGTAAACCGGGTTTAACAGGCTGTCGACAGGTACTTTATAAAAATCCGGGTCGCCCAGGTATTTGGAGCGGTCGGCGTATACGCGGCGCTCAGCTTCAACCATAACCTGTACAGTAGAGTCCTGGTTGTGCCCCCATTTTTGTATCGGGTATTTTTCAACCGATTTTAATAACTGTAGCAGCGCAATCCCTCCGCTTGATGGCGGTGGCATGGTGATTATTTTATAGCCCTTATAATTACCGGTAATGGCATTGCGCCACACTGCGTGGTAATTGGTAAGGTCGGCTTTGGTGATTAGCCCGTCGCCCTTTTTCATTTCGGCTACGAGCGCGTCAGCAACCGGCCCATCATAAAAACCATCACGGCCTTTATCGCGGATCAGTTCCAGCGTTTTGGCAAGGTCGGGTTGTGTTAATACGTCGCCTTCCTGCCATGGCGTATCCTTTTGTAAATATGTTTTCCCGGGGTTAAGCTTTTTAAATATGGCCTGGTTGCGGTTAAGGTCAGCAGCCAGGTGTTTGGTTATTTTAAAGCCATTAGTCGCAAGGTCTATAGCTGGTTGCAATAATACTGCCCAATCTAACTTCCCATATTTTTTATGCGCGGTAACCATACCATCAACAGAGCCTGGTACGCCCGATGCCTTGTGAGTATAAAGGCTCATATCAGGTATTACATTGCCCGCCGAATCAAGGTACATATTGGTTGTAGCCCCTGCAGGTGCTTTTTCACGAAAATCGAGGGTATTGGTTTGGCCATCAGCGCCGCGGTAAACCATAAAACCGCCACCGCCAATATTACCCGCTTCGGGCAAAGTTACAGCCAATGCAAATTGTACAGCCACGGCAGCATCAACCGCGTTGCCGCCTTTTTGCAATATGGCAAGCCCCGCTTTTGATGCATCGGGATAGGCGCAAACAACCATGCCATTACGGTATTCGTGCCCGCTGGTGTTGGTTAGCTGCCCTTGTACGCAACCGAGAGGGAGAAACCCGGTAAGCAGCAATAAGGCTATTTGTGTTGTTTTTTTATGGAGGATATTAAAGGTCATAATTTAAAAATAACGCCACTAATTTATCATTTTAAGCTTGTAAAGTATCCATGGCTGTAATTATTAATAAGTGTTATTTGTTGTTTATTTTATATAGATATATGAAATGTTTTTTACTGATAAATAATATATTATGGATATTAAATACTTATTTTTTTAATGTTGAGGCCATAAAATCTATTTTCGACCGTTTAGTATAAAAGCATAAGTATAAACAAAAACCACAATTGAATGAAAAAACTGGTATTATCATTAGCTGTTTTAGTTTCTTTTTTATTGATCACAACACGGTCACAGGCGCAAAATCAGGATGCATCAAACTATACAATTGCCGCGGGTTTAAAATTTGGCGGTTATGAAGACGGGATATCCGGAAAATATTTTGCTACCGACAATGTTTCGTATGAAGGGATATTGGGTTTCAGGAGCCACCACGGAGTAGTAATAACCGGCCTGTACGAGATAAACCAGGAAGCATTTAATGTGCCTGAGTTAAAGTTTTATTACGGATTCGGCGCGCATATAGGGGCAGTTGGCAAGGGTGATTACCAGCGCTTTAATGGTGACAATGAATATTACAATAGCAGCCATATATTATTAGGTGCTGATGGTGTTATCGGGCTTGAATATGTGATCCCTAATTCACCTATAGCCGTAAGTTTGGATCTTAACCCAAGGATTGAACTGGCAAGCGGGCCGTTTTTTGATATTGCGCCGGGTTTGGGTGTAAAGTATATGTTTCAATAAGTAGGATGTAGAGGAGACTAACCCCGACTACGCTCCGCTCTTCTACCCTCTCCGCCGCAAACGGTAAACAGGGTAAACTTTATTATTTATGGAAGATAGATCTTTATAAAAGGCATCAATCACTGTAAAGCTCACAATGCAGGCGAAAAAGATTCCTCGCTATCGCTCGAAATGAAAGGGGTTTAACAAAATTGAGATTACACCTTATCAATCCTGATCCATTTCATACCGGCAGCTTCGGCGGCTATGGTGCCAGCTTCGCCGTCTTCAAAAACGAGGCAATGCTCGGGGGCTACGCCAAGTTTTTCGGCGGCAGCTAAAAATGGATCGGGGTAGGGTTTGCCGTGCGGGGTTTCACCGGCGCAAACTAAAGTATCTGGAATATCTGCAATGCCTAATACGCTTAGTGTTTTTTCAACCGTTTCACGTACACCGCCCGATACTATGCCTATCTTCACTTTACCGGCATGTGCCTTTAAGTGGTTTACCACATATTCAATGGGTTGGGTTTGCTCAATAAATTCATTAAAAAATATGCGCTCCCTTTGCTCGGCAAAAGTATGTGGGTCGAAAGAACTGTTATAGCGTTTGTTTATTTCTTCCACAACCCGTACAACAGGCCAGCCGGCCAGTTCATCAACCAGGTTAGCATCTATCAATACACCATCATCAGCAGCTACACGTACATAGGTTTTTTTGTGCATGCCCATATTGTCGGCGAGTGTGCCATCGCAATCGTATAAAAAAGCCTGGAAATCTCCTGCTGCCAGTTTGGTGAGTGATTGATATTTTTGTTCAGTGGTTGTCATGCGGGCAAAGGTCTGAAAAATACTTGTCATTCTGAACGTAGTGAAGAATCTTAGCACGCGTATATCCCCCGGACAGGTTCTTCACTACGTTCAGAATGACAACTGAGGGATACCTAATAACTATTCACCAATATTGCCTGCAATACCTCGGTAGCGTTTTTGCATTTGTTGGTTGTAGTTTCCAGCGAATGCAGTATTTCGCGGTACTTTATAAGGTTGATGGCATCTTTCTCGTTAGCGAACAGGTTGGCCAGCGACTTATAATAGATCTGGTCCGATTGGTGCTCGTAATCCTTTATGATCCGGCATGAGGCCAGCACTTCGCTTTGCTTATTGCTGCGCAACAGGTTTACCGACCTTTCTATCTCCATGCTGGCATTTAGTATAATATTCGCTATTTCCTTTATGGGCGGTACAAACTCCACAATATGGTACAGGTACATGCGTTCGCTGGCTTCATGTATATAATCGGCCACATCATCAATGGCTGACGCCAGGGTATGTATATCCTTACGGTTTAGCGGGGTAAAAACTACTTTATCAAGCGCCAGGTAAATTTTATGGGTGATGTCATCGCCAACGTTTTCAAGGCGGTCTATTTGTTTAAAAACCACTTCGCGTTCTTCAGCATCATTAATATTTACTGCATTTACCAGTAGCTGCGCCATTTCAACCGCGTTTTTTGCCGCCTGATCGAATAAATTGAAAAACTGAGCTCCGTTTAAAAAGTAGTTCTGGAAAAAGCTGCTCATGTACCTTATATTATTAAGAGCGCTAAATTAAGTCCCGCTTGTTAAGCGCGTATTAAGCAAATATTATGCTATGTTAATTCTGTATGAAGAAATTGTAAATCATTAACATTGATTATAATGTACTTATAATCAGATGTTTGCTTTAGATGTACTTGATTTCAAAGTGCTGTATTTTAACTCATAGTATGTTTTTTTCATTGACTTAATATTTAAATAACATTACCAAATGTTAATCCATCCTTAATATTAAGGTAACCTTGCCGCCGCACCTTTGGAGAAATTAATTAAGATTATCACGACATGAAAAAAACGTTTACGAAACTTAGTACTGTTTTATTAACAGGACTGTTAGTAGCAAGCTTTACTGTTAACGCGCAAACAACTACTTATGCATCAACAGAAACTATGCATAAAAAAGCAGCGATTAAAACTGATTCAGCAGCTACATTAAATGCAGGTCAACAAAATATTGCTACTGTTGCTGTTAAAAAATCAGATGATGCTGATACCAGCTGGCACCCACAAAGAAGAATATGGGGTTATGCATTTGGCGATGCTTACTACGTACAACACGCTCCACCGCTTACATCAGCACAAGGTAAAGAAAACAACTATTACCAAACTCCAACCGGCAGAAACGCTTTCCAGTTCCGTCGTATTTATTTAGGTTACGATTACGATATCAACAAGAAATTCAAGGCAGAAGTGTTATTGGCAGCTGAGCCAAATGAAAACACTGCTCCTACTTCATCAACTTCATCTGTTGTTAGCGGTGATAACCTTGCTGACGGCAGAATGTCATTCTACATCAAAAATTTTAACTTACGTGTTAGAGAAGTTTGGAGTGGTACTGACTTCGTGATCGGTGAAATGGCAACCCCAGGTTTCGCATTAAACGAGTCTGGTACAAACGCGCCAACTTCACTATCGGAAGCAACCTGGAGCTACCGTTCAGTTGAAAGAACAATCACCGACTTCCATAAAAATAACTCTTATGATGTAGGTGCTGCTTTACAAGGAACTTTTGATCCTAAAACTAAAAACTTTGGTTATGTATTTATGATAGGTGATAACACCCAATCAAACTTAACTACTGTTTATAACCCTAACAGTGCTGTTAGCCCTACCAACCCTAACCCTAACACCGGTTTCTTCAAAATATTCTACGGTGACCTTTGGGCTAAATTCCTTGACAAGAAATTGTACGTAGACTTATATGCTGATTATGCACAAACTTCATCTTCTATAGCAAGTGCAGCTGTTGCGTCAGGTACTATCGATCCACAGGAGCACAACATGTTTAAATTGTTTGTAGCATATAACGCTAAACCATTTACTATAGGTGTTGAAGCTTATACTCAAAAGCTGAAAAATGCAATGATCAACTCTGTAGATAAATCAGTTGATAATGCAACAGTTAATGCGTTTTCATTCTGGATTCGTGGTGTAATCACTCCAGGCAAATGGGGTTACTTTGCACGTTATGACAACTATAACCCAGATAGCAAATTTGATAAAAATGCTAACTATGCAGTTAACTCTAATGGTTACAGCTCATTTGATCCGACTACTAAAGAACAATTTGTTACAGCTGGTTTAGATTTTACTCCTGCTAAAAACATCCACTTTATGCCAAACATCTGGTTAACTCAATACAAAACACAGTATGATCCAACACATACAGGTTATGTACCAGATAACCACACTTTGGTTTACAGAATGACTTTCTTCTACACATTCGGTAAATAATAAAAGCAAACAAATAATAAAAAATAACAGATCATGAAAGTAATGAAAAGTTTAAAGTTAGCGGTTGTTGCATTAGCAGCATCATGTATGACAATGGCAGCTTCGGCACAGGATAACACCTTATTAGGTGCCGGTAGTACCTTTGTTTACCCGCTTTTTTCAAAAATGTTCTCTCAGTATACAGCCTCTAAGGTTAACTACCAGTCAATAGGTTCAGGTGGTGGTATACTGCAGTTAACAAACAAAACAGTTGATTTTGGTGATTCAGATGCCCCCTTGAATGCTGATCAAACAGCCAAGCTGAGTGCCCCGGTTCTGCATATCCCAATGACCTCAGGTGCCGTTGTAGTTACCTACAACATTCCTGGTGTAAGCGCTGCTTTAAACCTTACCGGTAAGGATCTGGCTGACATCTATCTTGGTAAAATCACCAGCTGGAATGCTCCTGAGCTTAAAGCCAGCAACAAAGGTGTTAATTTACCTGAGCTGCCAATCGTAGTTATCCACCGTTCAGACGGTAGCGGTACTTCATTCATCTTTACCGATTACTTAACTAAAGTTAACCCTGATTGGGCTAAAAAAGTAGGTAAAGCAAGTGCTGTTAACTGGCCAGCTGGTTTAGGTGGCAAAGGCAGCGAAGGTGTTGCTGGTTTGGTTAAACAAACTCCGGGCGCTATAGGTTATGTTGAGTTAGCTTATGCTAAACAAAATAAAATGCCTTACGCTAACATCCAAAACAAGAGCGGTAAATTTATCACTCCTGAAATTGCAGCAACAACTTTAGCAAGCAACGTGGTTATCCCTGCGGATACTAAAGTATCAATCACTGATACTGACAACCCTAAAGGTTACCCAATTGCCAGCTTTACCTGGGCTTTAATTTACAAAGAGCAAAACTATAACAGCCGTTCAAAAGCAAGAGCTACTGAATTAGTGAAATTGTTATGGTGGAACATTCACCAGGGACAACAATTTTGCGAGCCTTTAACTTACGCGCCGCTTTCAAAAGCTGCTGTTAAAGCTGCTGAAGCAGTATTAAAATCAGCTACTTACGACGGTAAAGCGATTTTATAATTATTGAATTATTGAATGAGTGATTTAGTGAATTGCTTTTTCAACAATCATAAATATCATTCATACTGATAAAACATCAATTACCAGCAGACTACAAGTTTGCTGGTAATTGTTTTGTAAAGAAAACCCCAAATTCTGTGGAAAACAAAAGATTAAACCTCTCTAACAGTCAGCTTAAATGGGAAACCATATTTAAGAAGATATTGATAGCCATGAGCGTTTTGCTCGTGCTGATCATATTAGGCGTGTTGGCTACACTTATTAAAGAGTCATGGACATCAATTAAGGCATTAGGCATAGGGTTTTTATGG
>Ga0302304_10001712_pt1 | contig 11402 bp, 9 predicted proteins | sample III_Palsa_E2_2_FD_198769 | JGI IMG/M metagenome (GOLD analysis project Ga0302304, IMG submission 198769) | Peat permafrost microbial communities from Stordalen Mire near Abisko, Sweden - III_Palsa_E2_2 | ecosystem: Environmental > Terrestrial > Soil > Palsa > Peat permafrost | place: Sweden...
ATTGCTCGTCGATCAGTGTAGAAAATTCTGTTAGTTCGCGGCTCATGGTTGAAATGTTTTAGTTGTTACAAAAGTAAAGCATTTTTATACCAAAAACCAAATTGGTATTCGTTTTGTTTTAAAAAAAGATAATGCATAGGTTATATGCATTATCTTTTTTTAAAATATTATGGGAATTGCAGGCCCTGGTAGCTTGCAACATTAGCAAGCGGGATGTTTGAGCCGTATTTATTATTGATTGCTGTAATAAATTGGTTGGCTATAATAGCGTAACCACGCGGGGTAAGGTGAACCCCATCTAATGAGAATAAGCCACCAGTGATGTAAGATGACGTAAGTGCTATACCATCAACTTCTAAACCGTGCAGCTTAACGTTATTTAAATAAGTATAAGCATCAAACACAGCTAGGCCGCGTGCATTTGCTTGGCTGGTAATAGTGTTGTTGTATGATTGCACATAAGTGCGGGTTAAAGCAACCTCATTAGCATCAAGCACATATTGGTTATCAACCGGTGAATATGGTGTTAAACCATAAGGCAACATGCCATAAGGAGTACTTACAAGCGTACCTATTTTAGTGGTAGGGAATGTAAGTATCATCAGGTCATTATCAGTCGCTAATCTTGGTGCGTAAGTAGTTCCTGATACCAAAGCATTAATATAAAGTTTGTTAATACCCGCCGCGGTTAATTGTGCATTAGCAGCTAATTGTGCATTAATAGCGGCAACGGTAACTGTATTAAAGTAAGGAATAGAGGTAACATCTGGAATAGTTGCTACCACACCTTTTGCGCCGGTTGCAGTTAATGTTTGTAATGATAACTCATATAATTGCGCAAAAGTAGTTTGATCGGTCAATACATCACCGGCACCACCACTGGTTGCATAAAGTAAAGCATCATTATTACCTAACCAATCGCTAAAAAAGGTAAATGGTTTAGCGGTTACAAAATCAAGGTAATCGGTATTTAACACTGTTGTTGATGCATCACCCGGAAGCAAACGCTCAAAATAACCATTGTAGTTACCGTATTGTGGCGTAGTTATTTCCAGCAGTTTAATGCCCGGTACACCGTAGTTCTCAATGTCGCCGGTATACTTGGTGTATAAAATAACCGGACCGAAGCCAGGTGCAACATATTCACCTCTGATGGCAAGATCGCTGGTAACGGTATCCAATATAGGGCTGCCTGTAGCGGTTAAACCAGCCAGGGTTAAGTAACCGGAGCCGTTTTGCTGTGCTGTTGTAAATAGTGGTTGGTTAAATGTTCCGCCGCCAACGCTTTTCATTTGCGCCGCCATAATAGATGGATATGAATTTAACTGCCCTTGCAGATATAAGCCACCGTTAGAGTAACCGGCAGTTAATGAATTACCTACGGCAATAAAACGACTGAAATTAGCAGTGCCATTACTTGGTTTAGGTGTGTGTACTTCGGGTTTACAAGCTGCTAAAAATAACAGGCCTGACAGTATATATAATTTAAAATTCTTCATGCTATTGTTATTTAATTACCAGTGATAAGCTAATGATATACCAGGGATGTAAACATCAGTTTTAAATGTACCGGCTAACTGTGTTTGTATATTTGTTTGATCGCGAGACATAACGTGCTCGTATTCAAATGAAAGATCCAGATCTAAATGGTTAGCGAAAGTGTAACCTAAACCACCGGTAACAAATGCGCGGTTAGCATCAGGAGCCTCAGGCGATACAAAACCATCTTCAACAGCTGTAGTGGCATAACCACCGCCAAAACGAATAGCAACATTATTGTGTGTTTTATATTGCGCGCCGCCCCTAAAACTAAACGCATCCTGATAGTCTCTTTGCTCAACAGTATTTTGTAATGCCGGGGTGGTAGTGCCATAATCAAACGCCAGTACTTTATAAGTATCCCAGCTAATCTCATTGATATCCAGTGCCAGCGTCCATCTGTCTGAAGGATAAAACCCGAATCCTATAGTATTAGTTGCCGGCAACGGGATGCTTGCTGTAAATGTATTAGGCTGAGGAAATTGCGATTGTAATAATGCCGGTACGTTAAAAGTAGCATCGCCATTTTTAATGGTGGTATTAACTTGCGAACGGTGGGTAATACCTATAGTAACATTATCCTGCGTTTTTATATAAATACCCGCATTCCAGCCGTAGCCTTTGCCCGAACCTTTAAGTTCGGCTTGGCCATCCTGGCCTGCTGCATTTGTTAAAGGCAATGCCTGAGTTAAATCAACCGAACCATGGTTATATACAAAACCAGCACCCACGCTTAAAAAATCAGCTAATCTTATACTTAAAGTCGGCTGATAATAGATGGCTTTTAGGTTGAGGCTTTCCAGTACATATTTTCCTTCCCAGTTATTGCCCCAATCGGTTAAACCGCCAAAAGGAGTGTAAACACCCATTCCTAATTTCCACCAGGAATTTTTAGGCCCCCAAACAGCATATCCGGTAAAAGGTGTTGCAACCTTATTAGCGGTATGATCCTGTACATCTGTGCCCTGGGGATTAAAATCTGATTTGAAAAACAATGGACTAACGCCGCCCTGTATGTAATTTTGCGATAGCATAGCTACAGCACCGGGGTTAAAAAATACAGAAGCGCCATCTTGTAGTAAGCCGGTGCCGGTGTGGCCCATGCCAATTTGCTTTTGTCCTTCCAGATTAACCTGGAAACCCTGTGCAAATGAAATAACAGGCATTAGTGCTAGCACTAATAGTAGTAGTTTCTTCATAATTGTTGTAATTGGTTTAAGATGCAGTCGCAAGGTACGAATACTGTCCATCTTTAAAAAATAAAATTAGCGGGCTTTTATAGTAAAAAAAGGGCTATAATGCGGAGATATTAGTCAAAAAGTCGGAGAAAGGATTTGATAGTTTGTGGTTGTAAAATACGCATCACATTTTTACCAATTCAGTTTTAAACCATATCTTGCCGTACATGAATAAAAAGGTAGCTCACTTAAGTTTATCAAAATTTGCAGATCTGTATGCCGATAAATTAGTTGGCCCTGATTTCTTCATCACTGATGAAAAACAGCTCCTTAGTTTAAGCGAATACCCTTACCGTTCAGATGGTTATATCATAGGCATATGCACCCGTGGTACGGCCCGGGTTGAAGTAAACCTACAGGTATACGAAGCTAAAGCCGATGCCATGCTGCTGGCTACACCATTCCATATATTAAGGATCTATAACAGCAGTGATGATTTTTTATGCCGGTTTATTGTATTCTCCAAAGCATTCCTCACCGAGAATAATGTTAACAGTCATTTCCTCGAATCTTTCAGTTATTTTAAAAGCGCGTCGTTGCCGGTAATCTACCCATCACCTGATGAAATCAACATGCTGCTGGATGTTTATATGCTGATGAAGAAAAAGCTGGATAGGGAAGACCATCCTTACCGTATGGAGATCTCGCGCAGCATATTAACATCATTGCTTTACGAGGTTGAGTCTATTTATACCAGCCACCATGTTATGGTAAAAGGCAAACAAACCCGTAAGCAGGAACTGAATGTACTTTTCCAGGAGTTGGTATTCCACAATTATAAAGAACACCGTAATGTGCAGTATTATGCTGATGCGCTTTTTGTATCATCCAAACACTTAACCGAAACCATTAAAGAAGTAACCGGCCGAACGGCAGGCGAGTGGATTGATGATGCTGTAATATTGGAAGCCAAAGTATTATTAAGAAACCACGATATCAGCATAGCACGTGTTGCCGAAGAGATCAATTTCCCAGATCAATCATCATTCGGCAAGTATTTTAAGAATCATACCGGCATGTCGCCGTCGGATTATCGCATGGCAACGGCCATATAATAAAACCACCAATAACAAGATTGTTATTTAGATGAGGAACGAAGAGAAATTTTATTCGCCCTTCCTCATCAAAATGTATATTCAGCTTTCGGAAATCGAAATAGCAACAATTCTTTACTTTTTTATAAAACTAATTAAACTAAATGCTTAAAAATTAATCAAATAAGAGTTAGCTGTTTGTTTGATTTAGAGATGAAGGATTTTTACTACATTTTAGGTTTAGAGGTTAATTGCTCGCCAATTGAAATTAAGGAAGCTTACCGTAAGCTCTCCAAAAAATTTCACCCCGATCTGAATCAGAACGATAAGTACTTTGAAAATCGTTTTAAAGAAATCCAATTGGCATACGAAGTACTGAATGATCCGGCACGGCGCAAACAATACGATAATACGCTAAACAAGTTTAAAAACGGGCAAAACGTAAAGTCTTCTTCAAATGGCACCTATAAAACTCGCCCATCCGCCATCACCAAAACCCGGCGCGGTATTGATATCGTGTTTACGCTTGTTTTAATTGCCATCACCTGTATTTTTGGCGATTATGTGATCAAGGCGATCAACGCGCCTGAGAAAACTAAGCCTCAAGCAATAGTGGCGACCGCACCTATTGCCCCGGTTGCTAAAATTAAGCATCATAAAAAGAGGCATGTGGTAAATGCTAATGCTATAGCCGCTGCACCGAAAGCTATCAAATCGATAACACCAATTAAACGGGATACGACCAGGCTATATCCGGCAATAATTGCCCGTACCCAACTCAAATTACCTGAACCTAAACCCATTAAAATTATAGCGGTAAGCAATAATTACTTATATACCTCCATGGTGAAAGCTAATGTTACCGGTATTATCAATATGCGTGAGCAAGATAATCTGAGTTCAAATGTTGTGCAGCAAATCCCCAACTATTCGCAAGTAGAAGTGCTGGAACGCGGCGATCGTTATTATAAAATCCGCTATAATAATAGTACGGGTTATGTGCCGAAGTGGGTGGTGCAAACTAAATAATCCTCACGCTTAGCATATATCTAAACCTGCAGCATCATGTATTAACAATTGGGAATATCTTTTATTTCTCAAAACTAAATTCCTGTAAATACATTCCTTATCTTAACAGGTAAAACATCATATACTTATGAATCAAATACAAACACTACAGGGGCAGGCAGCCCTGGTTACCGGCGCGGATAGCGGGATTGGTAAAGGCGTAGCTATGGCATTGGCTATGGCCGGCGCAAAAGTTATTATTAACCACGTTGACGCACACGAAGTTGCCGAACAAACGGTAGACGAAATTACTGCAGCAGGAGGCCAGGCTTACGCCATACATGCCGATGTAAGCAACGAGGCCGATGTACAAGCCATGTATGCCGAAATGTATAAGCAATATGGCACTATCGATATTTTAGTAAATAACGCAGGCCTGCAACGCGACTCCAAGTTTGTAGATATGACTATGGAGCAATGGAATACGGTTATTGGCATCAACCTAACCGGTCAGTTTTTGTGCTCGCGCGAGGCTGCCAGGGAGTTTATTCGCCGCGGTGTGGTTGAGGGTAGAAGCAAAGCCGCCGGAAAGATCATTTGCATGAGCAGTGTACACGAAGTGATACCCTGGGGCGGCCACGTAAACTATGCCAGCAGTAAAGGTGGTGTTATGATGCTGATGAAAAGCATGGCGCAGGAATTAGCCCCACACAAAATTAGGGTGGTATCAATTGGGCCTGGTGCAATCCAAACGCATATTAACCAGTCAGCATGGAGTACGCCAGAGGCATTAAAGAGTTTATTAACCCTTATACCTTACAACCGCATTGGTGAGCCGGAGGATATTGGTAAGCTGGCTGCATGGCTCGCATCCGACGAAGCAGATTACATAACCGGTACCACCATTTTTATGGATGGCGGCATGACTTTATATCCCGGATTTGCCGATAATGGATAAATAAATTGTTAAAAAGTAGTTAAATTAACTTTATTATCGTTTTAGCAAAACCCCTGCAGGCATGTTTTAAAATTAGATATTGTAATTTATACACTAAGTATGTTGTAAAAAATTAAATTTTTATCGATAAAAGCATATTAATTATTAAATATTCATAAAAGTTCAAATTTATTGAGTGATTTAATAATTATGCCATACTTTTGTTATGGATTTAAAATTTAAAACAACATGAAAAAAATATTTCTTACAATCGCAACAATCGGCCTGTTAGGCACGAGCGTTTATGCCGCTGATGGTGGTAAAAAAGCAACAAAAACTCCAGTTGTATCTTACGCGGTACAAAACGAGTTTACAGCTACTTTTGAAGATGCTAAAGATGTTACCTGGACTGTAACTGCTAATTGCCAAAAAGCTGCTTTTACTGTTGAAGGTGTTAAAATGACTGCTTTTTATAACTTAAGCGGCGAATATCTTGGTTTAACTCAGGATGTTACTTACAACACGATCAGCGAAAAAGCAAAAAAACAAATTGCTGATACTTACAAAGGTTATGATGTTAACGAGGTAATTAAATTAGAAACAAACAGCGCTACCAGCAACTTTGCTGAAACTGTTTATTTTGTTGACCTTAAAAACAGCGATGCTGAAGTATTAGTTAGGGTTAATCAATCAAATGATGTTTACTTCTTTCAAAAAGTAAAATAACAACCTCAATATAATTTATATAAGCCACTGCATAAGTAGTGGCTTTTTTTGTTTTATACATTTTTGTAGGTACTGGCATCGTGCTAAACAAAACAAAAACCGCTGCTCAGGCATTTATTAGGCATAGTATTTATAATAATGCCAAAAACAATAATAGTATCAAACCGACTGCCTGTTAAGATTGCGAAGAATGATGATGGCTACCAGCTATCGCCAAGCGAGGGCGGTTTGGCCACAGGGTTAGGTTCTATTTACAAACAGGACGATAACATCTGGATAGGGTGGCCGGGCCTGGTAGTTGATAGCGAAGAAAATAAAACTACCGTGGTAGAAAAGCTAAAGGATATTAGCTTGCTCCCCGTATTTTTAACCCAGCAGGAGATAAGTGAATATTATGAAGGCTTCTCAAACGATGTATTGTGGCCTGTATTTCACTATTATGCATCAACCTATGCCAGTTATAGCCAATCAAACTGGGATTTTTACAGATCGGTAAATGAAAAATTCAGGGATGCTGTTTTATCTGTTGCCGAACCGGGCGACACCATTTGGATACATGATTACCAATTATTATTATTACCAGCCTTAGTAAGAAAAGCTTTACCCGATGTATCGATAGGCTTTTTCCTGCATATTCCATTTCCTTCGCATGAAATGTTCAGGCTGATCCCATGGCGTTCTGAATTGTTGGAAGGCATGCTGGGTTCTGATTTGATCGGCTTTCATACTTTTGATGACGTACGCCATTTTTTAAGCGCGGTAACACGGGTACTGCCGGTAACGTCATCGGCAAATATTATCAGTAGTAACGATAGGTCGATCGTAATTGAATCGTTCCCAATGGGCATTGATGAACAAAAATACGCTTCATTGCCCTTGCAACCGGATGTTATCGAGCAGATTAATCAAATTAAGGAATCTTTTAAAGATACCCGGCTCATCCTGTCAATTGACCGCCTTGATTACAGTAAAGGGATTTTACAAAGATTGGAAGCATTCGAATTGCTATTGAAACTGCACCCGGAGCATATTGGAAAGATCACCTTGTACATGATCGTAGTCCCATCCCGTGATACCGTGCCCCAATACCAGCATTTGCATGACGAGATAGATAAAAAAGCCGGAAGCATTAATGCGCTTTATCGAACAATGGATTGGAGCCCGGTGCATTATTATTACCGTTCATTCCCGATAGAAACGCTTTCGGCCTTGTATTACTCGGCAGATGTATGTTTGGTTACGCCAATGCGTGACGGGATGAACCTGGTGAGCAAAGAATATGTAGCCAGCCGGATCAACAACGATGGCGTGCTGATATTAAGCGAAATGGCGGGTGCATCAAAAGAATTGATTGATGCCATTATTGTAAACCCAAACAACATCGGCGAAATCTGCCGCGCTATCATTCAGGCCATCAATATGCCACTTGCGGAACAGCAAGCCAGGATGCAGCAAATGCGCCAACTGGTAAGTAAATTTAACATTAAGCATTGGGTTAAAATATTTATGGAGCGCTTAAAAGAGGTTAAAACGCTACAACGATCCATGCAAAGCCGGCATGTAAGCGGCGCTACCGGGCAATCAATTATTAACCGTTACGCTAAAACCAAAAAACGCATCATTTTTTTAGATTATGATGGTACACTTGTGGCATTTCAGGCTAATGTAGCCGATGCAAGCCCTGATAAAGAGCTTTATAAGTTATTGGATCAACTGACGGAAGATCCGGCAAATCATATTGTACTGATCAGCGGCCGCAAACACGAAAACTTAAACGATTGGTTTGATGACCGAAATATATACCTGATAGCCGAACACGGCGCCTGGTTTAAACAGCAAAATACCAGCTGGCACAAAATTCAGGGTTTAAGCGATAGTTGGAAACAGGATATTTACCCGATACTGGAAACCTATGTTGACAGAACACCGGGATCATTTATTGAAGAGAAAACCTATTCACTGGTTTGGCACTATCGCAAGTCGCAAAAAGGGCTGGGAGAGTTGAGGGCAAATGAGTTGACGAGCAATTTAAAATACCTTGCCAATGACAAAGGTCTGCAATTAATGCCCGGTGATAAAGTGCTGGAAATTAAGAATATGGATATCAACAAAGGCAAGGCTGCTTTAACCTTAACATCGCATAATGATTATGATTTTATCATGGCCTTTGGCGATGATTATACCGATGAGGATCTGTTTAAAGCCTTGCCCGAATCGGCTATTACTATAAAGGTTGGCAGCAATATATCTGCTGCGAAATTTTACCTGCGTAACCCGGCAGAGGTACGTAGTTTTTTGTTTAGTTTAACGGAGAGTACGGTTGTGCAGGAGAAATAGGCATTTTCATTCTAATGAACGAAAAACCTATCCATTAAACTAACCAAGTGGTAGTACGCCGGATAAGATTCTTCACTACGTTAAGAATAATAAGTTGTAGAAATTAATTAATCTCTTTGTCATCCTGAGGAACGAAGAATCTATCCGTGACTAAGCAAGCGATAGTTGCCGGATAGATTCTTCACTATGTTCAAAATGACAAGGGGAAATGCGATATCTACCTATAAAAATATAGGCCTATCCAATTTCATCGCAATGCGATAAGCCGCATTCATCAAACCTACATGACTATAAGCCTGTGGAAAATTCCCCCATTGGCTGCCATCATTCTCATCCACATCCTCGCTAAAAAGCAACAGGTGATTAGAGAATTGCAGCAATCCTTCAAACTCTTTAATCGCATCTTCAATGCGGCCAACCGCGGCTAAAGCCTCCACATACCAAAAGGCGCAGATCAGGAAAGTGGTTTTCGGCTTACCAAAATCATCTTTATATAAGTATCTGTAAAATAATCCATTATCTGTCTTTAACTCTTTTTCAAGTGCAATTAAATGATCCTTTGCCCGGTCGGATGTTGGGTCGAGGTAATTCATCATAATGAGCTGTAAAGTACTTGCATCCAGGCTGGTGCCATGTGCCGAGTTGGTGTAAACCTTTCGTACCGGGTCGTAACAGCTTTCAATATGCTTGGCGGCACGTTTCTTCATGGCAACTGCACGTTTAACAAGGTCTTTGTTACCAATGGTCAATGCCATTTTTTCTGCGGCACTAGCACCAGCCCATTGAAAAAGATTGGTGTAACAATGCACGTCGGCCATATTGCGAAACTCCCAGATACCCGCGTCTTTTTCATCGATGGTAGCTTCAATTTTTTCTAATAAAGATTCCAACCAGCGGGCCGAATCTTCTCGCTCTGCAAAAATAAACCGATGATCGGTATATAGCGGGAGCAGGGAGATCAATACTTGTCCGTAAATGTCATTTTGAATGTGTTCATAAGCCTGGTTACCGATGCGCACAGGTTGGTTGCCTTCGTATCCTGCTAAATCATCCAAAATAGTTTCAGTCAATTTCTTCTGACCGGTAATGCCATATAGTGGCTGGTAACGTTTTTCTTCAGAAGTTGAGATATCGGTTACATAACCAAAATATTTCTCCATCTCTTCAAAATGCCCGATGTGATTTAGAGCTGTAAGCACGTAATAGGTATCGCGTAGCCAGCAGTACCTATAATCCCACGTACGGCCACTTCCCGGCGACTCCGGCAAACTGGTAGTACTGGCAGCAATAATAGCGCCTGTGTCTTCATACTGGTGTATTTTAAGTGCCAGTGCCGAGCGAATTACAAACTGTTGATAGAATGTAGCGATGGACGAGTGTTTAATCCATGTGCGCCAATATTGCGTGGTTTCCATCAGGAAACGTTCGGCAGTTGCAATTAGCGGTGCTTCTAAAGGTTCACCGTAAGTCATAACCAAATATTTGGGCTCGTTTAGCACAAAAGCGTGTTCGTCAAACACATAACTAATTGGTATATTTGTAGTTAATCGGATATTTTCATCGCCGCCTAAAAACTGGATATGGTTACTGCCACGGTTAACGGTAAGCTTGGTTTTACCATAATCCGAAACGGGTGTGCATTTTACTACAACCCGTGGTGAGCCTTTGATAGCTTCAATTTTACGGATCAGCATTAAGGGCTTATAATAACGCTGGTTAGAATGATACCTTGGCGCGAAATCGGTTACCCGGTAGGATTCGCCGGTTTTTAAGGTGATCTCGGTGATCAGTACATTGGTATTTTCCAGATAGTACTGATGCGAAGTAAATTCAACATTAGGTAGTATCGAAAACTCGCCACCCTTTTGCTTATCGAGCAATCCCCCGAAAATAAAGGTACTGTCGAAACGTGGCCAGCAAAGCCATTCAACATTAGTATTGGTGCCAATGTGCGCTAAAAATGCACAATTGCCTATTATTCCGGTATCGTAGGTGTGTCGTTTTTTCATGGTATCTCAGCAAAAGCTTGCTTTAACACTACGTAACAACATTTCATAGATAATGTTAGAAAAAGCACACTAATTTATATTAGCTATTGATTTTTAGCACAAATAAAGATAAATTAGATTAATATTTAAGTTTATACAGGAATGGGGGTATTACAATCATCAATCCGGAATTTTTAGGTAGGTTTTGGCAGCAGAACCTTATTAAAACTTAGCTATTTAACCAAATAAATAATTTTATTTGGTTATTAATTATTTTATATATTTGAAAAAGACAGGTTTCTATTTTCCTTTCTGATTATTAAACCAATTTATATTCAGTTTGGCTTTAGTTATAATGTTTTTAACAAGAATTATTAATACGATTATTTTATTATGAAAACTGGAAAAGTAAAATGGTTTAACACACAAAAAGGTTACGGTTTTATTGTAACTGATGATGGTAAAGACCTGTTTGTACACTTTAAAGATGTACAAGGCGGTGTAAATGCCATTAAAGATAACGACAGCGTTACCTATGATGTGGAAGAAGGTAGAAAAGGATTACAAGCAGTGAATGTAAAAAAAGTATAATCTA
>Ga0302304_10001722_pt1 | contig 11368 bp, 8 predicted proteins | sample III_Palsa_E2_2_FD_198769 | JGI IMG/M metagenome (GOLD analysis project Ga0302304, IMG submission 198769) | Peat permafrost microbial communities from Stordalen Mire near Abisko, Sweden - III_Palsa_E2_2 | ecosystem: Environmental > Terrestrial > Soil > Palsa > Peat permafrost | place: Sweden...
TTGAGGTTTTTTCCCATTCGTAAATTCGAAATCAATTCGTGTAATTAGTGCTTGCTTAAAAATGAGATAGAACACTAATTTTACCGAATTAATCGAATTACACTAATCCGCTTTATGATTTTTTTCTATTCGTAAATTCGAAATCAATTCGTGTAATTAGTGCATGCTCAAAATTGAGATGGGGGGCTTAGTGTATCGAAAAGTGTTTTTTTGCCGGAAACACCTGTTTTGTAAGCTATTGATAAGCAAAGTGTTACACGATTCGCAACCGTTCGCTTGCGGAAACGCTTTTTTTTGTTAGTTTATTGTTTATCAGCGGTTTAAGTGTTCGGGCTTGTTCGGGTGTTCACGTTCGTGTTCGGGGGTGTTTCGGTGGTGTTCGGGTACCGTTCGGGCTCTGTTCGGGTACCGTTCGGGTTATGTTCGGGTTATGTTCGGGTTATGGGTTTGGCGCGGTTTTTTGTTATGCGCTAAAAAGCAACACATAGTGTACACAAAAGGGTATAAAAGGGGCATTTTAGGGGCTAAACCGCCAGTTGCAAACTCCCATAGGATAGGCTGTAATTTATTTTTATGTTTGCTTTGATAACATCACTATAAAAATGACTACTCCCGAACAAAATTTTGCCGCTACGGGCCTTAATTTGCCGCCCGCGCCTAAGCCGCTTGGCGTTTACAAACCTTGCTTAATTGATGGTAAATACCTGTATGTATCGGGCCACGGAACGGTTAAGGATGATGGTACGCTCATCATAGGCCGCGTAGGTGAAACGGTAACGCCCGAAGAGGGCAAACTGGCCGCGCAGCAGGTGGGTTTAGCTATACTGGCCACCATAAAAGCCAACATCGGCAGTCTTGACAAGGTTAAACGGGTGATCAAAGTACTGGGCATGGTGAATTGCACACCCGATTTTGAAAAGCACCCCAAGATCATCAATGGCTGTAGCGAATTGTTTGCCAAAGTTTGGGGTGATGATAATGGGGTAGGCGTTCGCAGCGCGGTAGGGATGGGATCGTTGCCCGATAATATCCCGGTGGAAATTGAGGCTTTGTTTGAGTTGGTTTAGTTCAAGTCGAAAGTCTGGAGTTTATAATCTTTAGTCGAAATACAATAATTTATGGCTGAATTGCATTGGTATACTATTGAGGATGTTGAGCTGATTGATACACCCGCTTTGGTGGTTTATCCCGCCAGGGTAAAGCAGAATATCGATATGCTCAAATTTATGATAGATGATGTATTCCGGCTGCGCCCGCATGTTAAAACCCACAAAAGCGCGCAGGTAGCTCAACTATTGCTGGATGCGGGTATCACCAAGTTCAAATGCGCCACCATTGCCGAGGCCGAAATGCTGGGCATGAGCGCCGCGCCCGATGTTTTGCTGGCCTATCAGCCGGTGGGTATTAAGCTAAGCAGGTTCATACAGTTGATTAAGGCTTATCCTGGTACCAAATTCTCCTGTTTGGTTGATAACGAGGGTTCAGCTTCGGCCATATCCGCAGCAGCAGTGAAAAATGGGATTAAGCAGCCTGTGTACATCGATCTGAACGTGGGCATGAACCGCACCGGCATAAAACCGGGTATCGAAGCATTGCAGCTTTACGAATATTGCGACTTATTACGGGGTATAACTCCCATCGGCTTACATGCTTACGACGGCCATATTCATGATGTTGATATGGAAACGCGTACCCGCCGTTGTAACGAATGCTACGAGCCGGTAAGCCAATTACAGGATGAACTGAAGCAAAAGGGCTATCCCGAACCGGTGATCATAGCCGGAGGCTCGCAAACGTTCCCTATCCACGCCCAAAGGGCAAAGGTGGAATGCAGTCCCGGTACATTTGTGTATTGGGATAGGGGTTACCAGCTATCATGCCCCGAGCAGCCATTTTTGCTGGCGGCTTTAGTAGTGGCAAGGGTAATATCGTTGCCGAACGAAACTACGATTTGTATAGATTGCGGGCATAAATCGATAGCATCGGAAAACGAATTGCATAAGCGCGTCTATTTCCTGAACGCGCCCGAACTGCGAATGACAGGTCATAGCGAGGAGCATTTGGTGGCGGATGCCGGGAAGGATCATGCTTATAAGATCGGCGATGTGTTATATGGTTTGCCCTACCATATTTGCCCAACGGTGGCTTTGTATGAACGCGCTATTACCGTTGAGCATAACATTATAAGCGGTGAATGGTTGAATATAGCGCGGGATAGAAAAATTACGATCTGATACCGTAGAAACGCAATATTTTGCGTCTCTACAATTAAAAATTAACAATAATGCTCATTATCGATGCTCATTTAGACCTCAGCATGAATGCCCTGGAGTGGAACCGCGATCTGCGGCAACCCATCGCCGCTATAAATGCACGTGAAAAAGGCCTTAGCGATAAACCCGACCGTGGAAACGCGGTAGTTTCGCTGCCTGAATTGCGTAAGGGCAGTATCGGCCTGGTAGTAGCTACGCAGATAGGGCGCTATGTGGCGCCGGATAATCCATTGCCCGGCTGGCACTCGCCCGAACAGGCCTGGGCGCAAACACAGGGGCAACTGGCCTGGTACAACACAATGGAAGATGCCGGCGAGATGGTACAGATCAACAGCCTGCAAAGCCTGGAGAAGCATATTCAACTTTGGGCGGATTCAGCTGTTCTGAACAAACCCATCGGCTATATTTTGAGTTTGGAGGGTGCCGATTCCATTATCAGCCTTAAATATCTTGAAACTGCCTATAATTACGGCTTACGAGCGCTTGGCCCGGCGCATTATGGTCCCGGCAGATATGCTCAGGGTACCGATGCCACAGGGTTTATGGGTACTAAAGGAATAGAATTGCTCCAGGAAATGGAGCGGTTGAACATTATACTGGATGCCACCCATTTATGCGACGACAGCTTTTGGGAAGCGATGGATAACTTTAACGGGCATGTTTGGGCCAGCCATAACAACTGCCGCGCGCTGGTTAATCATAACCGGCAATTCAGCGATGAGCACCTACTGGAGCTCATCAGCCGTGGCGCGGTTATAGGTGCCGCTATGGATGCCTGGATGATGGTACCCGGATGGGTAAGAGGGCAATCAACCCCTAAGGGAATGAACTGTAATTTGGAGGTGCTGATTGATCACATCGATCATATTTGCCAGTTGGCAGGTAATGCGCTGTATGTGGGTATAGGATCCGACCTGGATGGGGCCTTTGGTCGCGAACAATGCCCTTACGACCTGGAAACTATTGCCGATGAGCAAAAGATACCAACAATGCTAAACAAACGAGGCTATACCACCGTTGATGTTGAAAACATAATGTATGGCAACTGGCTGCGATTTTTAAGAAAAGCCTGGGCTTAGGCTTATTTATACCAATAAGCTGTTACCTTAGCTTCTGTTGCGCATACTACTACTTATTGAAACATGAACGAAGAACAAACAAGGCTAAAAGATACCACCTGGAAAAAATGGGGCCCTTATGTAAGCGACCGCCAATGGGGCACCGTACGCGAGGATTATAGCGCCAATGGCGATGCCTGGAACTTTATAACGCATGATATGGCCCGCAGCAAAGCTTATCGCTGGGGCGAGGAGGGTATTGCCGGGATATGCGATGATGAGCAGGTGCTTTGTTTTTCGGTAGCGCTGTGGAATAAGAAAGACCCGATACTGAAGGAACGTTATTTTGGCCTCAGCAACCCCGAAGGTAATCATGGCGAGGATGTAAAGGAGTTGTATTATTATTTGGATAATACGCCAACGCATTCGTACATGAAAATGCTGTACAAATACCCGCAGCAGGCCTATCCGTACGCCTGGCTGGTGAATGAGAATAAAAGCCGCGGCCGCCTTGACCCGGAATTTGAGTTGATAGATACCGGCTTACTGGATAACGACGAATATTTTGATGTTTTTACCGAATACGCCAAAAATGCGCAGCAGGATATTTTAATTAAGATAACGGTTAATAACCGCTCGGTACATGATTGTACTTTAAATGTGCTGCCTACCGTTTGGTTTCGCAATACCTGGGCCTGGGGGCATGATGATTATGTGCCTGAACTGACTGCCGATTCGCATGGCGTTATCGAGGTTTATCACAGGGATCTGGGCCAGATGTGGCTGAATGGCGAAGGATCGCCGGATGTATTATTCTGCGATAACGAAACCAATAACAAGCGCCTCTATAATTATGACGATGGTAAACCTTATTTTAAAGATGGTATAAACGATCACATTGTTCAGGGAGCAAATACCGTCAACCCTAAAAAAACAGGTACAAAAGCAGCCATAAATTACGATATAACGGTTAAGGCCAAGCAAAGCTATATCATCAGGCTGCGCCTCTCAACCGATGCGAAAAACGGTTTTGATAATTTCGACCAGCTATTTGATGCCAGGGTAAACGAGGCCAACGCTTTTTACGGCGATATCCAGTCGAAAGATAGCGACGCGGATTGCAAAATGGTACAGCGCCAGGCATTTGCGGGCATGCTATGGAGCAAGCAGTTTTATTATTACAATATTAACCAATGGCTGCGCGGCGATCCGGCGGAGCCAAAGCCACCAGTCAATCGTGTTAATGCCCGCAACAGTAAATGGGAGCATTTAAACACGCAGGATGTAATATCCATGCCCGATAAATGGGAGTATCCCTGGTTCGCGTCATGGGATCTGGCTTTTCATTGTCTGCCGCTTTCTATGGTCGATATGGATTTTGCTAAAAACCAATTGATGCTGCTGGTGCGGGACTGGTACATACATCCCAATGGCCAGTTGCCCGCTTATGAGTGGGATTTTGGCGATGCCAACCCGCCGGTACATGCCAAAGTAACCTGGGAGGTATACAAAATTGATAAAAATGCCAATGGCGGCAAGGGCGATATTTTCTTTTTAGAGCGGATCTTCCATAAACTGATGATCAATTTTACCTGGTGGGTAAACCGTAAGGATGCATCGGGCAATAATATTTTTGAAGGTGGATTTTTAGGTTTGGATAACATTGGGGTGTTCGACAGGAATGCCCAACTCCCGATGGGCGAACATTTGGAGCAGGCCGATGGCACTAGTTGGATGGCTATGTATTCGCTCAATTTATTGCGTATAGCTACTGAACTGGCTTCGTTAAACAGAGCCTATAATGATATTGCTTCCAAATTCTTCGAGCATTTTATATACATAGCGGGCGCTATGGCCAACCTGGGTGCCAATAATGAGGGTTTATGGGATAACGAGGACGGCTTTTTTTACGATCAGATACGTTTACCCGATAACAGCACCGAAAAAATGAAGGTACGAAGCTTGGTGGGCCTTATTCCTTTATTCGCCGCCGCGGTTTTGGACGATGATGATATTACCCAGAATCCGATCTTCAAAAACAGGTTAAAGTGGTTTGCTGATAATCGCCCCGACCTGGCCGGGCTGGTTTCGCGCTGGAATGAGAAAAACAGCGATGGCAAGCACCTGGTAAGCCTGCTGCGTGGTTTCCGTATGAAATCGCTGCTTAAATATATGCTGGATGAAAATGAATTTTTGAGCGACTATGGTATCCGTTCAGTGTCCAAATACCATTTAAATAACCCATACCAGGTAAATGTTAACGGTATGGAATTTTCCATAAAATACACCCCTGCCGAAAGCGATAGCGGCCTGTTTGGCGGTAACAGCAACTGGCGCGGCCCTATATGGATGCCCATGAACTTTATGCTGATAGAAAGCCTGCAGCGTTTTTTCTCGTACTATGGCGATAATTTTAAGGTAGAGTGCCCAACCGGCTCGGGAGTGTTCATGAACCTCGACGAAATTGCTAACGAGCTAACCCGCCGCGTATCCAAAATATTTTTACGCGATGATAATGGCAAAAGAGCAGTTTTCGGCGCTTATGATAAGATACAATCCGACCCTGAATTTAAAGATTACCTGCAATTTTATGAATACTTTGACGGCGACAATGGCCGGGGCGTAGGCGCCTCGCACCAAACCGGCTGGACAGGCTTAATAGCCACTTTTTTACATAAATAGACTTCAGCAAATCTATCCTCGCGTTAGATTTGCTAAAATACTACTGTTAAGGCTGGGCTGTTGGAGGTTTATTAGTAGCCCTAACAAACCGTACCTGCGCCACACTTACCGCGCTGGCCTTATTGGTAAAGCTATGCCTTATATAAGTAAGTACATCGGCAATCTCCTGGTCCTTCAAAAAATCGTGCGAGGGCATGTTGTTGGAGTAGCGCTGATCGTTAATATCCACATCCTCGTTAAAGCCGTTCAAAACTATTTTTATCAGTTTTACTTTATCGCCCAAAACATAGGTGGTTTGTACTAATGGCGGGTTCATATTTTGCACGCCGCCGCCATCGGCCTGGTGGCAGGTGGCGCAATTATTCAAAAATACCTTTTGCCCGTTGGCAATTTGTATAGCCAAACGCGTATGTGCCGATCTTACATACCTGTGCTTGGTTTGTGCCTTTAAACCAACCGATAACAGCATCAGTACAACTAATATTACCGCGAATTTTTTATCTCTCATAAATCTTATTGCTTATAAGTGATCTTGTAAATAGTTCCCTTATTATCATCACTTACATACAGCGAGCCATCGGGGCCTTGTGCCAAACCGCAAGGGCGGTGTACTGCCCTGCCCGATTCCTTTTGCGCCTGCGTACCCGCGAAGCCATCAGCAAAAACTTCCCAGTTGCCATAGGGCTTGCCATCCTTAAAGGGTTGAAAAACCACAAAATAGCCTGCCTGTGGTTCAGGTGCCCGGTTCCATGAACCGTGGAAGGCTATAAATGCGCCGTTCTTATAGCGTTCAGGAAACTGGTTGCCGGTATAAAACAGCAAACCATCCGGCGCCAAATGCCCCGGAAAAGCCACTGCCGGGTCAATAGTTCCTTCTCCGGCTGTTTTTTTACCATCGCCGCCATATTCCGGTGCCAATATTTTTTTGTGCTGCTCCTGGTCGTAATAAATATATGGCCAGCCGGCATCATCACCTTGTTTTAAAGCATACAAACACTCAGCAGGCTCAACTGCCGATTGCTGGGTGGTATACAGATCGGGGAAAATATCGTGCAACTGGTCGCGGCCATGCTGCATAATAAAAAGCTGGTTATCCTGTTGGTTCCAATCCAGGCCAACCGTATTCCTTATCCCTTTGGCATAATGAATACCATCGCCATAATGCTGGTTCAATTTATCGGCCTTAAATTCCCATATACCGCCTGCCGAATCCAGTATGGGGCATCCCGGCCTGCCCATGGAGCCTTTTTCGCGGTCTATCACCTGGCACGAATTGGAATAAGCGCCCACATTAACATATATATTGCCATCATTATCCAGCACTATTGATTTTGATTCATGTTCCCGGCGGTTCAGTAAACCGCTGATGATCTTTTCCGGATTCGCGGGATCTATTACTTCACTTTTATCGTTCAGTTTATAACGGTACACATCCTCGTCAGACGAGGCGTACAAATAGCCATTCTTAATATACATGCCCGTGCCGCCGTAGTCGCCAAAGCCGTTAACCACCGTTGCCGTGCCATCGGTTTGATGTAAAAACAGGATGCCTTTTCCGCCTTTCGCCCTGTTGAGCTTTACATAAATATCGCCCTGGGGGGTAATGGCCAAATGCCTGGCGCTGCCTAAATTATCGGCCACAATGCCCGAGCTAAAGCCGGTAGGTAGTATTAAGCCACCGTCGTCAACAATCAGGTGTTTGCTTACTTTATCATTTTTTAATGCTGTAATTAAAATAATAGCGGGTATTAACACAAGTGGCAGTACTATGGCCAATAATTTATTTATTTTCATGATGGGTTGGTATTGATGCCTAAAATTAAGCTAAATACAAACCAATTTGTAAATGTGTTTGATAAAATACAGAAATGTTACATTGACATAAATTCATGTATCCTTTGTGATGTATTTATTTATCAATATATAGTTTTGAATTAATTAATAATTACGGAATAATATTCTACAAAATGTTACAATCATCTATATAATATTATTATTCAGGTTAAACTATTGTAATTATAAACCGTCATAATTATATAAAATTTAAAACAATGAAAAAGTTAGTTATAATATCAGCAATAGCAATAAGCGGTATGTTTTATAACACTGCTAATGCACAAATAAGGGTTCATTTTGGCCTCAATTTTTGGCCTCACAGGGTTTATGTACGTCCCGCTGTTGTAGATGTACAGGCCGCTCCGGTAGTTTATGCCGATGACGACCAGGCAAATTACGATGCCAGCGATGACTACTATTATTTGCCCGATGTAGGCGCGTATTACAGCGTTAACGAGCAATGCTACTATTATTTTGATGGCGATAACTGGATATCTGCCGCTTATTTACCCGGCGAGTACCGGGATTATGACTGGAGAAACGCCCGCAGATACGAAGTACGCGCACCACGCCCATACCTGCACGATGATATGTACAGGGCAAAATTCCACGGGGCAACCAGCGATTGGGCACATTATGCAGGTAATGTTCGTACGGGTAATGATGGCTTTAACCACGATGCCTACAATAATGCTGGTGAGCAGCATCTTGATAATAGGGGGCAGGCTGCTTATGCCCAGGCAAATTATAACCGTGGTGATCAGCAACCTGCTCAAAACCAGGATCGTAACCGGGTGAGCGACCGTGGCCAGCAACCTGCTGCCCACAACGCCGATCATATAGGAGGCCAGCAACAAAAGTTTGCCCAAAACAATAAGGGGTACAATGGCCACGATAATGGCAGAAGGATGTTTTAAGAAAAATAAGCACCCCGATATATAAAAAAAGAGCCGCTCCAAAAAATTGGGCGGCTCTTTGTATGTATGCTAACCTATTGTTATTTAGTGTACAGGTCTGTTGTTACACGGTAACCACTCGCGGTATTGCTGTACCAATCGGTAAATGAAAGGCCGGCAGATGCTGCCCATGCTGCAAAGTTAGGGTAAGCAAGCGTAATGTTAACACCTTCTATAGGGTAAACAAACGGGGTGGTAAAATTGATGGCCCAGGGCATGTTAGTTGCCGATAGGTAGTATTTGCCCGAAGCAGGAACCGAAGTATCATCGGCAGTGCCAAACAGTTTGGTATCGGCCTTATCAGTTGGCACATAGCCCGGTAAATGTATCTCATAGCCACGGCGGCCATTGCTGATGAGGAATGGATTGAAGGTAGAAACATCAAGGCTTGATTGCGCGATAGGAGTGGTAAGCGTTATCAATACCGATGAGGTAATACCATTGGTAACCTTAGCTTTTGAGGTTTCGGTGTTTACGAAGAACGAACCATCCGGGTTATCAAGCATCAGGTCGCTATTGTCAAAAGGAATAATTACCGCTTTGGTTTGCCCGGCTTCAACACCGTTTGCTCCCAAAGTAATATAATTACTCTTAAATAATTGGCCGGTTACGGATTGCACGGCCGAAGCGGCAATTGGTAACTGTAAACCAAAACCATTTTTAAACGATGCGCCCACAGCGGCTGCATTATAGTCGCATTGTATGGTAACAACCTGGTTTTGCGCGTTGGTTACAAAAGTGTAACGATAGTTTAACACCAGGTCATTCATATCATAATCACCTTTTGACGGCCAGTTGTCTTCAAAAGCTATGTTTGCAAAGCCGGTTTGGGAAGGATAATAGCTGATATAGGCACGTGTTGGGTCGTTAGGGAAAGCATCCAAAGCATCCGGAACGCCATCGCCATCGCTATCAAGCGGTTTAGCTATCGGAGGTATGTTATTGTTTGATATTCCGGTAACCGGGTCGGATGTGGCATAAATTACCAGGTCGTTAAAGTCATTGTCTGATCCGCCCGTTTGCCTGTTCAAATCTTCAAAACCAATTAAAGTAAGGTTATCGGTATTATCATATAAAACTACGGTATGCTTTTGCAGGCTTGGGGTAGTTTCGGGGTTAAGCGCGTCGGTCGAGTAATATTTGGTGGCGTCAACATTAACACCAGAGCCTGTCCAGGCGTTTCCAAGCAATATGAAACCGATAGAAGTACCGGCGCTGAAGGTGCCTATTTTAACCTTATCACCGGGCAGCAAGCCACCGCCGGAACCAAGCCCCGATGCGTTTGGAAATACCATGGTTGCAGTTTTAATATCATCCGCGCTTGTTGGCGGCGTACCCGTTGGATAGGTATAAAAAGCAAGGCTGTTTAAGTTGGCGGCACCTTCGGCAACAAAAGTGATCCATACATCAGAGGTAGCAACCACATTAAGTGTTGAAACTGCTGTGCTCGAAAGATAATTAGGATGGTTTACAACTACCGATTGTCCTTCGGGAAGCGAAGCGTTTACATAAGATAGCAAAGAGGCGCTGATCACATCAGGCGTAACCAAATATTTTGGAACACCTTCGTTTGCCGGGAACTGGGTGGAATTAACCACCGCGTTTGATGTAGCTGTATAAGGCGATGGGTAGTTGAAAACAGTTGTTCCGCTGGTGGCGCTGTATAAGCTTAAACCTGTTGGGCCGTTGTTAGGTGTAATAACCGGATCTGGAACTATATCGCCGCCGAAGCCTGCAGTACCACCTATCAGGGCAGTAACAGCATCGCCATTGATATTGGCATGCGCGTAATGCAGCAAACCAAGGTATGATGGATCTATAATTAATGAAGTAATAGAAGTAGGTACGCTTATTTTAGCACTTAAATTACCGTTTTTATCAGTTACACCTTTAAAAATCGCGGTGCTGCTGGCAGTGCTGTCGGGGCGGTAAACGCTTACTACTATGCCTGCCAATGGTTGGCCGGTAGGGGATTGCAGTGATAAGTTTAAGGACACATTGCGTGCTGTGGCAAAATTAAACCCGTCGGGTGCGATTTTTGTAACATTTGAGGTTGTTTTTGTTGGACCCTCACTGTTTTTTTTACAGGAAATGAACCCAGCTAAACTGATAAAAAATAGACTGGTAAATAGTTTTCTCATATAGTTTAAATTAATTATTTATTTAATTATGAAATGTTTTTTACGTATTGATGGCAAAATATGTTCCAGAAAATAAAATAAGGGTATTATAGGTAAAAAGGAGTGCGTTTAGTATATAGTTTTATTATTGGGGGAATATATTCCACAACATACCATCCCGATAACGGGTGTTTTTACTCGAAAGGAAAGATTTTAGACTGAAAATTTATTAAAGCGAAATCTGTTGATAGCTATTGAGAATACCAAACATTTAGTAGTTACTGGCCTTATTCAACAATTCAATAGCCTCCGTACTCAGGCTGAGCTGCGTTGCGGCAACTATATCTTTAAGCTGTTTGGTGTTGGTAGCACTGGCAATAGGGGCGGTAATACCGGGCCTGGCAATTACCCAGGCCAAAGCCACACTTGCAGGCGTTGAATTA
>Ga0302304_10001737_pt1 | contig 11303 bp, 2 predicted proteins | sample III_Palsa_E2_2_FD_198769 | JGI IMG/M metagenome (GOLD analysis project Ga0302304, IMG submission 198769) | Peat permafrost microbial communities from Stordalen Mire near Abisko, Sweden - III_Palsa_E2_2 | ecosystem: Environmental > Terrestrial > Soil > Palsa > Peat permafrost | place: Sweden...
TCTCCCGCCGCATCTACTGTTACTCCATAGGGATCGTTAAAACCTGATCCGATGATTTGCGGCGTATTACTACCTGCTGGGATCTCCTTTACCTGCTTGTTGCCGTAGTCGGCCACATACAAATTTCCCGATACATCTACCGCTGCGCCGGTCGGGCCGCTAAAGCCCGATCCCAGCGTAACAGGGCTGGTGCTGTAGCCCTGAGCCGCTACTTTGCTGCTGGTTGGCGAAAGCGGCGTTATAGCCACACCCCCGGTGTAGGTTTGGGGGCTGGTGTAACTGAGGCTGGGTGGTCCGCTGGTAACCGTTATGCTTAGTGTTGTCTTGCCTGCGCCGCTGGGGTTATAAGCAGTAACGGTATAATTTGTTGCCGGGCTGTTTGCAGTTGGCGTTCCGCTGATAGTACCTGTAGCATTAGCAAAGCTTAAGCCGGCAGGTAAAAATGGGCCTATATAATAGCCGCCTGTTGGTTTAATTTGTTTTACAGCGTTATTGCTATAATCGGCCACAAATACATTGCCGGCGCCGTCTGTTGCAACGCCGTCAGGATGGGTGAAGCCTGAACCTATGATTTGCGGGGTATCGCTGCCTGCAGGGATCTCCTTTACCTGGTTATTCCCATAATCACCGATGAATACATTGCCTGATGCGTCAACCGCTACACCCGATGCTGCACTAAAACCGGAGCCGATCACCTGCGGTGTATTGCTGCCTGCCGGGATCTCTTTTACGGCATTATTGCCTTTGTCGCCCACGTACACATTTCCCTGGGCATCTATGGCAACCCCTATCGGCCCGCTAAAGCCCGACCCGATGGTTTGCGGGGTATTGCTGCCCGCAGGAATTTTCTTTACTGCATTGTGGCTGTAATCAGCTACGTAGACATCGCCTGCTGCATCTACGGCTACCCCAGTGGGATGGCTGAAGCCGGAGCCTACGCTTACCGGGGTGCCGTTGCCTGCCGGGATCTTATATAAGGCACTGGCGCCATAATCGGTGACATAAACATTCCCTGCCGCATCAACTGCTACCCCATAGGGGTCGTTAAAGCCCGAGCCTATGATTTGCGGGGTATTGCTGCCTGCAGGGATCTCCTTTACCTGCTTGTTGCCGTAGTCGGCCAGGTAAACATTTCCCAAAGCATCTGCGGCGACGCCGGTGGGGCCGCTAAAGCCAGAGCCGAGTGTAACAGGGCTGCTGCCGTAACCCGGCGCTGCCACATTGCTGCTTGTCGGGGACAGTGGTGTAATTGCTGTACCCTCGCTATAGGTTTGGGGGCTGGTGTAACTGAGGGTAGGTAAAGCTGGGGCAACTGTGATATTGAAGGCTGCCGGGCTGCTGCCGACACTGTTATAAGCCGTAACAAAGTAATTTGTTGCCGGGCTTACTGCCGCGGGAGTACCGCTGATAGTGCCGGTAGCATTTGAAAAACTTAAGCTCGCTGGTAGGGCTTTATTTAAATAATAGCCACCAACAGGCGTTATTTCTTTAACGGCAGCATTCCAGCTGTCAGCTACGTACAAATTCCCGGCGCCGTCTATAGTTAAGCCGAAGGGTTGATCGAATCCCGAAGCTAAGCTAACCACTGCCCCGCCCCCGGCAGGTATTTCTTTTACGGCGTTGTTGAGTTCATCTCCCACAAATATATTGCCCGAGGCATCGACTGCTACGCCAGTTGGATAATGAAACCCAGTTCCCAGGGAAACAATGGCGCCACCCCCAACGGGTATTTCCTTTATTGCGTTATTACCTGCGTCGGCAACAAAGATATTTCCGAAAGCATCCACAGCAACGCCGGCCGGCTGACTAAAGCCGGAACCTACGGCAAATGTGGCGCCGCCACCCACGGGTATTTCTTTTACCGCATTGTTGCCATCGTCCCCCACATAAACATTTCCCAAAGCATCTACCGCTATGCCAACCGGACCATTGAAGCCTGAACCTAATGTGACCAATGCTCCGCCTCCGACTGGTATTTCTTTTACCACATTTGCGGCATTGTCCGCCACATAAACATTACCTGCTGCATCTACAGCCACACCTTCAGGGGCGCTAAAGCCTGACCCTATGATGACGGGGCTGCCGCCCCCAACGGATATCTTTTTGACGGCGTGGTTGCCGGCGTCCGCCACATATACGTTGCCCAATGCATCTAAGGCCACATCAACAGGCGTATTAAAGCCGGAGCCTAACACCACAGTGCTGCTGCTGTAAGCGGCTACCGCCACCCCGCTGCTTGCCGGCGACAATGCCGTTATGGGTGTATTTACGTTATACGTTTGCGGGCTGGTGTAGCTAATTGCCGGTAAGGGAATAAGATTGATTTTAATACTCAATGTTGCCGCTGTACTTCCTGCCGCGTTATAAGCGGTAACGGTATAGTTTGTTGCCGGGCTTAACGTTGTAGGCGTGCCAGTCACAACGCCGCTGACGTCGGAAAAGCTTAAGCCGGAGGGTAGTGCAGGGCTGATATAATAACCACCAATCTTTTTAAATTTCTTTACTGAATTGTCCCCATGATCAGTCAAAAACACACTCCCGCCTCCATCTATCGCAACGCCAACAGGAGAAATATACCCAGAGCCAAAAATAACCGGCGCACCATATGAGCCATTTGTAAAAGGGATCGTCTTCAATACGTTATTATTCAGGTCGGCCACAAATAAATTCCCGAAAACATCTATTGCGACACCGCTGGGAATACTAAAACCCGTACCTAAGGTCACCGTTACGCCACCCGCCGCCTGGACCTCTTTTATCGCATTGTTACCGGCGTCGGCCACAAATACGTTCCCCGATGCATCAACCGCCACTCCATAGGGACTGCTGAAGCCTGATCCTATCGCCATCGGTGTATTACTTCCAATAGGAATCTCCTTCACCGCATTATTACCGGAGTCGCCTACGTACACATTGCCTGCTGCATCTACAGCTATACCGAACGGGGCGCTGAAGCCAGAACCCAAGGTAACAGGGGTACCGAAAGAACCACCGGTTAAAGGGATCTTCTTCACTGCATTGTTGCCGTTATCGGCCACATATACATTGCCGGTCGCGTCGACCGCCACCCCGGTCGGCTTGGTAAAACCCGACCCTATAATAACCGGCGTACTACCGCCCGACGGCAGCTCCTTCACCGCATTGTTCTCATCGTCGGCTATATAAATATTGCCCGCAGCATCTACCGCGGTACCCACAGGCACATTAAAACCGGCGGCCGCAATAACAGGGGTATTGCTATAGCCGGGTGTAGCAACTGTTCCGCCGCTTTTTGATGGCGATAAAGCTGCAATGGCCGTATTAAGGACATACGTTTGCGGGCTTTGGTAACTGATCATAGGCAACTGCGGAAGATTGACCGTGATATTCAGGTTTGCCGTACTACTTGTACCAAATTCGTTATAAGCTGTTACCGTATAATTTGTTGCCGGGCTTGCAACAATCGGGGTACCGCTCATAACACCTGTTGTAGTATTAAACACCAGGCCCGCGGGTAGGAAAGGGCCAATATAATAACCGCCAACAGGGGTTGTTTTGTCAACCGGGTCGGTACTGTTGATGGATTCTGCGGCGTAAACATTCCCCGCGCCGTCCACCGCTACCGCAAATACCTCGCCCGCGAGGGGCAACGATACAACAGTGCCGCCGCCGACAGGTATCTCCTCTACGTGAAGACCGCCGTTATCTGCAACAAACACATTGCCCGACGCATCAACAGCGACGCCTGTCGGGGTACTAAAACCAGATGCTAAAACAATTGGCGAACCGCCGCCGGCAGGGATCTTGTCGACCACACCGCCACCAGTATTCGCAACATAGACATTGCCTGCTGCGTCGACCGCCACACCGCATGGGGCACTGAAACCAGAACCTATCGTTGCTGTCCCGCCGGTTGATGCCAATATTTCCTTTACAGCTTGATGACTATAATCGGCCACGTAAACATTACCGGCGCCGTCAACCGCTACACCATACGGACTGGCAAAACCGGAACCTATGCCAACAGGCAAACCGCCACCAACGGGTATTTTCTTTACCGCGTTGTTTCCCTGGTCGCCAACATATACATTACCCGCTGCGTCAACGGCTATGCCAATGGGGTTACTGAAACCGGAACCTATTGTTGCCCATGCACTACTGCCGACTGTCCTCTTTTTTACCGCGTTGTCTTTGGTATCAGCCACATATACATTGCCGGCGGCGTCTACAGCAATCCCTTCCGGGGCATTAAAAACGTCAGTGCCTAAAGAAACTTCACTGTTGTTATAACCCGGCGCGGCCACCCCGCTGCTGGTTGGCGTAAGCGATGCGATAACGATGCCTGCAGTATAGATTTCCGGGCTGCTATAGCTGAGCAGGAATGGATTAATGCCGATATTTATAACAGCCGAAGCACTGCCGGTACTATTATATGCTGTTACCGTATAGTTAGTAGAAAGCTTAACAACTGTTGGCGTACCACTTAAGGTTCCCGTAATGTTGTTAAAACTAAGACCGAAAGGAACGGCATTGATAAAATAGCCGCCAACCGGGTTAACTTCCTTTATCTCATTATTGCTTTGGTCAGCAATATATAAGTTACCGGCACCGTCTGTACTTATTCCGTTCGGGTGGTTAAACCCCGAAGCTATTTGTACCTGCGCACCCCCTCCGGAGGGTATTTCCCAGGCTTTACCAGGCAGGTCATCGACGACAAAAACATTTCCCTCCGGATCTACCGCAACATTCCTTGGAGTAACAAAACCCGAACCCATTGTAACCGGGGCGCCGTTGCTCGCAGGGATCATCTTCACAGCGGCGTTACCAGAATCAGCTACGTAAACATTGCCGGCGCCATCTACAGCAACCCCTTCAGGGGAGTTAAAACCCGAACCCAATGTTATCGTAGCTCCTCCGCCGGCAGGGATCTCCTTTACCAAATTATTATTTGTATCCGCAACATACACGTTGCCCGTAGAATCTACCGCAACCCCCAGGGGCGCATTAAACCCCGACCCAATAACTACCTGGCTCCCACCTCCCGCCGGCAACTCAACAATTTCATTTTGGTTAAATGCAGCTATATAAACATCTCCTTTGCCGTCTACCGCTATATCCGCCAGACCGCTAAGGCTTGTGCTTAAATAAACAGGAGTTCCCCCGCCCGCAGGTATCTTCTCAACCCCAAACGAACTGGCCGAGCTAATGTACAAATTACCACTACCGTCAACTACGGCGTCACTCGGTTCAGTAATGCTGTAAACATTGGTGGTGCCGCTGCTATAACCGGCAGTGGCCACCCCGCTGCTGGTTGGCACCAGGGGTGTAATAGCCGTATTTATAACATAGGCTTGCGGACTGGTGTAACTGATGATGGGCGCCCCAAGGATATTTGATCTTTTTATTTTTATAGCCGATGCACTTTGACCTGCCCTGGCAATATGGTGATTGAGTTTGTTACTATTGGCTTCGCCTTTGATAAGATGACCGCTTTTAGGTGCTGTCCCAACCCCGGCCAACAGGGTATTCCAAAAGAAAATCGAAAAAACAAATACAGGCCAGTAAAATTTTCTGCATGAAACTGTTGCCGCACACGGGGTACCTCGCAGAAGTAAAATTGTTTTCATAACACTACGTTTAGCATTTTATGTACTATTGATTCGTAATTAAAGCCGAATTAGAATCGAAATGGGCGATCCCGGACCACTGTGTCGCTGGCTGCCTGCACCAAAACTGCATTTTTAATTATGGGCAGACAATCGCACAAGTATGTGAAAATGAGGGAAGATGTGCGGATGTGCGGATGTGTGAAGATGTGCAGATATGCAAATGTGCGGATGTGCGGATGTGCAGATGTGCAGATGTGCAGATGTTTGAAGATATAAGAATGTGCAGACGTTTGAAGTATGGATGTTATATGCTTCAGGACAACATTAATCCGAAATCGAATGTTGTCTGTATTACGTAGTTGCTTCTGACTTCGGGCCGGGCGTCGATTTTACGGATGGATATTCCAAATCATTGCATCTGCGCATCTTCTTCTAAATAACTTGAGATATCCGCTAGTTGGCGGACGTTAGTCGCAGCGTCTTTCGGTCTTTGCTGTCCCGATAGCCATCGGGATTCGGACAAATCCGCACATTTGCACATTTGCACTTCATTCTCAAACCAGCCTCTCGTTTATTGCCCGTACGATAGCTTCAGACCGGGAGTGGACTTCCAGCTTTTCGTATACACACCTGATGTACGAGCGTACTGTATCAACGGAGATATAATGTTTTTCGGCAATCATTTTATAGGTTAAGCCTTTAACCAGGCCGCTAAGCACTTCGGCTTCCCTGGTGCTTAAATACACCTTTTCCTTTTTACCGGTTTGCTGAAGTTGTATATTCTTGAATATGATCCTGGCGATAGAAGGTGTAAGCGGGGAGCCGCCTTTATGCAAAATTCTTATGTTGTCAAGTATATTTTCGGGAATTGCGCTTTTAATTAAATAGCCGGAAGCGCCGGCGTAAATGGCCTCAATAATTTTATCTTCCTCCTCAACAACGGTAAGCATCAATATATTTATAAATGGGTATTTTTCTTTTATTCTCCTGGTATACGAAATGCCATTCTCGCCCGGCAGGTCGATATCCATCAAGATCACATCGGGCACACCATGCTCCTCGAAATTGATTTGAGCAGCTGCGGATTCATAGTCGCCCAAACAAACAAAATCGCCCGAAAGCTCGATCAGGCTTTTAAGCGCCTGTCGTAAATTGGAGTTGTCTTCAACTATCAGAACTTTAATTGACATATCTCCTAAGGTAGCTTATTAATTAATCTATCCTATCGCATATCTATGCGATTTTGCAAATTATGTTTATCGATGTGCCGCCGCCCATTGCTGTTGAAACTGTAAGTTTACCCTTAACTTCCGCGGCTCTTTTCTGCATGTTAGCCAGCCCGTTACCCGGCCTCCGCTTGTCATATTCAAAGCCGCATCCATTGTCAATAATTTGCATTATTATTAGCTTTTTATGCTTGAGTTCAAAATGCACGTCAATATTGTCCGAACTGCTGTACTTTACAGCATTATTAAAAGCTTCTTTAAAAATTAAAAACAAATTTTTACGTTTTAGCATATCCATTTTTATATCATATAGATGCTGGTCCATAAAAAAACGTAATCGAATTTCTTTTGCTTCGGCCACGGGGTAACCAAATTCTTCCATACGCTGCATCAGCCTGTATAAGTTATCATTTTCAGGTTTGATAGTCCATACCATGTCGTTCATGGAGTGGATCATCGCCCTCGCGCGCATACCCATATCACTAACCATGTTTTTAGTAGTGTTTAAATCGTTATCAGCTTTTTGAATTGCTACCTCGCTGAATATAGAGATACTAGTTAACGTACTTCCAAGGTCATCATGAAAATCTGAAGCGATCCTTGCCCTTATGCTTTCGATCTCCTTTATGTTTTCTATTTTATATAGGTATAACCTATATAAGCCCATCCCGATAAGCAATGCCACAACTATTCTGAACCACCATGTTTGCCAATAGGGCGGCGCAATTATGAAATTAAAAGAAGCTAAGTGATTATTCCAAACCCCGTTTTTATTGCCGGACTGAACATAAAACGTATAATCGCCTGGTTCGAGTTGTGCATAATTAGCGCTGCGCTGGTCTTCCGCATATTGCCATTTTGGATCAGCGCCTTTAAGCCGGTAACGGAAATTTATGTGATCAGGATCGGCATAGAAAAAAGCTGTGAAACCTATGTTTATGGAATTATCTGAATGACCGAAAACCAGTTGCCGGCCGCTTGTTTCTGAAGGGTATTGCTTTAATACTGGCTGATTGTTCGCGAATACCCGCTCAATTACTGGGTTAGACGGTATGGAAATATTTTTCAGACCAGAGGTAAACCAGGCAAAGCCATTTCGAATCCCAAATACAAGATCACTACCGGTATGCATAAAAGATGAAGTGGCGAAAGTTTCCATCTGACGGGTTTCCTGTTCAGCCCTCGAAGACTTGCCCGTGGCCAGGTCGTAATTTAATATACCCGCGTTAGTACCTATCCAAAGCGTATTATTAATACTGGTAACACTTAAACAGTTGGGGTTGGATAAATTAGCGATAGAATTTATCACCTGAAAGCTTTTTGTTTGCCTGTTAAAAATGGCTATGCCATCTTCTGAGGCGCAAACTATCCGGTTGTTGGCAGCACTGGTAATATCAAAGAAAAAATAATCAGGCCTCCTGCCTTGCCCCCTGTAAAAAGTGGTCGCCTTTTTAGCGATATCGTAATAAAACAGACCGTTTCTCGATGCAATCCAAAGGCCGCCGCTGTCATAATAGCCGGTGATGAGATCATATTTAAGCGGGTCCTCATTTTTTTTTGCTATGTTATAAACTGACGCATTAATGATTTCGTGGGTACCCAGATCATATTTAAAAAGGCCGATGTTGGTCGTGATAAAACAGTTATTCGCGTCTGCAAAAATTATCCGCCGGATGCCGTATACCAGGTCAAGAGAATCCGGCACCGGTAATTTTTTACTAAATAGAATACCCTTTCGTGGGTCCCATTCCAATATTTTCTTCGGTGTTGCTATCAGCCATCTATTTTTCGAAATTTGCGCAAAGTCATATATCTTTTGCATTTCGGGGCGGTCATAAAATGCCTTTTCAATTTTTTTGTTTGTCCAGTTTATGCGGATAATCCCCTGGTTAAAGCACGACATCCAAACTTTCGTACTATCATATTTGTCCACTGCAATATTGTTGATGCTTATCTCGCCCGCATCGCTTTTTTCGCCCCTGCTTAAGAACCGGACTTTCCATTGCTGGTTACCGACGTCAAGCATACTGATCCCCAACGAGGTAGCAATCCACAGCCTGGCTTTGTTATCAATAATAATTTTCGAAATGACATTATTTGTCAAGCTGCCCGGATTATTTTCATCGTGTGTATAAGTGAATTCTATTTTTCTTGAAACGGTGTTGTATACCAAAATGCCTTTTCCTTCTGTGCCGGCGAATAGATATTTCTTCTCCTTATCCTGCGGTAGAAATAAAAGGTCGCCTATCGATACGTCCTTTGTTGCCGGACATTCAACGGAGATATTCTTTAAATTTTTAAAGGTAAATAACCCAAAATTGGTGCCTAGAAAAATGGTTTTGTCGCTTTTGCATGCCGCAAAAATCTTAAGCAGTGAATGGTTGTGAATTAACGTATTAGCAGAATACGTATCGGCTTTAATATTATAGGTGTACACTTTTTCACGGCTCGATATTAATAGGGTGTTGTCATCCAGCAAAAAAGTACCTAATGGGTTAGCAATGCCGGTAAGGGATGTAAATGACATTTTCAAAGACCTTAGATCTACCCTGGCCAAACCGTAATCGCAAACAAACCATAAGTAGTTTTTTTGCGCCAACATGGAAAATACATTGGTAATACTGTTATGCTTCCGGTCAGGCTGGATATAAATAAATTTGCCGGTTACATCGTTGTAATAACATAAACCAGCCGAACTTACCCATATCCTTCCATCATTATCAGCTATGATATCTGTTGAATTATCCCTTAATCCGCTTTTCGCCCGGTCAAAGCTGTTAAAATCAACTGTTCTGTAGCCATCAAATCTTTGTATCCCGGTATTGCTGGTCCATACATAGCCGTGTTTATCCACGGCTATATCAGATATTCCGACACTTATAAAGTGGTTTTGGCCATTGAAGTTCTCAAAACGCAAATCCGGGTCTGGCTTGAATACTTGCGCTAACAGATCAATGGGTGCAATTAATAACCATAAACTAAATGCAAATCTGATCATGAACTTGAATAATTAATCCAGGTCTAATAATGATGGATGATATGAAGGCATTTTAAATTTAGCATTAATTATATTTGATTGATTATAAATTCAAAATATTACCGAAACAGCTGGAAAAATTACCGAAACAGCTGGAAAACAAGTGATCCGGGAAAGGGTAAGGGGACATAGAGATTAGTCCGAAAGTCAGTAATCCCGATAGCTACCGGAACCTACCGCGTGCCGCCTTAGCTTTAGCGGTGGCGCAAAGATGCTGCGAATGACGTTTCGGCGTTTATAAAGAGACTGGTGATTAGAGATTAGGATAATCCCAACTATATAGAGATTAGAGACCAGAGATTAGAGATTAGTGTCTTTACTAATCTCTAATTAACCTCTCCCCGATAGCTATCGGGGCTCTAAACCTCTAATACTTCAGCACAATAAACCCTGTCCGATGTTTGGTTATACCATTAACACTATAATCCAGCGCGTAAAAATAAGTGCCCGGCTGCTGCATCCGTCCATTGATGTTGGAGTGCCCGTCAAATACCCCGGTGCTATTGTCGTAGCCCTTTGCCTGGTAAATCAGCACCCCGTTTCGGTTGATGATCATTAAATGATTGTCGGGATACTGGGTTATTCCCTCTATCACCAAAAAGTCGTTGATACCGTCGCCGTTGGGCGAAACACCCTGGTGCACCAATATGCCGTCATTTGCCATTGATGCACTGTCTGCCAGGCTTACATAGTTTACCGGCCTGAAGGCAGCCCCGGGTGCTGTTTGGGTTACCGTTAGGGTATAGGTTTCGGTGGTGGTGCCATTTTGCGCCTTTACCACCGTAGTGACGGTATTAGCACCCTGGACCAACGGCAGGCTCTGCGATGCCATGCCTGACGTTACTGCTATTCCGTCCACGGTGACAGTAGCGGTGGAAACACTGGTAGTTGGGGTTACGGTTACACTGGTGACGGTACTGGCCACAGTTGCGGTGTAACTGGTTGTGCCTGTAGCAAACACCGGCGACAGCGGCCCGCTGCTCAATACGAGATTGTACAGGCTTGCATTATTTGATAACACGGTGATATTAACTGTTGCCGTGCTGCCGCCGAAACTGTTATAAGCAGTTACGGTATAATTGGTGGCCGGGCTGCTTGCGGTGGGTTTACCACTGATAATACCGGTTGTATTATTGAAAGCTAAACCAGCAGGTAAAAATGGTCCTATGTAATAGCCGCCAATCGGTTTAATTTGTTTGACAGCATTGTTGCTATAATCGGCTGCATATATATTACCAGCGCCATCCACAGCTACCCCGTCTGGATGGCTGAAGCCTGATCCTATGATTTGCGGAGTATTGCTTCCGGCAGGGATCATCTTTACCTGGTTATTCCCATAATCGCCGATGTATACATTGCCTGATGCGTCAACTGCCACACCCGACGCTGCATTGAACCCGGAACCTATGATCTGCGGCGTATTGCTGCCTGCCGGGATTTCCTTTAGGGCAT
>Ga0302304_10001738_pt1 | contig 11303 bp, 7 predicted proteins | sample III_Palsa_E2_2_FD_198769 | JGI IMG/M metagenome (GOLD analysis project Ga0302304, IMG submission 198769) | Peat permafrost microbial communities from Stordalen Mire near Abisko, Sweden - III_Palsa_E2_2 | ecosystem: Environmental > Terrestrial > Soil > Palsa > Peat permafrost | place: Sweden...
TTGCTCATGTACCGTGGCGTCAAAAACGGTGCTGTCCTGGTCCTGGTGATAAAACAAAACAGCATTGTTTTTAAAAGTGATGCTATCCCGCAATGTTTTTACAAGCCCATCGGCCGACCATTTGCGCGAATCCTGGTTGTTTTCCCGGCCATTGGCGGCTCTGTCACGATAACGCCAGCTTTCATAATCAGCTTCGGCATTGATGGGTTGATCGCTGTTAATTTCAACATGTATAACCGGACGGTAAACATCAACCCATAATTTAACACGGGTATTCAATTCTCCATTTTTGGCGCTGATCAGTATCGAGCCATCCTGTAAGTGCAATTGCTGGCTAAATGTGGTGCCGCTGAATGGGTTAGGGGAGAGCTTGATATTTACACGGCCTAATTTTACGAAGGTGTTATTTTCATCAAACGTGCCACTTCTTGAGATGTAAAAGTATAACTGGCCGTTTTCAACCCAAACATTCAGGCCTATATCGCCACCACCGCAAGGCATGGATTCGCCCGAGTTTTTGCTTTGGCTGGTCCACACCAGGTCGCATGCTTTTAGTTCTGCCGTTTGGGCATTGGTTTTTAAAAAGCCTACAGCAAGCAACAGAGTTAAAAGCCAATATTTGTGTTTCATTTTATTTTGAGGGGATTTGTTCGGTGAGCCATTTCACCAGATCATTCGCCGCCTCAAAGTTCTGAAAATCATACGGTAATTTACGCCCATCAGTGTATTCATTATAAAACCAGGGGTCGCCAACGGCAAAAACAGTTCCTTTGCCATATTTTGCTACCGCGATGATCACATCTCCCTTATCTGTTAGCGCAGATGTTGCAGGCGGAATAACTTTTAAGGTAGAAATCTCCTTTATATAAACCTTTTTGGCAGTTTTAAATATTTCATTTCCTTGCGGTATATAAATGGCACCGCCCTCAAATTTATTACCCTGAACATGGTTGCGGCTATCCAGGTTATATTGTATTCCAAATTTGAACATCAATTCATTCAAATGGGTAAACTCGGCATTGCCGGTATCGTTATTTAAAACAACCAGCACACCGCCGGCTTTTACCCAGTTGCTTATAGCTGTTATATGCTGCGCTTCAATATATTTTGTATTGGGGTTTTCCGCCGGGATATCGGGGTCTACTATGATATAAATATCGGCCTGTTTTAAGTTTTGAGCAGTCGGCCCCTGGTAAAGTGTAGCTGTTTTTAAGCCGTAATTATTAAAAATATGCCCGAATATGGAGAATCCGTTACTGGTCATCTCATCCCATTTATAGTGGTACGATATGGTGCGGCCGGTAATATCTTTACGATGTTCGTCATTAAAATAGCTATCAAGTAATACAGTTTTTCCTTGGCCTGCTGATAGATTGGCCAAGCGCTCAATTTCTACACTGGCCAAAATAAAGGCGCCAATACCTTTGGGGTCGTTTTGTACTACTTTTTCGCTTATATAATATTTATAACTGCCATCGCGGTATGGCACGCCGCCCAAACCGCCTACTTTAACAGTGCCGTTTAAATTCACTTGTCCGTTAGCATCGGTTTCAATAAATGTATCAACAATTCCTTTATAGCCTTTTTGCGCAACAGCCAGGTAGCTACCAGGTAAATAACCTTCCCTTGCGCCTTTTGCCAAAGCATAAACAAACATACACGATGCCGATGCCTCGGGATAATTACCATCGGCACCCGCCTTATCCAGTAACTGGTACCACAAACCGCTTTTGGGGTCCTGGTATTTTTGAATGGCATTAGCAAATTGGTTCAATATATGCAGTAAAACCGCGCGTTTTGGGTTGTTGGCCGGGAATTTATCCAATACATCAACCAAAGCCATAGCATACCAGCCGTCGGCACGGCCCCAAAAGCTTGGCGATGCGCCAGTTTTCGGATCGGCCCACTTTTCGGTATGGCTCGCATCCCAGGCATGGTATAATAAACCGGTTTTTGGGTCGCGGGTGTGTTGCCAGGCCAGGATGAACTGGTTGGCTATATCATTGTAATCCGTATCTTCATGCAGGGCCGCGGCATACCCGGCGTAAAAAGGTTCGGCCATGTAGAGGCCATCCAGCCACATTTGGTTGGCGTACCTTTTTTTATGCCAAAAGCCACCATCAGCCGTACGCGGCTGATCCTTTAGCTGATCGCGAAGCTGAACAATTACCTTATAATATTTTGGTTTTTCGGTAACATTAAAAAGCATCAGCGCGGCCTGCCCGCACATAATGTTGTCAAGCGTATAATCGTCTTTTTTATAGCCTTTAATTGTTCCATCATCAGCTACCAGCGTATCAACATAATTTTGTATGTATTTAAAATATTTTTTATCGCCGGTTTGCATCCAAACCTGCTCAATACCTTTAAGTACAACGCCCTGTTCATAAGTCCACCGGGTGGTGGCGCTGCTGCCGTTCCAAAGCTGCATGGCTGTGGCGGCCATACGTTGCGAAAGTGGCAATTGCTGCGCATTGCTAATATTAACAAATGCAAAAGCGAATAAGGCTATACAAAATATCTTTTTCATGGTTGGCAGATGCTTAATAGGGGATGAAAATTATAAGGAAACCCCCCGTTTCCAGGGAATAAAATCATTTTGGCCGTGCCTTACCGCGCTAACTTCAATATCGCCGCTGGCTACTTTTATCATATAATCCAAAATGCGTTCGCCGGCCTGTTCAATGGTTTCGTCGCCTTCCACTATGGTGCCGGTGTTAATATCAATAATATCGCTCATGCGGTTAAACAGTTTGGTGTTTGATGCTATTTTAACCACAGGTGTTATTGGGTTGCCGGTAGGCGTGCCTAAACCGGTGGTGAATAAAACCAGGTTGGCGCCCGCACCCACTTCGGCAGTGGTCGATTCTACATCGTTACCGGGGGTACAGAGCAAATTAAGCCCGGGTTTGGTAACTTTTTCCGGGTAGTCCAGCACATCGGTAACGGGTGAGGTGCCGCCCTTTTTTGCCGCGCCGGCTGATTTAATAGCATCGGTGATCAACCCGTCCTTAATATTGCCCGGCGAAGGGTTCATATAAAAGCCCGAGCCTGCTTCTTCGGCGCGCTGGCTATAAATTTTTACCAAGGATGAAAAACGTTCGGCATCGCTTTTATCAACACACCTGTCTATCAGGTTTTGTTCAACGCCGCATAGTTCCGGAAATTCCGAGAGTATAACGGTACCGCCAAGCGCCACCAGCAGATCGGAAGTATAGCCTATGGCCGGGTTGGCAGATATACCCGAAAATCCATCTGAGCCGCCACATTCAAGGCCTACCACCAATTTACTTAGCGGTGCCGGTTCGCGTTTACTGGCATTGGCTTGTATTAGCCCGGCCAGTGTTTGGCGTATGGCAAGTTCCATCAGGTCGGTTTCCATACCTATAACCTGCTGATCTAAAATGTACAAAGGTTTGTTGAAGCCTGGCGATCTTTTGCTGATCTCCTGCTGCAAGGTTTTAACCTCGGCGTTTTGGCAGCCCAGGCTTAAAATAGTAGCTCCTGCTACATTTGGATGGGTAACATATCCTGCCAGCAAACCACACAGCGCGGTTGAATCATCGCGGGTACCGCCGCAACCGCCGGTATGTGTTAAAAATTTAATACCGTCCACATTGGGGAATACCTTGTTATTGCCGCCTTGCTGATCGTCGCTGCCTATTTCGGTATATAAAACCTCATCTAATCCCGCACCCAAGCGGATCTTGTTAATGAGTTGCTGCGCCTTTATCTCATAAGTTTTTTTGCGCCCGTATCCTAAAGGTTTTATCAGGGCTTCCTGCAATACTTCGATATTTCTATTCTCACAAAAAACCATTGGAATAACCAGCCAGTAATTGGCCGTACCCACATCGCCCGTTTCGCGGTGATAGCCGCTGAATGTTCTGTCGGTCCATTTATGGGTGTCGGGTTTTTCCCATCCGGCATGGCTAAATCCTTCATGAAACCCGCTTGCCGCATGTTTTACGTTGGTAATTGTTAGTAAACCGCCTGCGGCGATATCGCTTTGCGCGCGGCCAACCAAAACGCCGTACATAATAACTTCGGCGCCGGTAGCGATAGCTGTGATGGCAAATTTGTGTTTTGCAGGTATAAATTCGGTTGTTTTATAAGTAGCGCCATTGTAGGTAACTTCCTCCCCGGCAGGCAGGTCGGTCAATGCCACCATTACATTATCCTTGGGGTGTACCTTTGTTATTCTTTGTTTCATGGTATATAGTTTTAAGCAGAAATCAAATTATTTATCCCGCCCGACATTATTTTTTTCAGATCTCCTGTAACAGCATCTTTAAACCCGGGCAAAGCATTCAGGTCGGCATCCCAAAGCTCCTTATTGCCTAAAATATTTTCAACTGTAGCATCAATATCCGGCAACTCCCAGGCTTTGGCAAAAAAGGCAGCCTCACTATCATCAACAGTATAAGGCAAGGCGTGCAGCATACCGCCAAATGTACCGTCATCGCGCTGAGTAACGTCCATAAACCTGATGAACGCCGCTAATCCCAACGCCATATTTGGCGGCACAGTGCCGTGTGTTTTATAATGATTTAGTAATAAAGGCAATACACGCATTTTTATTTTAGCCGAATAATTTACCGCGATACTGAACCATTCATGCTTAATATAGGGGTTCCGGAACCTGTCTAAAACACTGCCGGCAAATTCCGATGCAATATAATGCTCTATTTGATAGGGGATGGAATAAATGATCTCGTTGTGAGCAAGTTCGGAAATAAAACGCGAAAAGCCCTCATTATTCATGGCTTGTTGTACGGTTTTAAAGCCCGAGAGAATTGCAACAGCACAGCTTAATGTATGCGAACCATTAAGCAGGCGCAACTTCAACTCCCTGAACAATTTAATATCCGGCGTTATAACCACTTCTTTATTAGCCTTGCTAAAGGATAAAATGTTTTTCACTTTTTCATCACCTTCAATGGCCCACAGACTATATGTTTCGGCCATAATATGCAGGTTATCGGTATACCCACGGTCGTTTTCAAGCTGTTCCAATGATGACTTATCGGGCTGCCCCGGCACTATCCTATCAACCAGCGAGTTGCAAAAACTGTTATGATCTTCCAGCCAATCCATAAACTCATGTTCGAGGTTGTTTAAGTGGGAAAGCTCAAAAATTATCGATTCCAGCTTTAGTCCATTATCAACAATAAGTTCGGTAGGGATAATTACCAAGCCGCTACTTGGGCTGCCATTAAAGGCTTTAAAGCGTTCGTATAAAACGGCCAGTAATTTACCCGGATAAGATTCAGGAGGTTGTTTGCGCACATCCTCCTTTACAAACTGTATACCTACTTCGGTGGTGTTCGAAATGATCACCTTCAATTCGGGGCTTCTTGCTACTTCTAAAATAGATGTCCAATCCTCAGTCGCGGATATTACCCTGCTGATGGCAGAGCAGATGACCTCTTCATTTACTTCTTGCAAATTTTCGACCCCTCTTGCATAAATGGTATAAAGCCCATCCTGTTTGCCAAAATCGTCTGTAGAGCCTTTACTTGTAGATTTAACAACTACTATGCGGCCATTAAACACGCCGTTGCGGTTGGCTTTATCAATGTAATAATCGGGCAGCCCCCTAAGCAAAACGCCTGTACCAAATTGCAAAACTTTTTCGGGCAGGTTAAATATTTCCGGGCCCGGCATTTGCAGGCCCGGTACCTGTATGTTTTTTAAATTATATTTTGATAAGATCATATCAAGTTAATTATTTTCAAAAGGTCATTCCACATTCCAGTTGTCCTTACCGGAAAGTATGTTTTTAATAGTATATTTTTTCACCTGGCTATCACTTAGCTGGTGCGACCATGCCGCACGCGCCGAATTGTTTGCGCCCGGGCCTGTGCTCTGGTATTCGGCAAAAAACGCGGTCTTTTCATTTTCAGGATTTCGCCAGTTATCCCAACCAACGGCAATAATATGCGCGCCCATTTGGGTGCGGATAAAAACAACATTGGCATAAGGCCGCCAGGGCCGCCCCAGGTGCGCTTTTTTAACGGAGGAATCGGCTGCCAGCGTACAATCAAAAAATACAAATCCAAATTGCTGGCGCGGCGTGGTTGACGCTGCCGTAACATAAGAATCGGAAAGGTTTTTAATAGTACAATGGTCAAATACAGCGGTGGCTTCGCCAAAAATAAAATCAGTAGTGCCCTGTATAAAACAATCTTTATAATATTGGCGGCTGTTTTCCGTAGCCGCGTAAATGGTATCCTGGTTACCCAGTAAATTGCAGTTTTTTATGATGCACCTGTCGCCCTCCACGTGTAATGCCACCGCTTGCCCAACCCGGCCCGCTGAATTTTGAATGGTGAGGTTTTCGGCTACAAAATCATTTCCCTGTACTAATACGGTATACGAGGTATAGGTGGTAAATTTATCCTTGCCAAAGGCATCGGTACCTTGCGGGTTTGGTTTGCCCGAATAATCGGCGTTGGTGATGGTGGTGCTGTCTTTATCTTCGCCGATGAGTGATATTTTGGTTTTCCAGGAAGGGATCACCAGTTTTTCGTGATAAATGCCTTTTTTTATGTAGATGGTAACCTGTACCTGCGAAAGATCGCGTACCGCGTTTATTGCCGCCTGGATAGTTTTAAAATCGCCGCTGCCATCCTGCGCAACGGTAAAATGAGAGGGGTAGCTTGCAGGCTGCGCCATCAGCATAGCCGAGGTAAAAAGATATATGGTAAACAACAGCAACTTTTTCATACTTAACTATTTAACTATGGTAAGCGAAGCAGCGTCGGCACCGGCAATAAAGGCGGCTTTGCTAACTGCCTCGCGAATATCAGTATGTAATACTTTTATCCCGGCCGATCTTTTTCCGCTTACCGAAAACAGCAATTGCGCGTTTAAATAAGTAATATGATCAAAAACTACATCGCCGCTGTTCTCCACATTAATAAGCGGGCTGGTATCCTTACAATCCAGGAAAATATTTTTAAGGGTGATGCCGGTTCCTTCAATTATATCTATGCCTTTGTTTGTTTTTAATACCATATTTTCAAGATGGATATTTTTTATGTTCATTTCGGGCAGGCCGCGTACCTGGATGCCTTTTTCGGCACCGTTACATACCACATTATCTACATAAAAATTCCTGAACTGTGGAGTGGCTTCGGTTACAGGTATAGTGTCCTCCCTGGTATTACCGGCAGCGTCCGTAGGCGACTTGCCCATGTAGTACATATCAAACAATATGGCATCGGTCACAATATTGTGCATGCTGATGTTTTTTATGTAAATATTTTCTACTATGCCACCGCGACCACGGTTGGTTTTAAAACGCAGGCCCACATCGGTGCCGATAAAGGTGCAATCAGATACAAAAATATTTCGCGCCCCGCCCGACATTTCGCTGCCGATAACAAAACCGCCATGCGCGCGGTAAACTACATCGTTGGTAACAATTACATTTTCTGTAGGCTTCCCGCGTTTGCGGCCTTCTTCATCCCGGCCCGATTTAATGCAGATCCCATCGTCGCCGGCGTCAAAGGTGCTGCCATCTATCAGTACATTTCTGCACGATTCCACATCGATGCCGTCGCCATTCTGCGCGTTCCAGGGGTTGCGGACATGTACGTTCTTTAAAGTCAGGTCCTCACAAAGCAGGGTATGCAGGCACCAGGCGGGCGAATTTTGAAAGGTTACATCCTGTAATAAAACTTTTTTGCAATTGGTGAGCACCAGCAGGTTGGGCCTGAAAAAATCCTTGATCGATTGATAATCGCTTAGGCTTTTGCCTGGTTCTATCACACCGGCATCAGTTGTTTTTAAACCATCGGCATAGCTTTGTGAGGGATACCAGTTTTTACCGTTGTCGCTTAGCACTCCTCCCGAGGCGGTGAGCGTTTTCCATTCAACATCGGTCAGCCTGTCTTTGCCAATGGCTCGCCAGGCTTCGCCGTGGCCATCAATAATGCCCCCGCCGGTAATACCGATGTTCTCCAGGTTGGTACCCGATACAGGGGATTGGTTACGAACGGCGGCATGCCCCTCGTAATTACCCTCAACCAGTGGGTACTGGCTTTTATCATCAGTAAATTGCAGCAATGCCGCCCGGCTGATGTGCAGGTTTACATTGCTTTTTAAAACTATTGGCCCGCTAAGCCATAAGCCTTGCGGAATAAGCACAACGCCGCCGCCTTTTGCACTGCAATCGGCTATGGCGGCGTTTATACTTTGTGTATTGAGCGTAATGCCATCGGCTTTAGCGCCATAAGTTATAATGTTAAAGGTATCAGCTTTAAAAACAGGATTGCTAATTGTTGGTAAATGCTGCCATGAATAGGGCTGTGGTTGTGCTGATGCTGCAAAACATACCGCAATAAACAATGCCGCGATACCGATTGACCTTTTTTTGATGAGCATATTTTTATTAGTTATACAGGCAGATATTTAGCCCGGAAATTTATTTTTTTGGTGAATGAATTGGCTTTAACCTGGTTTACAAACCAAAATTAAACCACTGAAAACTAATAACGAAGTATATGGGCAACTAAAACCACGCAATCGTTACCGGAAACGATTGCGTAAAATTTTACAGGCGAATTGGGCGTTATTTACCGGGTTAAAATGATTTTTTAGCTTAATTTAGCCATTCAAATACCGGCGTGCTTTTTATAAACCTGCAGGCCTGCAAAACAACTAATGTTTGAATCATACACCATAAAGGATATTGCTAAAGCGCTTGGTTTATCAACATCAACCGTATCAAGGGCATTGAACGGGAGCTATGAAATAGGGGCCGAAACGAAAAAAATGGTGCTGGAATATGCCGAGAAGATAAATTACCGGCCCAACCCAATTGCGTTAAGCTTAAAGGATCATAAAAGCCATTCCATTGGTGTGGTAGTTTGCGAGGTGGCTAACGATTATTTTTCGCAGGCCATTAACGGGATCGAATCCATTGCTTATAACAGGGGCTATCATGTTATTATTACCCAAACGCATGAATCGTTTGAGCGGGAGGCTGTGAATGTGGAGCACTTGTTATCAAGGCATGTAGATGGTTTGCTGGTTTCTTTATCTGCCGAAACCACCGATGTAAGCCTGTATAAATATTTGCATGATAAAGGTTTCCCGATAGTTTTTTTTGACAGGGTGGCGGCTGATATTGAAACCCATAAAGTTATAGCGAATAATTTTAAAGGCGCTTATGAGGCAACCGAATTGCTGATCGAATCAGGCTTTACCAAAATAGCGCATCTAACAAATTCAAATAATTTGCTGATAAGCCGCGAAAGATTTAATGGCTTTAAGGCCGCGCTCCACAGGTATGGCATCAGTTTTAACCCTGCCTATTTAAAGTATTGCGACCATGGCGGTATGATAGCCGGAGAAGTTGAACAGGCTATAAAAGAACTCCTAATGCTTGATGATAAACCCCAGGCTATTTTTGTAGCGAGCGACAGGCTTACCATTAGTTGCATGTATATACTAAAAAACCTCGGGATTAAAATACCGGATGATATTGCTGTGGCGGGCTTTACCAATTCAACCGTGGCCGAACTTTTTGATCCGCCCTTAACAGTAGTACGGCAGCCTGCGTTCCAGATTGGGCAAATGGCTACCGAAATGCTGATAAAAACCATTGAAAGCAAAAGGCCGGTTGAAGAATATAGCACCCAGGTTGTGGAAACTGAATTAATAGCCCGCCAATCGTCTGAAAAAAGGATCTACCCGAAGGTAAAGTAGTTTTTAGCGTTGTAGTAGCAAATATCCTGTACTATTTTACCTGTCCATTCTATATCATCCGGCAGTTCGCCTTTTTCTATGTCTTCGGCAAGCAGGTTGCAAAGCAATCGCCTAAAATATTCGTGGCGCGGGTAGGAGAGGAAACTGCGCGAATCTGTTAGCATACCTACCATTTGGCTTAACATCCCCATGCTCGATAGCGCGTTTATTTGCTTGGTCATGCCGTCTTTTTGATCAAGAAACCACCAAGCCGAACCAAATTGGATTTTACCCGCAACCGTTCCATCATTAAAATTACCCGCCATAGTGGCAAATAATTCGTTATCGCCGGGATTAAGGTTATACAAAATGGTTTTTGCCAGTTGATTGGTGCTGTCTAAGCGGTTCATAAAACGCGATAAGGCCTGTGCCTGCGTAAAATCGCCTATGGAATCATAACCCGTATCAGGGCCGATCTCTTTGTGGGCACGTGAATTATTATTGCGTAAGGCACCCAAATGATACTGCTGCACCCATCCTTTTTCATGATCCCACAAAGCAAATTCATACAGCATAGCCGATTTGAATTTAAGCGCCTCTGCCGGGGATAATGGTTTGTTGTTACGAATCTTATCAAAAATGGCTGCTATTTCGGCATCGGTATAGTCTTCGGCGTAAAGCTGCTCCAGCCCGTGGTCTGATACGGTACAGCCATTTTCGGCAAAATAATCATGGCGTTTTTTCAGCGCTTTTAAATAATCATTATAGGTGCCGATATTTGTATCGCTTACAGCTTCAACCTTATTAATATAGTCGTTCAGCGCGGTAACATCATCCGCGTTCATGGCCTTATCCGGCCTGAAGGCGGGATATACCTTCACGTTCCAGTTACTTTGCTTTATTTTTTGATGGTATTCCAGGTTATCAATTGGGTCGTCGGTGGTACAAATCACTTCCACATTCATTTTGGAGATGATATTTTGCACACTATATTCCGGGCTTTGCAGTTTTTGGGTGCATCCGTCATATATGGCTTTGGCAGTTTTAGGCGATAGCACGTCATAAACATTAAAATAGCGCTGTAGTTCCAAATGCGTCCAGTGGTACAGGGGGTTACGCAGGGTATAAGGTACGGTGGCTGCCCAGTGCTCAAATTTTTCCCAATCAGTTTTTGCACCGGTTATATATTGCTCGTTAATACCGTTGGCACGCATGGCACGCCATTTATAATGATCGCCTTTGAGCCATATTTCAGTCAGGTTACTAAAATTGATGTCGCCTGCTATCTGAGCGGGGTCGAGATGGCAATGGTAATCTATTATGGGTAAGCCTGCGGCGTATTCGTGGTATAAACGTTCAGCAGTTTTGCTATGCAATAAAAAATTCTGATCTAAAAAGGCTTTCATGGTGGTGTTTATGCAATCGATTTCAAGCCCAAAAGTAGGGTTGCTGCGCCTGTTTGGCAAATTAAAACGATTATAATTTTACGCAAACGTTCCCATAAAAACAGGAGCGGCTAATTAACTGACTACTGGTTTTGTTGAATCTCTTATAAATAATTGTGTGGGCAGTACAAGGGTTTCAAATTCTGTAACCGGGCGCCTGCT
>Ga0302304_10001740_pt1 | contig 11295 bp, 4 predicted proteins | sample III_Palsa_E2_2_FD_198769 | JGI IMG/M metagenome (GOLD analysis project Ga0302304, IMG submission 198769) | Peat permafrost microbial communities from Stordalen Mire near Abisko, Sweden - III_Palsa_E2_2 | ecosystem: Environmental > Terrestrial > Soil > Palsa > Peat permafrost | place: Sweden...
GTTAAAAACCATAACGACGATCCCAAAAAGATTGCCCGGATCATCAGGTTTGTAAACGAGACTGGCGGGCTTCAATACGCCGAAACCCAAATGAAAATTTACCAGGAACAAGCATTCGAAATCTTGTATTCCTTCCCAGATGGTGAATCGCGCCGTGGCCTGGAGCAATTAGTCCGTTTTACTACCGAACGTAATAAATGACCGATCAAAAATGGACAACGAGTTTATTATTATCTCGGGCTTCGTCATTTTTATCCTGATCGTTCTTGCGATCGATCTCGGCTTGTTTACCAGTACCGTTAAACCCGTAAGCGTTAAACAAGCTTCCATCATGAGCGCGGTTTGGCTTGGTCTCGCCCTGTGTGTTTACTTGCTTATTTTAAACAAAGGCGACCTGCTGCACAATATCAAAACTCCCGGCGATCTGCAGCAAATCAACAACCGTTATGTCCATCACTTAAGCCTCAGCTCAAGCAGTTTTAAAAACAACTTGCAAGCCTACCGCAAAAACCTGGCGCTCGAATTTATATCCGGCTATGTGGTTGAATATGCCTTATCGATCGACAACATATTGGTGATGGTCCTCATTTTTACTGCTTTTGGCGTTAGTCAAAACCATTACCGCAAAGTCTTGCTATGGGGAATCATTGGCGCTATAATAATGCGGTTCTGCTTTATTTTCCCTGGTGCGGCATTGATCGCCCATTTTCATTGGATCTTATATGCCTTTGGTGCTTTTTTAATTTATACGGGCGTAGATATGTACCGCAAACGCAACGAGGAAAAAGAGGTCGACGCCGAAAACCACAAGATGGTGAAGTTTGCCGTAAAATATTTTCCGGTCTTTCCACAGTTTAAGGGCGACCGGTTTTTTGTGCGGATAGATGGCCAAAAAATGATCACCCCGCTTTTTTTGGTATTGCTGATCATCGAATTTACCGACCTTATTTTCGCGGTCGATTCCGTACCGGCGGTTTTTTCCATCACCAAGGACCCCTATATCGTCTTCTTTTCGAACATTTTCGCCATATTGGGGCTGCGGTCGATGTTTTTTTTATTGGTTAACGTTATCGACCGATTTCACTACCTCAAAACCGGCCTTGCCGCATTATTCCTGTTTATTGGCCTTAAAATGCTCGCCGGTGACTACGCCGGCCGCCTGGGCCTAACCACCGTTAACTCCTTATTGATTATCCTGGCCATATTGATGGTAAGTGTTGTTGCATCGTTGCTTTTCCCGCGTAAAACAGCTGGTTAGCCCCGGATTAATCCAGATTTTATCCCCTGCCGTCCCGCCGTGTTTCCCGTAGATTTAAGTTTACCCACAAAAATCATAGGCCCGTAGTTATATCCCGGCTCGCGTATGTTTGAATAACATATTTAAAATCGATGAATTACGCGTCGTTGCGAGGAACGATCCGCCAGCTGGCGGAGCACATGCCAATCAACTCGCCTTAACTACTGTGGTTTCCAGTCAGCAGGAGGCTATCAGGCTGTACCTCAATGCGGAAACATATCCTGCCATATCTGCCCATAAAAACCTCCAAAAACAACTCCGCCAGGGCATAAAACAAATTTTACTTAGTATACACCAGGAGTATACTAAGTATACACTACGAGTACACTTACTAAAACCTGATTTTTTTCAACCAAAATAACGCCGCATTTTTACCTGCGCATCCGGGTTGGATAACCGCAGCTGATAAATCGTTCTTTGACATATTAAATATTTGTACCGGATAGGGTAGAGACGCAATGCTTTGCATCTCTACCCGGAATTTTGAGGTGTCCCGTTAACAAACGCGTAAATAACGGAGGCGGCCGTAGCTAAAGCGAAGGCGGCACAAACGTGTAAACCCATTTCAGGACGAGGCAATCACAATAAAATCGAAGAAATCATAACAAAATCACAATAAATTCATAAACAATTCACAACCAAGACACAAGGATAATGCCCTGTTTTCTAACAAAAAATAACCGTATATAGCTGATAAGTAGTCATTTGACATATTCAATGTTGCTCCGGATCTTACCTTGCATCTCAAACCCGCGAAAAAATCACAAACAGTCATGTTGCAAAAGATGGAGCACCAACAATAATCACGCAAAAAAAGTATCATCAACCTCGCATTACATCGTATTAAACGCCAATAAAGGCCAACCAAACATAGCATTAACCTCGCATTAATCCTGCAATAACACCCTCGGCCGCCGTAGCCTTTTTCAATCGCCATAGCTAAAGCGTCGGCGATGGCGAAGGAGGCACACACGCAAACACGGATTCTTCAACGAACAAATAACCGCAAATCAATGCATTTCACTTGATGCGTCGTTCCTGGGTTCAAATTCTGAAATCCGAACCAAATCCGAAATTTTTAGTCTTAAAAACCATTTACTTAAAACAGTTAACTATTTTTGACATTCTAACATAAATTGAACCGCTTACATCGATTAACCATTTACTAAATTGAAAGCATACATTTTCCCCGGGCAGGGCGCCCAGTTCGTCGGCATGGGTAAGGACCTCTACGAGCAGTCTGACCATGGCCGCGCGCTTTTTGAACAAGCTAATGACATCCTCGGCTTCAGGATAACCGACATTATGTTTGGGGGCACCGAAGACGATTTGAAGCAAACAAAAGTCACCCAGCCTGCTATATTCTTACATTCAGTAGTGTTAGCCAGCGTTTTGGGTGAAAGTTTTCAGCCCGCTATGGCCGCGGGACATTCCCTGGGCGAATTTTCAGCATTGGTTTCGTGTAACGCGCTGTCGTTTGAAGATGGCCTGCGCCTTGTCGCCGCCCGGGCCAATGCCATGCAGAAAGCCTGCGAGATACAGCCTTCCACCATGGCGGCGATTATCGGGCTTGATGATTTTACGGTGGAAGACATATGTCATCGCATCAGCGATATTGTTGTGGCGGCCAACTACAACTGCCCCGGTCAGCTGGTGATTTCGGGTACGATTGCCGGTGTGGATAAGGCCTGCGAAGAACTTACCGCTGCCGGCGCAAAAAGAGCGCTTAAGCTTAATGTGGGGGGCGCATTCCACTCGCCCTTGATGGAAGCCGCCAGGGTTGAATTGGAGCATGCTATTGTTCATACCGTAATAAATAAACCGGTTTGCCCGATATATCAAAACATCGACGCCAAACCTTATACTGACCCTGCTTTGATCAAACACAATTTGATTGCCCAGCTTACAGGTCCGGTGCGCTGGACCCAAACGGTAAAGCATATGCTCGAAGACGGCGCAACTTCATTTACCGAAGTGGGCCCGGGAAATGTGTTGCAGGGGCTGGTTAAGAAGGTGGACAGGCATATACCAACCGAAAGCGCAAGTATTGATATGGAATAAATAAATGCCGCCGGTAAAACAGAGGGCTTTATTTTTGGTTAGAGTTTAAACCGTAAAAAAATTGGGGGCACAGGGTAAAATTCGGGTTATGCTTGCTTTGTTGTGCGCAAGCCTGTTGTTTACTGCCATAGTCGTCAAAAAAAGCTATACGCCTGCCGGAAGCCTTGCGCAAACCGGGAAAGTATTGGAGCGCCACTTGCAAAAAAAAGAAGGGTATGTTAACACATTAATTAACAATAAACAAAAATTTAACGAGTTAAAAAGCTTATCCCGAAATCCCGCTTTAGCCTTACGATATATCCAGGACTTTACCACTGATGACGGCATTTGGTTTATCACTACGACCAATGGAAATATCGACTTCTGGAGCGGCGTAAAAATCATCCCCGGTGATCCCGACATCATTAAAGAGGGCTATTCCTTCCGGAAAGAGGTGAATGGGTATTATGAAGTCATCAAAAAAAGCGACGGCGATTTTTCTGCTATTTTCTTTATCCCGGTAAAGCTGGACTACGCCTTCCAAAATCACTTCCTCAAAAACACTTTTGCGACCGACCTGGTAACCGATAACAATGTCGACATAGCCGATTTCGCGGATAAGCCGGTGTTCGAAGTCCACAGCGCTAATAACTTCTACCTCTTTTCAATTAAATTAAGGCCGGGAGGCATAAATTTTGATTTTTTTTATTTTGAATTGGCAATATGGATAGCTGCAATCCTCTCGCTTTGCGTTTTAATGCAAAGCATCAGCAGTTATATTGCCGTAAAAGGACAGCCACTCCTTTCATTCGTGTTTTTAGCCACCTTTATTATCGGGCTAAGGTTTGTAAACCTTCACTATGGGTGGCCGCATGTGGCGTATAAACTCACGGTCTTTGATCCGGAATTATACGCCTCAAGCAAGGTTAACCCATCCCTCGGCGATTTTTGCATCAACTTATTGTTTCTTACCTGGTTTGCAGCTGTATGGTATTCGCGCCGCAAAAGGCTGGTAAAAAGCTCCCCGGGCAAGCCCTGGGCTTATACCATATTTTTTATCGGAATTTTAATTTTAATAATTGTATCAACAGGTTTGCTCAACCTCTTTAACGGACTGGTGCTTAACTCGAAAATTAACTTCGATGTGAGCAACGTACTCAACCTGTCCATCTTCAGCTTTTTAGGGGTGTTGATGCTGTGTTTTAGCTTTTTGATCTTCTTTCTGCTCTCGGAAGTTTTTTTAGTGGTTGCTATCAGGCTGCCTTTTCCAGACCGCCAAAAAGTGCTTTGGTTTATCATTGGTATCGGTGCAGCCACGGTAATTTCCTCAGGTTACGAAGGCTTTACATTGTTTTATATCCTTTGGGGAATCTTGCTGCTTGCAAGGGCATATTCCCACCGCTACCTGGCCGGCTTGCTTGATTCTGCTTCGCTCGCCCTCGTGATTATCATTTGTGCCATTATTTCGGCTATAAAGCTTAATTACTTTGAGTCGGTTAAAGAAAAGGACATCCGCCAGGCCTTCATTCAAAAGCTGGAAGTGCCCGATGACGCCACGGCCGACCTGATCTTTAAGAAAATAGAAACCCAGATCATTTCGGATAGCTCCATAAATGCCTATTTTCAGGATAGTCTGCGTAATGCCAGTTACGTTGGTTCCCGGCTTGAGAAACTTTATCTCAATGGTTATTTGTCAAAGTATGATTTAAAGGTACATGCTTTTGATCAGGCTGACCGGCCCATGTCAACTGATAAAAGTTATGATTTAGGGGTCTTTAAGGACATGGTGCTTTACAGTTCCCGCAAAGTATCGGATTATTTTTACCGCGAAAATGAATCATTCGGCTTCCTGAGCTATTTCGCCATATTGCCCATGAGGTTAAATGGTCAACGATCGGGAACTATCGTTATCGAACTTAAGTCAAAGCCGATTCAAACGGGCGCCTCCTTTCCCGGTTTACTGGCAGATGAAGAGCCTGACAATGAAGACGAATTTAAAGGATATTCCTATGCGTTTTATAGCGACAACAAACTGCTAAGTCAGAGCGGGAGCTACGTTTACGATATCCTAAACACACAGTTTAAGGGCGCACCAGGCAAATACATTTATAAAACCACCCGGTATTCAGGCGACGAATGGTTTAATCGGTTTGTATATTATAGTCATTTGATTTACAAACCAACTGACCGGACATTAATTGTTGTAACCAAAGAAGATAAACCCGTTTTTTTCAGCATTACGTCCCTTACGTTCTTTTTTATTGTGTTTCTTTTGTTCAGCATTGCAGTCCTGGTATTGCGATGGATTTGGATAAAAATTCGAATACTCACGATAAGAAATAACCGCCTGAACTGGAGTTTTAAAATAAGTTTCGACCTTTTACTCTACAAAACAAGGATTCAGTTTTCGATGGTTTTTGCCGTAGTGGCTACCCTGCTCCTGGTGGGTTTTATTACCTTTTTTTCGCTAAGTTCTGAGTACCAGCGTCAGCAGGACGAAACCATAAGGCAAAAGATCAGCAAAATAACCTCCGCGCTTGAAAACGGGCAAGACGTTAATTTCCTGGCAAACATTAATGAAGAAACCCGCGTGGAATTCGATGACTTTGCAAACGCTTATTCGGCGGACCTAACCTTATTTGACTTGAACGGGGTCGCCATTTTATCTACTCAGCCGAAAATATACGACGCCGGCTTGCAGGCTTCCAGGATGAATTCCCGGGCCTACGTTAACCTTGTTGAGCTGAAGAAATCCGAATTCAGTAACGAAGAAACAATAGGGTTGTTAAAATACCGCGCGGCATTCAAGCCGGTACGCAATGCCGGCGAAACCGTAGCCTACCTCCAGTTGCCCTATTTTTCTAATGAATCCGAATATAAAGAGCGCATTGGCGAATTGCTTAACATCATGATCAACGTTTACGCCGTGGTTTTTATGGCGATAGGCTTGTTTGCTGTTTTTATTGCCAGACAAATTACCGCCCCCTTAAATTTTATACAGCAAAGTTTAAGCAAAACCATCTACGGCAAAAAAAATGAGCCAATAAAGTGGGAGCGCAACGACGAGATTGGCGCATTGGTGAAGGAATACAATAAAATGATAGCGGCCCTTGAAAACAGTGCGCAGAAACTGGCACAGTCGGAGCGCGAAAGTGCTTGGCGCGAAATGGCCAAACAAGTTGCCCACGAGATTAAAAATCCATTAACACCCCTAAAATTGGGCCTGCAATTGCTGGACAAATCGTGGAAAGACAAAGACCCCAAATTCGATCAGAAATTCGAGCGTTTTAGTAAGTCGTTTGTTGAACAGATTGAGAGTCTCTCGTCCATCGCCTCTGAATTTTCGGCGTTTGCCAAAATGCCCGAAACCCGGCTGGAACCGCTGAATGTTTTTGATATTTTGAGCCAGGCAGTCACCATTTTTAAGGAAATGGATAACATAAAGATTACTTATATCCAGCCTGAGACACCGTTTTTGATAAATGCCGACCGCGACCAGTTGTTGCGGTGTTTTAATAATTTACTAAAAAATGCCATTGAAGCTACTCAACAAAAAAAGTTCGGTATTATCGACATCAACTTCATGGTCACCAGCAAAAACGCCCTTATTACCATAAAGGACAATGGCGAAGGCATTCCCGAAGGACTTCGTGAAAAGATATTTGAGCCGAACTTTACCACCAAAAGTTCCGGTACCGGCCTTGGCCTGGCCTTCGTAAAAAATTCCATTGAAAATGCCGGCGGAAAAGTTTGGTTCGAAACTATTTCGGAAGTTGGCACCACTTTTTACATCAGCCTGCCGGCTGCATAAACGGAAAAAACCTGGTTTTCTTGATTCTTGTCTATGTATTTACTGCCAACTGCAAACTGCCAACTTATTTCCTGGTTTTCTTGATTCTTGTCCAGGTATTTACTGCCAACTGCTACTGCAAACTGCCAACTTATTTCCTGGCTCTTGATTCTTGTCTATGTATTTACTGCCAACTGCTACTGCCAACTTATTTCCTGGTTTTCTTGATTCTTGTCCAGGTATTTACTGCCAACTGCTACTGCAAACTGCCAACTTATTTCCTGGCTCTTGATTCTTGTCTATGTATTTACTGCCAACTGCAAACTGCCAACTTATTTCCTGGTTCCTGGTTCTTAGCTCTTCAACATAACTAAAGTTTAGAAGTTTAACCTAGACAGAGAGAAGGCAAAGAGCGGCATGTTTCGGGATTCGCTGTGTTCTGTTTTTAAACTTCGGAGGAGTTACCTGTTTATAGAAAAAATAAGGAATAAAATAGGCTCCGGAGGAGCCCCCTCACTCAAATACTGCCGAAAAGTATGCCGCTGTGCTCTTCGCGCATTCTTTGCGGTCCATGCTTAAAATGAAATTTATTGGTCAAAAGTTATTTTTGCCTAAACATCACTCCCTTTATTTTAGACTTCTGTATAACTCAAGTTATCCGCCAGCTGGCGGACGTCACGCGCAACTTCTTTCGGACTTCCGGACTAATATGTAACAATACTATGATTTTTAAATATTTGACCTCAAAAAATGAACATTTGTAATTGATTAATGTAATTGTTTATATCGAAGACATTTTTAGCATCGAATGAAGCCCTTATTGATAATTCTCCCCTTATTGTTTTTCACTTTGGGCTATGCTTATGCGCAAAGCGGGCGCCCTGTCCACGGAACGGTAGTCGACACAACCAAACAATCGCTGCCAGGAACAGCTATTGTTTTGACATCCGACCAGCACGATAGTACAACCGCAATTGCCGACATTAAGGGCAATTTTGTGTTCCCATCGGTAAAAGGGAACAAAGTCGTGATCACCGTAACATCCATTGGGTACCAGCCTGTAAAGAGACACTATGCATTGGCGAATGATAACAATCCTGCCGATTTGGGCACCATTGTGCTGAAAACCCAATCAAATATGCTTAACCAGGTGAACATTGTAGGGGTAGTCCCGATAAGGTTAACTGAGGATACCGTTGAATACCAGGCCAGTGCCTATAAGGTTAGGGAGAATGCCCCGGTTGAGGATCTGATAAAGAAGTTGCCGGGCGTGGATGTCGATGTAAACGGAAATATAACCACCCAGGGCAAGCAGGTAACCAAAGTGAGGATCAACGGAAAGGATTTTATGGGAGGTGACGTGCAAAGCGCAACCAAGAATCTGCCTGCGGATGTTGTTGAAAATATCCAGATGATTGATGATTACGGCGACCAGGCTGCATTAACAGGCATTAAAACCGGCGAACCTGATAAAATAATGAACATTACCATCAGGAAAGATAAGAACTACGGCTATTTTGGCCAGGCAACAGTCGGCGATGGCGAAGATGTGCTTCCCCAAAGCCAGGGTATCCCCGATGAAAACCGGTATATAGGCTCGCTAAATGTTTTCGACTTTAACGGTAACCAGCAGATCGCTGTCTTAGGAAGCATAAATAATACCAATGTAAATACATTTACGTTCAACAGCAGCGGCGGTGGCGCAAGCAGTGCCGGTGGCGGGTTTGGCGGCGGTGGTGGGCAGGGTAACGCTATACGTAACGCTATTGCTAACACCAGCAGCCTCGTAACTACACAAAACGGTTTAACCGATGCACACTATCTCGGTGGCAACTTTCGCGACCAATGGGGGAAATATCTTTCCGTATATGGAAGCTATAGCTTTGCAGATAACACGGTAAACACCACTAATGTCATTTTGCAGCAGAATTTTTCGTCGTTCAACCAAATGCAAAACAGCAATGAAACCGATCAAAATATAAACCACCGGTTTACATGGAACATGGAGTACAAGCCCGATACAGTGAATTATTTAAAAATAACGCCGACATTCTCCTATGCCGGCACCAACACCCATGACAGTGAGTATTCTTCGGTCATAAGGCCGAAGGGTACATCGTTTGATAGCACCGAATACAATGAATTAACAAACGGCAATTCCCAGGCGCCAACTTACGGTTTTATTGGATTATATAATCGCCGGCTCGGGCACCGTCAAAATTTAAGCGTTAATTTTAGTTTTAATTCTGCACCGAGTTGGTCTTACGAAAACCCGGTTTATGATTATGTAAAAGGCGCGCCAACTACCCCGCCTGACCAGGAGATCAGTACCTATACGCGCACCGATAGTTACGGTACCACTTTGTCCTACCTTTTTCCAATAGGCGTACATTCTTATTGGGAATTTAATTATGCATTCAATGTTGCCGTTACCGACAATAACACACAAACAGAAGTTGCATTCGATCCGTCAGCTCCTGTATTCACCAGTGACAGCGCGCTTAGCAATGTCTACCACTATACATTTATTACCAACAAGCTTGGCTTTAATTACAGGTTTATTCAAAAACTGTATAATTATACCCTTGGCGTGGGTTTCCAGCCCGCCACTTTGGACGGAAACTCTCCGGCAATCGGGGTTAACACCCACGTTTCAACCTTTGATATTATCCCGACTGCGAGGTACACTTACAACTTTTCGCGAAGCCGGAACTTCACCATAAATTATAACGGATCAAGCAGCACGCCAAGTTTTACTCAATTACAGCCAGTTACCAATTTTTCAAACGCACTCTACCCGGTTGAAGGCAACCCTGATCTGAAACCGCAGTTCACAAACAATTTCTCATTAAGATACAACAACTTTAGCTTTGCCAGCGGCGACATTTTTTTCGTAAGGCTGCAATACACAGCGATCTCGGATTATGTGACGACAAATACCACAACTTACCCCAGCAAATACAAGCCTGCCGGTTTGTTAAGGCCCGACTCCGTTTTTCAGAACACGATATTAACCCAGTATCAGAATACAAATGGTTACAATACCACTTCCGGCCAGGTAACTTATGCAAAACCCTGGGATAACCGTAAATTTACGCTTTCGCTGAGAGGTACCGTTGCTTATACAAATAATATAGCTTACCTGACGAATGTCGATTCCGTAAAAGGTACAACCAATCAGTATAACAGCACAACGGTTGAAAACATCTCGAAGAATTTGCAATTTACCCCGCAGTTACAGTTTAGGGTAGATATTACAGATGTAATAGATGCCCAATTTTTAACGAACTATGCCATCAACCGAACAGCCAATTCCGTGCAAAATGCCCTCACGAATGGAACTGCCGACCTTAGGACCTGGAATATAGGGGTAACCGGAAAAAATTATTTTGGCGACTGGACATTCAGCTACGACTATTCAAAAGCGACAAATTACGGTTATGCGGCAAGTGAGGACGTAACCAACCCTAATATACTGAATTTATATCTTGAACGCCGCTTTTTGAAGGACCATAGGGCAACCATTCGCATATCGGTATTTGACCTGTTTAACGAAAATACAGGTTTCACATCCACAGAAACAGGGAGTTCACTCACCGAAACGCATGTCAACCGGCTTTCGCGGTATTACCTGGGAACATTTACTTTGAGGCTTGAAAAATTCGCCGGAAAAGTGCCAACGCAGGGACCCGGGATGCGCGGATTCAGGAGAGATGGCGGCGGTGGTCCTGGCGGCGGTGGTGGCGGACCAGGTGGCGGTGGCGGTCCGGGCGGTGGTCCCGGTGGGCCCAGCGTCGATCCCGACTAATTTCTTTACGTCTTAATACTTCGGTGTAATAACTGAGTTTTCCGTCAGCCGGCGAATGTCAGTCGCAGCTTCTGTCGGGCCCGATAGCTCTCGCGATCCAACTTTCGGACTTCCGGACTTTCGGACTTCCGCACTTCACTACTTTACTAGCATTGTGTTGATCACACGCTCAAGATCTTCCAAATCAAAAGGTTTGGCTAAATAAGTTTCAGCGCCTGCATGGCTCGCAAGCAGTTCTATATCACTATTAGCCGAGAAATAAATAACGGGGATGTCCTTCAGTTGCTCATTTTTCTTGAGCGTTTGTGTCGCAATTATTCCGCCATCGTCTGGTATCCAATTGTCCATGATGATGATATC
>Ga0302304_10001746_pt1 | contig 11274 bp, 9 predicted proteins | sample III_Palsa_E2_2_FD_198769 | JGI IMG/M metagenome (GOLD analysis project Ga0302304, IMG submission 198769) | Peat permafrost microbial communities from Stordalen Mire near Abisko, Sweden - III_Palsa_E2_2 | ecosystem: Environmental > Terrestrial > Soil > Palsa > Peat permafrost | place: Sweden...
GGAATTGCAGGAATTAAAGGTTGTTTACCGCGGTTTAATGAAAACCTGGCATCCTGACAAATTCCAGGAAAGCGCCGAAAGTAAGCTGGAAGCTGAAGAAAAAAGCAAAACCATTATTGAAGCCTATCACTTTTTAGTAAGCATTGCTCCCGAAACGCTTACCCAATCGGTAGAAGAATACAACAATACCACAGCCAATGCCGGCATCCTGGATTTTGAATACAAATCACAAGTACTCAAAATTTATTTTAGCGACGACAGCGTGTACGAATATTTTGATGTACCTAAAGAAGTGTACCGCAAGCTCATCAACGCCGATTCTCCCGGCAGATTTGCCCGCAGGCACATATTTAATGAGTACGTTTACAGGAGCCTTAATAAACTGGTGGCCACGGCGTAATTATTATTAAGTACTTTATGGGATGAAGATTGTTTAATATCCTAACAACCTCTCCATACACTCTTCCAGCCTGCTTTTAGCCAAAAACTGGTCCTCCAGCGCCTTGTTCATGGGTATGGCGGTATCTAAACTGGCGCAGCGGATAATTGGCGCGTCGAGATAGCTAAAGCAATGCTCGGCCAAATGCGCCGCTATCTCGCCGCCGAAACCACTGGTTAAGGTATCCTCGTGCAATATCAATACCCGCCCGGTTTTTTTGGCGCTCGCTTCTACCGCTTCCTTATCCCAGGGCTGCAAGCTCCGCAGGTCGATGATCTCCACCGGTATTTCAGCATGTTTGGCGGCATATTCCATGGCCCAATGTACACCCAATCCATAAGTAATGATGCTTGCCTTTGTGCCCTGCTGCATCACCTTTGCCTTGCCTATTTCAATACAGTAATCACCCTCGGGTACTTCGCCGGCTATGCTGCGGTACAGGTATTTATGCTCAAAATATAATACGGGGTTGGGATCGTCAATGGCGGCCATCAGCAAGCCCTTGGCATCCGCCGGGAATGCGGGGTAAACTATCTTCAATCCGGGCGTTTTGGTGAACCAGGCCTCGTTACTTTGCGAGTGAAAGGGCCCAGCCCCGGTTCCGGCACCCGTAGGCATGCGGATAACCACATCCACATTTTGCTGCCAGCGGTAATAGGTTTTCGCCAGGTTATTTACCACCTGGTTAAAGCCGCTGCTTACAAAATCGGCAAACTGCATTTCCACAACGGCTTTGCCGCCGTTTAATGCCAGCCCCATCGCAGCCCCCACAATAGCCGACTCGCATATCGGCGTGTTCCTTACCCGCTCTTTACCAAATTCTGCTACAAAGCCCTGCGTTATTTTAAATGCGCCGCCATATTCGGCTATATCCTGCCCCATTATTACCAGGTTGCTGTATTTCAGCATGCTTTGCCGTAAGCCATCGGTTATAGCATCAATGTATCGCTTTTTACTGGTTTTTATTACGGGCCTGGCAGCCAGAAATTTATAAGGTTGATACATATCCGCCATTTCAACTGCTATATCGGGTATAATATCAGGCTCGCTAAAAACCTTTTCTATCTGCGGATCCATCAGCGCGCTTAGCTCCTTTTTAATGTGCTGCGGCCATTCCGGCATAAGTACATACTGATCTATCAAAAACTTTTCAAAATTGGCTATGGGGTCTTTTTCACGCCATTCCTCAAATAAATGTTCCGGCACATATTTGGTGCCCGATGCTTCTTCATGCCCGCGCATCCTAAAAGTCATGCACTCCACCAAAACAGGGCGCGGATTTTTACGGATATCGGCGGCTATAGCGCTAATGGTATGGTAAACCTCCAGTATGTTGTTGCCGTCAATGCGCCGGCCCTCCATGCCATAGCCAATGGCTTTATCAACCAGGCGTTTGCAGGCGTACTGCTCATTGGTTGGGGTTGATAGGCCGTACCCGTTGTTTTCTATCACAAATATTACCGGTAGCTTCCAAACAGCGGCCACGTTTAGCGCCTCATGAAAATCGCCCTCGCTGGTAGCGCCTTCGCCGGTAAATACTAAGGTTGCCTTTTGCCTTTTATTCAATACATCGGCCAGGGCAATACCATCCGCCAGCGCCAGTTGCGGCCCCAGGTGTGATATCATCCCGATGATCTTATATTGCTGCGTACCAAAATGAAATGACCTGTCGCGCGCCCTGGTAAAACCCGAAACCTTGCCCTGCCATTGCGCCATCAGCCTTGAAAGTGGTATATCGCGCGTGGTGAAAACGCCCAGGTTGCGGTGCATGGGTAAAATATATTCATCGGGCTGCATGGCCATTGTACAGCCCACCGCTATAGCCTCCTGCCCTATGCCCGAAAACCATTTGCCAATGCGCCCCTGCCGTAAAAGTATCAGCATCTTCTCCTCAATTAAGCGGGGCCACAATAATTTCCTGTACATTGCCGTTAAAGCGTCATTATTGAGGCTTTTTCTGTCAAAAATCATATAGCTAAACTACTGAAGTTTTTAAAACTTTGTATGTTTACAAAACAATTCTGTAACTATGAAATCTATCCGCCTGTTTTTGTTGATCCTGCTTGTTGTACCCGTATTTAAAGCCCGATCGCAAAGCTATTTTTTACTTCCCGATAATTTTTACCTGCAAAAAGGCGGCGCGCTCAGTTTACGCATAACAGCTACCGACGATATGGTGAAAGAAGCAAATACGATATACGACCCGGCCAAAACCGAAAGGTTTGATCTTTATAGCGGGAAGAAAATAGCCAATTTGCTGCCGGTAGTAAAAGATACCGCATCGGCTGTTGGGTATACCATTACCGAGGGTGGCCTTAATTTGATAGATATGACCCTGAAACCGGGTGCTAACGAGATGAGCAGGAGCAAATTTTTGAGAAGCATTGACCCCGACGACCCGGATAAAATAGCCGATAAAGCAAAAGCCGGTAACCAGTTATATTACAAGGAAAAATACACCAACTACATGAAAACGCTGTTTACGGTAGGAGATCCCGACGGTAAGTTGTTTATGAAGCCGGTAAATGACGACCTGGAGATCATTTTGCTGGAGGACCCGTATAAATTTAATTATGGCGATGATGTTAGCGCCATTATAAAGTTTAAAGGCAAACCGCTGGCCAATGGCGTAATTAACCTGTTTGTTAAAACAATAGGCGGCAATGTATTCCCGCAAAAACTGAACAGCGATGCAACTGGTATAATATATTTTAAGCTGAGCCGCGAAGGTATATATGCCCTGCAGGTTAAACATACCGAAGTATCAACCGATAAAACAGCCGATTTTGAAACCTGGCGCGCCACCTACACTTTTGCCTTTAGCAGCGCCAATGATTTGCCAAACACCTACAGGGAATTTGGCTTCGGCGATAAACACTAGGAAGAATCAAGAGGTAAGAGTCAGGAATCAGGAAGCTTCATTCCTTGCTCTTGATTCTTGCACCCTGGCTCCTGACTTTTAACTTTTGATCCCCCCGCTACATATTACCTAAAATAGTAAAATCGAACTTTGGTTGTTTTACATACGATAGCTGCACCAGGCCGCTTGAAAACACCTGGTGATCAATAAGCGCCAGTTCCATTTTATTTTTAATATTCTCAAACAGAGGCCTGCCGCCGCCTAAAATTACGGGGTGCAGGGATATGAGTAGCTCATTAATCAAACCATTGTTAACAAAGCCCGATACCAGGCTGGCACCGCCAAAAAGCCATATATTTTCGCCGGGGAGTTTGGTAATTTCGTCAACCCGCTGCAAATAATCCTTACTTGGGATAACTTCCACATTTGCGGGCAGCTCACCGGTAAGTGTATCCGAAAAAACATATATTTTTTTATCGGCAAAAGCAGTAGGATCAGCATTGATCATCTCGAAACTCTTACGGCCAACAAAAATAGCATCGGTAGTGTTGTAAAACTCCGTCATGCCGTAATCCTGATCGGTAAAGCACCAATCATAATTGCCATCGGGCCCTTCAATAAATCCATCCAGGCTTACCGCAAGGTTTAGTATTATTTTACGCATTTTTTATGGTGTTCTGTTTTAAACTACGCTACATACGTAATTAAACCCCTGTTTAGATTATATAATTATTGATAATGCGGAAAGCACAGGTAAATGCCTGGAATGCGGAAGTAGCATTATTATAGGCAACAAATCAACTACTCCCTCGTTCCTGCCAAAGTTTGGCGAATGATTTTTCGGCAACTTTTGGCATTTCGCGGCGCTGCCCCCAGGTTTTTTTAAACAGCGTTTTAAGCAGGAAGTTTTTGGTACCGCCGCTAAAATAATCGGTGAGTTTACGGCTCAACATGCCTTTTTTCCAAACGGCCCAGCCCCAGCGTTCCTTTTGGGTTACCAGGTTCTCGTTAACGGCATCGCGGCGGTTAAGCAGCAGCATTTTGTGTATATCAATTTTTACGGGGCAAACCTCGGTACACTTTCCGCACAGGCTCGATGCGTAGCTTAGGTGCTTAAACTCTTCCATCCCGCGCATGTGAGGGGTTATGATGGAACCGATAGGGCCGCTGTATTCGGTATTGTAGGTATGGCCGCCAATATTCTTATACACCGGGCAGGCATTTAAGCAGGCACCGCAGCGTATGCAATACAGGCCCTGCCGCTGGTCTTTTTGCGCCAGCAGGTTGGTGCGGCCATTGTCCAGCAATATTACATACATTTCTTCGGGGCCGTCGGTTTCATTAGGCTGCCGGGGGCCGCTCAAAATGGAATTGTATACCGTTAAATTTTGCCCGGTGCCGTGTGTAGCCAGCATGGGCCAAAACAAATCGAGGTCGGTTAATGAAGGGATGATCTTTTCAATGCCGACTATAGCGATATGAACTTTCGGAAAAGTGGTGCTTAAACGCGCGTTGCCCTCATTCTCGCTAATGGCTATGCTGCCGCTATCGGCAATCAGAAAGTTAGCGCCGGTTATACCGGCATCGGCCTGCAAATACTTTTCGCGCAGTAGCTCACGGGCCTTTTGAGTAAGTTGCTCGGGTGTAGCATCTATGGGTGTGCCAAAGCGTTCGTTAAATAATTTGGCGATGTCTTCTTTTGACAGGTGCATGGCCGGGGTAACAATATGATAAGGCTTTTGCCCCAGCAATTGTACAATATATTCGCCCAGGTCGGTTTCCAGCGATTCAATCTGGTTATGCTCCAAAAACTCATTTAAATGAATTTCCTCGGTAACCATCGATTTTGATTTAACTACCGATTTGGCACCTGTTCTTTTTAAAATGTTCAGTATTTCGCGGTTGGCTTCTTCGGCATCATTGGCCCAGATCACTTTGCCTCCCCGCCGCTGAAAGTTGGCTTCAAACTCCGGTAAAAACTTATCCAGGTTTTCCATCACCTTCCATTTGATCACATGCCCCTTGCGTTTGGCATTGTCCAGGTTAATGATGCGCGACAGGCCACGATTTACGGCAGCATCGTATTTACCAATATTATAGTTGATAATTCGGCGGTGATCGTTGTTAAATGCCTTATCTTCAGCGGCAACCAAAAACTCCTCAGCGGTACTTCCCATAAAGACGAAATTAAGGCTTTTATGATAGAATCAAGAAGCAAGATGCGAGAATCAAGATATAAGATGCAAGAGCCAGGAATAAAGCTTCCCGATTTTTGCATCTTGACTCTATTTTATCTCCATCTTCTCCAGCATGGAAATAATTTTATCCAGTTTGTCTATTTCAATTTTATTTAAAAGCTTTTGTAATTCTTCGATCTCTTTTTTGGCCTCCACATTCGTCCTGAAATCCGCGTCGGCCTGGCTGCGGTCGCGGTCGCTTTGGCGGTTTTGCGCCATCATGATAATGGGCGCGGCATAAGCTGCCTGGGTAGAGAATACCAGGTTTAATAAAATATAAGGGTAAACATCCCAATGGTACACAAAGCCTATCACATTTAGTACCATCCACACCAAAACAATTATAGTTTGGATGATAATAAACCGCCATGAACCCATGCCGTTCGCTACTGAATCGGCTAAACGATCGCCAAAGGATAATGATTCTTTATGATTTTGATGCCAATTTTTTTTGTCTGCCATAATATTTTTTTGAGATTTTTTAATTCAGTTAAACATAACAAAATAAAAATAGTAATGTTACTAAACGAATGCATAATTTATGCACACTTGTTGTAATTTGGTTGAAGAATAGGTTAAAAGGATGATAATTTATAAGTCAATATTAATCGTTTTTAATTCCCATACCCCCACGCCATAAGCGGGTAGATTAACGGTTAAGGAATCCTGATCAAATATCGGTTTTATACCGCCACGTAGTATTCGTGTACAATTGTAGCTTATATTTTTTGTTTCGATAACCGCCTCCTGTGCTTTATCCGACAGATTAACAGCTACAACAACCTGCTTATCATCTTTGTATCGTAAAAATGAAAAAACCTGGTTATTATTATTGTTTAAGGTTTTATAAGCGCCGTTTATAAGTACGGGATTGCTTTTTCTTAGGGCTATCATCTCCCGGTAATAGTTCCAGAGCGAGTTCGGGTCATTTTTTTCTTCTTCCAGCGATATGCCATCATTAGGTACATCGTTGTTGCTGTTTGTCCACCAGGGGCCGTTTTTGTACCAGTAGGCCATTCCTTTGCCGGTATCGCTTTTATACCATTCAAAGGCCTGCCGGTCGGGTATATCATTGGCGTCGGTAGCGTTAAAATTTCCGTGCGCACCTGTCATGCCCAGCTCCTGGCCGTAATAAATAGATGGCACACCACCTATCAGCAGGTTTAACGCGCAGCCCAGCTGTAATTTCGATGCATCGCCTTTTACCGCGCTGCTATAGCGCGGCATATCATGGTTCTCAATAAATACCACCTGCTGCTTGCCGGCGGGTGTGCGGTAAAAGGTAGAATCCGCGACTTTTTCCAGTTCCGTCTTTTTTAAATTGCGTATGGCAAAGGCCAGCCTGAAGGCAAATACCCTATCAATATCTGTATTTTTTAAATAATCTATCCCAAACGAACCCCAGTTGGCCTGCTCGGCAACAATTTTAATTTGGGGGTTAATTTTACGCAGTTTGCTTATCAGCGGGTTCCAAAAAGTGGTGAATAAATGCGGCAGGCGGTTAATATTGTCCAGGTTATCCATCATGTGGTCCAGCCGGAAACCATCAACGCCATCATCAAACTTGCCATCGCCATTAGGGTCCATCCAAAACTTAAACAGCTTGTAATTATATTGCTGTACCTGCTTATTATCCAGGTTAACCATTACCAGCTTGCGGGTTACGCCATCATAGCCGGTAAAATCGGTAACGCCGCCTACAATGGGGGCGGGTTTACTGTTGGTTTTATCGGTATAAATAATATAATCGCTGTACCTGGATGAGGGGTTATTATACGAATCGCGGAACCATATATTATCACTGGCCACATACTGCGTTTCCATATCCATATAAAACTTTATATGGCGGCGGTGCAGCGCTTTTATCAGCTTCAAATAATCCTGCATGCTGCCATAGCGCGGGTCTATCTTATAAAAATCCGTAGCGAAATAGTTATGGTAATAAACCGACTCGTAAAGCGGCGTTAACAAAATGGCGGTTACCCCCAGTTGCTGCAAATAATCCAGCTTTTGCAGTATGCCATTCAAATCGCCGTGCCCATCGCCATTGCTATCAAAAAAACTACGCTGAAAAATATGGTAAATGATCTCATCCTTTGGCAATGGATGCGCCGGCTTTTTATCGCCTCCGGCAAAAGGCAGCGCTTTTGCACCCGTTGTTAAAAACAACAAAGCTGTAATAAAAACAAGCTGATATTTTTTCATAGGCAATGGTTTAACGGGTACTCAAAGTAAAGCAACCTTTAGTCAAAAAACAACGGGAACAATCATAAAAATTAACGTACCTTACGTACAAAAAATTGTGTTTGTATGCATGTATATACATATTTGTTGCAATAGTGGTTAATATACACCAATATATTGTTAAATTACTCGTTATTTAATCCATCGCTTATAGCGTACTTCGCATTTTATTATGAGGTTAAATCCCCTATGATAAAGAAACTCAATAATTAATAGTGGGCATATTTTGTAAAGCGGCCATAACAGCGGGCAATGGAACTTTCAGCATACAGGAGATAGAGGTTAATGACCCTATGGATGATGAAGTGCTGGTGAAAATTAAAGCCGCCGGAATTTGCCATACCGATCATGACTCGCTAAACTGGGGCAAGCAACTAATTTTAGGGCACGAAGGCGCGGGCGTAGTTGTTAAAGCCGGTAAAAATGTAACAAATGTTGCCGTTGGCGATAAAGTGATACTGAACTGGGCCATGCATTGCGGCCATTGCTTTCAGTGTTTAGCGGGTAACCAGCATTTGTGCGAGGTGGCATCGCCGGTAGCCAAAAGCGAAAGCGCCAATTCCCCGGGCCATGCCCATCCATTGGGTACCACATTAAACGGGCAGCCTGTTTTACGATCCTTCAATATAGGCACCCTGGCTGAATTTACGCTGGTTAAGGAATCGGCAGTGGTGAAAAATACATCCGGTAAAATGAGCTTCCCGGCGGCCAGCATCATTAGCTGCGCGGTAATGACAGGTTATGGCTCGGTAATAAATGCAGCTAAGGTTAAAGCTGGTTCGTCGGTAGTGGTACTGGGAACAGGCGGTGTGGGTTTGAATGTTATACAAGGCGCAAAGGTTGCCAAAGCCGCAATGATCATAGCTATCGATATTAACCCTCCCCGCCTTGATATGGCGAAAAAATTCGGAGCCACGCATACTATTCTGGCCGACAAGAACGATACGGGCTTGTTAAATGCCGCGAAGCAGGTAAAGGAACTAACTACACGCGGGGCTGATTACGCTTTTGAATGTACCGCCATTCCCGAACTCGGCGCCGCGCCGCTGGCTATGGTGCGTAATGCCGGCATGGCGGTACAGGTTAGTGGTATAGAGCAGGAAATTACTGTGGATATGAACCTGTTTGAATGGGATAAAACCTATATTAACCCGCTGTATGGTAAATGCCGCCCTCAGATAGATTTTCCAAATATTGTGGCTTTGTACGAAAGCGGCGATATTTTGCTGGAAGAAATGATAACACGCACTTACACATTAAACGAGCTTGATAAGGCTTTTGACGATATGCGCAAAGGCAAAAACGCCAAAGGCGTTGTAATATTTAATTAAAAAATGTCCAAATTCAGAACTGTAGAAATTTCTAATCCAAAATTCGAGAGCAATAATTTACGATTTATAACTGTAAAAACTCCAAATCTTAAAGGCCGCGGCGATATTTGTGTTTATGTACCATCTGATATTCGTTTTACCCAGGCACTGCCCATAGTAATTTTACTGCATGGTGTTTACGGTAGCGCCTGGAGCTGGGCCCACAGCGGTGGCGTGCATTTAAAAGTAAATGAGCTGATAAAAAAAGGCGAACTGCCACCAATGATATTAGCCATGCCATCGGACGGATTATGGGGCGATGGTTCGGGCTATTTGAAGCACAACTGCTATGATTTTGAAAGCTGGATCATAAACGATGTACCCAATGCCATTATGGAAACCATAAAAGGCGCTAAACCCGAATCGCCAATGTTTATCTCGGGTTTATCGATGGGTGGCTTTGGCGCTTTACGCATCGGTGCCAAATACGGCGATAAATTTAAAGCCATCTCGGGCCTCTCGTCCATCACCAGCCTGGCGCAAATAAAGTTTTTTGCCGAAGAAGCCCTGGTTAACTATTGCCAGCAAAATATAATTGATGAGGATGTATTTGCCACCCTTAAACAATATAAAAATCAATTGCCGCTAATAAAGTTCGACTGCGGTACCGATGATCTGCTGCTAAAGTACAACCGCGATCTGCATACAAAAATGCAAAAGGAGGGCATACCGCACCTTTATAATGAATATGCGGGCGGGCACGACTGGCCATATTGGTCCACCCATATTATTGATAGTTTAAAGTTTTTTGCGGCAAGTTTATAGCCGTACCAAACATTACCTGTATGTACATTAAAGGAATAAGTACAAAATATCATTATTTTGTCAGTTTGTTCATTTTTTTTTACGGTGTGTATATCCAATTAACAAATTATTACGTTTGTATTAATGTAAGTGAACTCCACTTACATTGTGATAAGGTTTAGGTTGAAAGCCCCCAAGCAGCGAGTGCAAGGGGGCTTTTATTTTTACCTTTGTCACAAAAGTTCTCCCTTCAGGGGGCTATGGCTTTTAACCTTTCACTCTCTCCACATAACTCCCGCTCACGGTATCCACTTTTACCCTATCACCAATATTAATAAACAAGGGCACCTTTATCTCTGCGCCGGTTTCAACGGTAGCATTTTTCATGGCGCCGGTAGAGGTATCGCCTTTAACCGCCGGCTCGGTATAAGTAATTTCCAATTCTGCCGATCCCGGTATCTGCCCCATAATAGGCTCATCGCTTTCAAACGCTACTATCACGTTCATACCTTCCTTTAAAAACTTTACAGCGCTGCCAAACAATTTTTTAGGCACGTTATGCTGGTCATAAGTAGTATTATCCATCACTACCAAAGCATCGCCGTCTTCATATAAATACTGGTAATCGCTGGTTTCAACCCGGGCAATATCTACTTCCTCGTCGGTACGGAAACGGTACTCCACCAATTTACCCGATTTTACATTGCGCATACGTGCCTGGTAAAAAGCACGTAAGTTACCCGGTGTGCGGTGCAAAAATTCCTCTACCTGTACCAATTCGCCGTTAAAGCGAAGTATATTACCATTCTTTATATCCGATGCCTTAGCCATAAAATAATATTGAGGCGCAAAAATATAAATTAGATGTGAGAATTGAGATATGAGATATGAGATTGGTATTTGGATAAAATAAAATGAGATTTGAAGCGGCCTATTTCAAGGCTGTCTCAAATCTCACATCTCAAACTAAATGAAATTTAAAACAACCCCATGCAGCTGCCTCAAATCTCACATCTAATATCTCAGATCTACAAAGTAGCTATATCAATCACAAACCTATACCGCACATCGCCTTTTTGCATGCGTTCGTAAGCGGTGGTAATATCCTTAATATCTATCATCTCAATATCCGAAACAATGTTATGTTCGGCACAAAAATCCAGCATTTCCTGAGTTTCAGCTATCCCGCCAATGCCCGATCCTGCCAAACTCTTACGGCCGCCCAGTAAGCTAAAAGCATGTATGCTGGCCGGCTCCGGCGGAACGCCTACGCAAATATGTACGCCATTGGTTCTTAATAAACCCAGGTACATATTAAAATCATGCGGTGCCGAAACGGTATCAAGTATAAAATCAAAGGAGTTTTTAGCGGCCTTTATC
>Ga0302304_10001758_pt1 | contig 11211 bp, 11 predicted proteins | sample III_Palsa_E2_2_FD_198769 | JGI IMG/M metagenome (GOLD analysis project Ga0302304, IMG submission 198769) | Peat permafrost microbial communities from Stordalen Mire near Abisko, Sweden - III_Palsa_E2_2 | ecosystem: Environmental > Terrestrial > Soil > Palsa > Peat permafrost | place: Sweden...
ATATTTTATAATGTGCTGGAAAATTCAAACCACGAATCGGGTAATGGCAACAGCCCCAACTGGCTGGATAACTTTGAATTCCAGCTGCTCGACGACATCGGCTTTAACGACCATGAACCCCGCCGTTCAGCCGGGTCGCTCTATGACCTGATTACGCCTGTAAATAAACACCTGAAACCAGTGGGCGAGTACAATACCGCCCGTTTATTGGTTGATCATGGGCACGTGGAGCAATGGGTAAACGGCGAAAAGGTAGTGACCTATGAATTAAATTCCAGGGAGATCAACGACTTGATTGCCAGGAGCAAGTACCGTAACAACCCAGATTTCGCCAAATCGACAAGCGGGCATATTATGTTTCAGCACCATGGCCAAAAGGTATGGTTAAGAAACATTAAGATCAAAAGGCTTTAAACTGCTCAGACCAAAAAAGAGATGGGTTCTCGTTGGGCGAACTATGCATTGATCTTCTTCACATATAACTCATCCACTAATATTACCAGGATAGCCAGCAGAGGCACTGCCAAAATTATTCCCAATGCGCCCGAAAGCGTACCCATAATTAACTGGCTGATCAGTGTAAGCGCCGGCGGCAGGTTGATCATCCGCTTTTGGATCAGGGGAGTGACGATATTGGCCACGATGGTTTGAGATACGATATACAGTAAGGAGACGATGACGGCCGTGCCGCCGCCAATAGTCAATGCCAGCAAAACACCCGGGATCATGGAAATCAAGGGACCAAGGTTCGGAATGATCTCCAGTATCCCGGTGATCAGCCCTAATACCATCGCAACGGGGATGCCCATAATCGTTAAGCCGGCTGTAATTAAAATTGTAACCAGCAACATTGACAGCATCATGCCCTTGAGCCAGCCTTTGAGCGACAGGCTGATGCGGTCCATAACATGATGGCCCAATTGCTTTTTGTCTTTTGGAACCAGCAGCATTATCCCATCTTTATATAGAGATGGATTGGCGGTAAAGAATATACCCAGGAATAAAATAATATACAGATCGCCCAATACACCAAAGCTGGTGCTAAAAAAGCTGGTTGCTGTATCCAGCAGTTTTTTGGAGTTGTCGCCGGCAGAATATTCAAGCAGCTTTTGCCCGGCAGGCGTTTTCGCCAGCCTTGCTTTAGCTGCATTAACCGTGTGCGGGAACGTGTTGCTTAATTGGGCGATTTGTGTTTGAATTTTTGAGCCGATAAACCAAACCAATAACCCCATCAGGACCAAAGTACCGAAAACCGAAATGAGCATGGCAAACTTCCGACGGAGCTTCATTTTTCGCTCGATCAGATCACCAAGGCCATGAAAATAGGCGGCGATCAGCGAACCTGCCAGCGCCATCAGTAACACATTGAACGCTACCCGTACAATTAAGATCACCATCACCAGCAGCGCTGCAATAGCCACCGTTTGCCACACTTTTAACGTATAAGAAATCTCTTTTTTTAGCGGCTCAATGTTTTCCTTCGGTAATGCCATCTGGTTAGTTAATTAACGTAAATGAAGCGAATTTTTAGCGTAATGGTTTAAAACCCGGCGGCGGCGCTCCGTAACTTAATAAACGGGCAATTTTGTGCTGACCGTACAACGAATGTAAGCTTAAATAAATAATCTGGGCAAAAGAAATCGCGGCGCCACGCACCATGCTGCACTGACAGGTAATCTTTAAATTCAGATATTTTTTTGCGTGATAAGACCCAATCCTGGCATTAATTATCCCTCAGTTGCGGCATGAACTATGAGCATTCCCGCAAATCCGTACATCTGCACATCCGCCCACTTCGTGCGCCGTAGCTTCAGCGAAGGAGCATCTGCACATCAGATTCCGTCTTTCCCGCGCTCCAGCGCCCAATAGCCGTTCCCCTCCACGAAAAAGCAGATGATCGCCAGCAACACAAATACCGACAACCAAAACTCTGAATAAGGTTTGAAAATGTTTTGCCGGAAGTTAACAAGGAAAACCGCGCCCGCCAGCACCGGCAGGTTTAACAGGCAAAATAACCGGGTGCGCGTACCTAAGGCAATGCAAATGCCGCCAATAAGGTGAAGCGAGATAATGAGATAGGTTAGCAACGTCAAAAAGACTGAAGTGCCGATCTCATAGGACAAGCCGGTTTCCCGTAAAAAATCTGCAAGCACGTTCAGATTGACGATAAACTCAATGCCTTTCCATATCAATATCAAACCAAGGGCGATCCTGAAAATCGACATCCATTTAGGGTGATGCCGGTCGCCCCAATCCTGGATTTTAGCGAGCGTTTTCATACGGTTTATAATTTGATGAAATAACACAATAACTTACAATCGGTTTGTACAAATCGATTGTAAGTTATTGATTTTGCAGGCAGGCTGCCTTTGCTCGTTCACATAATAGAATTAATTCGCTTTTAACATATTTACTTAGCAGACAGTCCCTGCCGGCGTTCGGCCCGGATTAAAAAAAATATCCGAAGCCCGACAGATTGTGCTCTTCAATACAATCCGTTAACATTATCTTAACAAAAGAGTAACCCATCGTTAACAATAGACCTGTTAATTTTATACCGGTTGTTTATCTATGCAGGCTGTTCCTTTCCCCTAAAACAATTTGCCTGTTAAGTTATTGTAAATAAATAGCTTATGCCTTTGGCGGTTGCTTTGGGCCATATGTAAAATGATTTCAGTTAAACAAAAAATCAGTAACACTATGAAAAATCACATTGAAGCCGAAGATCAGACAAAAGAGTTGACCCTACTACAGGACAATCATGAGGATGAGTATTGGGGGAAAAAATATGGCGTTTCTGCCGAAGAATTAAAGACGACGAGTAACAAGCTTGACATCTCGTCAAAAATCCTCGAAGTGAATTTTAAAAAGAAAGCGTACAGCTTTTAACGTAATTACCGGGACAATACTTTTACAGGGAGCAAGAGCCATATCATGAGGCCTTGCTCCTTTTTTATTTCCAGGCGAATTCTCTGGAATAAGCTTGTGGTCGAACTTTGGGCTTGAATATATCTACGCGCGGTCTCGGCCTCAGCTTAAGGGGCTTCTTATTGCGACGGGCAGCCGCGGTACCATTTTGAGCGCCCTGTATTCCGGTGCCTGCAATGGTTGTTACCACCCCCGCAGGCGTTATCTTTCGGATTTCGTTATTGTTCGAGTCGGCCACGTAAACATTGCCTGAAGCATCAACCGCCAAACCTGCAGGACCGTTAAAGGAAGCGTAAACACCTACACTGTCGATAGCGCCGGCAGCGCCACTGCCGGCAAAAGTACTTACCATGCCGCCCGGTGTTATTTTACGGATAAGGTTATTCACCCCATCAGATACATATACATTGCCGCCGGCGTCGACAGCAACACTGTTAGGGTAATAGAAAGTGGCGCTTAGCGCCGGACCATTATTGGAGCCGATAGAATCGGTGCCGGCATAGGTGCTTACAGCGCCGGCGGAGTTTACTTCGAGGATGTTATTATCGAGATAATTGGCAACAAACAGGTTGCCGCCGGAACCCAGGGCTATGCCCGATGGATTGTTAAATGGCGACGCACTGGTATTTGACGAGGTATTTACTGCTCCTGCAAAGGTACTTACCTTGCCTCCGGAGGAGACAACCCGGATCACGTCGTTACCGGCATCGGCTACGTATACATTATCGGAACCATCAACCGCTACGGCAAGCGGGTTAAAAAATGCAGCCGCAACTCCCGTTCCGTCCACATAGCCGGTGGTGTCGCTGCCGGCAATGGTCGTGACGACAGCCGCCGTTGTAATCTTCCGGATAAGGTTATTCCCTGCATCGGCCACAAACAGGTTTCCCGATGCATCAATGGTTAACCCGGCAGGTTCGTTAAATGAGGCTAATAAGCCTGTCTCGTCAGTATAGCCCGCATTTCCACTCCCTGCGAAGGTAGTAACCACGCCGGCAGTCGAGATTTCCCGTATAAGGTTATTGCCATAATCGGCCACATAAATGTCGCCGGCAGCATCAAGCGCTACGCTCGACGGGAGATTGAATGTGGGTAGATTGCTGGGTGGGGTTGTACCCCCGCCTGAAGCAAGAGAATCGTTAACCGTCGTGTAATCAGATGGCGATATCTCCTCGCCTTTACACGCGGCAAAAGCACAAGCAACAGACAGCAGGAATAAAAATCTACAACACAATGGTCGGATCAGCAGCGGCTCCAAGGGTGATCAAATAATTGTAATACAATAGTATTGAATTTTATCGTGATTTACCAACCAACAGCAGGTTTTTCGCCCATTTACCGGCAACTGATTAGCTCCTAACGGAATAAAAGTTTTTTTATTTTAAAACCGGTCGTGCCGGATTTCCGTAATTACTAAATTATGAACGTGTTTATGAGATCAATTAGCGATTCAAAGACAAAGTCTATCATTACCAATATCCGTAGGATCAGGGAGTTCAGGGATTATACACAGGATTACCTCGCCGCCAAGCTCAACATCTCGCAAAATGCGTATAGTAAAATCGAGTTGGGCTATAGCAGCATCACGGTTGCCCGATTAATTCAGATCGCTGAAATACTTGAAGTTGACCTGGTCGCATTGATAAGCATTGATAGCGAGGAGATCATAAGGGGGGAACTTTTGGCAAACGGAAAGATGGGGGCTGAAAGGTGAAAGGCGAAAAGCGACCATGGGGAGGTTAGAGGTTAGATTAGCGAGACGTCGCGATTTAGAAGGGTGGTGTTAAGTCAACGGTGTTTAGTATTGGGTCGTCTGTCTCACTGCCAACTGCAAACTGCCACTGCCGCTCACTTCTACTGCTGCTGCAAACTGCCAACTGCAAACTGCCACTGCCGCTCACTCCTACAGTTTATTTAATTCGTCCGTAAGGAGCTTACTGAGCTCGTTGAAATAGCGACGTACACCAAAACCCATCACACTTTGGATGCCGCGGCCGGCATTGGTTAAAAATACTTCATCCGCCTCGTACAAGATATCGGGATGTATCTGCGCCTCGGTTAGACCGATGTTATTATTTTTTGCAAGATCGATCACAACGCTGCGCATTACCCCTTCCACGCAACCCTCGCTAAGGGCCGGTGTGTACAAATGGTTTTGGTACCATACAAACACGTTTGAGCTGCCAGCCTCGCACAAAAAGCCATCGTGGTTCAATATGAAAACATCATCCAGCTTATTCTGCGCTTTGAAAAGACCGGCCATTACATAAAGCAGGGAGCTACTCGTTTTAATATTGGAAAGATAGCCGGTCGGCTTCTTCAACTCGGTAAAAATATCCATGATCAAACCCCGTGCGTTTAAAAAATAACGCGGCTCGTCCATGGGCTGCAACTCCAGGCACCAGCCCATTTTGTTTTGGGTTGGGGTATACAATCCTTCGCCATCGCGGAATACGCTTAAGCGCAGCCGTGCATGTTTGGCCTTGTTGCGCCGCGCCAGGTCCCCGGCCTTTTCTTTCAGAAACCAGGTGTCCATTTGCGAATAATTGTCAATTTTTAGCGCCCGCATCCCGCGTTGCAGCCGGTCCGCATGCAGGGCGGCAAATTTAAGCTCGCTTTTCATCATCCGCATGCTTTCAAACAGGCCGTCGCCATACCTAAAGGCGCGGTTTTGCACCGAAACCAGCTTGTCGTCGGCCAGGGAAATTTCACCGTTAAAGTTGATGAAGTTGGGTGTCATTCAGCCAGGGAATTTTTAAGTTTTTAAAAGCCAGGTGCGTTAAGCCGAAACCGGAAGGCTGAAAGCAGAAAGCTAAAGTATTGGTTTTACAATCATATAATGCGCCTTTATGGATGTAATCCCTAAAGGGCTTTTTAAAAAAATCAGTCTTCCTGTACGGTATCTACATTCGCATATTTTCGCCATTTGTCCAAAACAGCCGCAAAGTCGGCCGGGAGTGGGGCTTCAAAATATAAATGCCTTTTTAACGACGGATGCAAAAACCCGAGGGTTTGTGCATGCAGCGCCTGCCGGGGCATTATCTCAAAACAATTCTCAACGAATTGTTTGTATTTGTTGAAAACAGTGCCTTTTAATATTTTATCGCCGCCGTACATGGCGTCGCTGAATAGGGGATGCCCGATATGCCTCATATGCGCCCTGATTTGGTGGGTCTTCCCTGTCTCGAGCTGGCATTCCACGAGGGTAACATAGCCAAAACGTTCCAGCACCTTATAATGCGTTACAGACCATTTACCCTTTTCTGGGTCGTCATAAACCGACATTACCCGCCTGTCGTTTATACTACGGCCGATATAACCGGTAACGGTGCCGTCTGTCTCCAGGTCGCCCCAAACCAGGGCCAGATACTTGCGGGTGATGGTGTGGTCAAAAAACTGTTTTGCAAGCCAGGTCATGGCCCGTTCGTTCTTGCTGATCAGCAACAGGCCCGAAGTGTCCTTATCAATGCGGTGCACCAACCCGGGCCGGCCGTCATTGCCGGGCAAGGTGGGCAGTTGCTGAAAGTGAAAAACCAACCCATTTACCAGCGTACCGGTATAATTGTTATAGCCGGGATGAACAACCAGCCCTGCGGGTTTGTTCACCACGAGAACGTCGTCGTCCTCGTAAACAATGTCCAGCGGGATATTCTCCGGGTAAACTTCGGTATCCCTGGGCGGATGCGGCAGCACCACCGAAATTATATCCCCCGGCTTTACTTTGTAGCTTGGCTTGATCTGCTTGTCGTTAACGAGCACGTTGCCCAGGTCGATGGCGTTTTGAATGCGGTTACGCGAAGCATTTTCAACACGGTGCATCAAAAACTTATCTATCCGAAGCAACGACTGCCCTTTGTCGACAATAATGCGCAGATGCTCATAAAGGTCCTGTTCCTCCAGTTCAATAATCGCGGTATCGTCGGTCATCGCGCAAAACTACTCGTTTTTTCAATTTTTGTGATTACCTGTAAAATATAACTAACTTTAAATACTTAAATACTACCTGGTATGAGAAAACTTTATACTTTATTAGCCGCTACTCCCCTGTTATTATTGGCATTGAACGCTGTTGCACAGGGCGGCAGTTTTTCTGCACTTATTCAGTCCGGACCCGCCGATGCAAGCAAACTAATGAATGCCTACGGCGAACCGCTTTTTAAAGGAATAGGGACAGGGTTGAACAGCGGCTGGTACAATTCGGCTAAAGCCAATAAACTGCTGCATTTTGATTTACGCATATCCGTATCGTCGTCGTTTGTACCCGCCAGCGACAAAACTTTCGACGTAACGCAAATTGGCCTGTCGAGCAATGTGCGCCCGGACGATCCCAGTCAAACTATCGCGCAAACCTTCGGCGGCAGCAAAAACACAACCGGACCATTGATGGATCTTTATGACAACAACGGCGACAAGGTAGGCTCATTCACGATGCCGTCGGGCAAGCTGGGTTTTGTTCCCGCGCCGCAGGTTCAATTAACCATTGGCCTTGTACAGAATACAGACCTGACTGTGAGGGGTATTCCGAGCATCAATGTAAATGGTGACGGCAGCATTTCATCTATAGGTTTTGGTATCAGGCATGACCTTATACAGGACTTTGTTGGCAAAGGAGTATCGAAGATCATTCCCTTTGATTTGGCCATTGCATTAGGATATAGCCACCTCAACATGAATATCCCGCTCAACGTGCAGCCGGATAACGGCGCCCAGCCCGAAAACAACACCCAAAGCACTGATTTCAGCAATCAGCATGTTGCCGCAACATTTAACAATTTGATGGTACAGTTGATATTTTCTAAAAAAATCGCTTTTTTCACACCGTTCGTAGCAGTCGGATATAACAATACCCACGCTGCTTTTAATACGGTGGGCAATTACCCGGTAACCACGGGCGAGTCGGATGGGACAGAAACATACACAACTTTTCCTAACCCGGTAAATATTAATGAAACTGTTGTGGACGGTTTCAGGGCCGATCTGGGTTTTCAGTTGACTCCCGGATTTTTCCGTCTATATGTTTCGGGCAGCCTGGCGGCCTACAAATCCATAAATGCCGGGATCGGGTTTGGCTTTTAAAGCGATTAATGCAGATAGACCTCGAAATCTTTAGCCCTGTCCACCAAATAAAAAGCAAGTTATTTGATGAAAGGGGCATTGAAGTTTTTATCAAACGGGATGACCTCATTCATCCTATTATCTCGGGCAATAAGTGGCGGAAGCTTAAATACCTGCTGTTAAAAGCACAGGCCGACCAGAAAAGCCACCTGGTAACTTTTGGCGGGGCTTACTCCAACCATTTATTGGCAACTGCGGCAGCTACGGCAAGGTTCGGGTTTAAGTCGACCGGTTTTGTTCGGGGCGAAGCTGTAGAAAACGACACGCTGTTCCTCTGCAGGCTGCACGGCATGAATTTAATTTTTACAGACCGGGAAAGCTACCGCGATAAAACGGGCCTTTTTTCGCAGCATTTTGGAAATGATCCTGACGCGATGTTTATTGCCGAGGGCGGCGCCTCGCCCGAAGGCGCACAGGGATGTAGTGAATTGGTGGATGAATTAACCAATACCTACGATCATATTTTTTGTGCCTGCGGCACCGGCACAACGGCTGCAGGGATTATCAATGGATTAAATCAACACCGCCTTAGCACCCAATTTCATGCGGTGCCCGTTCTTAAAAACGGCGGCTTTCTGAAAGACGAAATTGAAAAACTATTAAAGGCCGATGTTGATTTTCACTTGCACCAGGACTATCATTTTGGTGGCTACGCAAAAACGGAATCCCGGCTGATTAAATTTATTAAGCGATTTGTTGCAGAAAGCGGTATACTGATCGACCCCGTTTATACCGGTAAAATGCTTTTCGCATTGTACGATCTCGCCGAAAATGGCGCATTTAAACCCGGTGAAAAGGTCCTCGCCATCCATACCGGCGGATTGTGGGGATTAATGGGAATGAAAAATCTCTTTTGAGCTGAAAGCTAAAAGCTGAAAGATGAAAGCTTTTTGAAAGGCTAATGATGAAAGACCAAACCCCAAATTCAATTTATGGGTGTTAAAGCCTAATCCCCGCTTTATGACTAATCTCTAATCTCTAATCTCAAACCACCCACTCCTTCCTCATTTCCCTCGCCCGCAGCTTATTGGCTTCCTCATCGTCAAATATTTCGGTATGGGGGTTCCATTTGAGGGGACGGTTCAGTTGATAGGTGATGTTGCCTATGTTGCAAACCGTTGCGGTACGGTGGCCGATCTCAACGTCGGCGATTGGCTTTTTGCGGGTGCGCATGGCCTGCAGGAAATCCTTGTAATGATTGTCGCTGAAATAAACGTGTTTTTCGTTTGGCCCGATCGGCTTGTCTTTTAATGCTCCCGGAGCTGTTTCGAGCCTTCCGCGCGTCACATATATACTGCCAGCCGAGCCGACGAAGGTTACACCCGGGTAGCCGTTTGGATCATGGGTCATGGTGATACCATTGGCATACTGATAAGTTAATAATGGATGGTCCTTGTCGGGCGGCGTGATACTTATCGGGCCGGAAGCATCCATATCTAAGGCCCATTGCGCAATGTCGAACATATGTGCGCCCCAGTCGGTCATGCCGCCACCGCCAAATTCGCGGTAATCACGCCATTTGGCCCAAAAATCGTCACTAAGGCTGGGCGCCAGGAAATGGTGGTAATTTTGTTGCGCATTCGGTCCGAGCCAGAAATCCCAGTTCAAGCTATCTGGAATCGTCTCCGCGGGCAAGTTATAGGGCACCGGGTGCGGCCCTACGTTTACCTTAACTGTTTGTATAGCGCCAATGTACCCGTTACGAACCAACTCAACGGCCTGCCTGAACTCGGGCCAGGACCGCTGCATGCAGCCTGTTTGAAAAACGCGTTTGTATTTTCTTGTCTCGTCCACCATGGCCCTGCCTTCGCTGATGGTGAGTGACAGTGGCTTTTCACAATAGATATCCTTTCCTGCCCGTGCCGCTAAAATGGCGCATATGGAGTGCCAATGATCAGGCACGGCAATAATTACCGCGTCAATTTCTTTGCTGGATAGCAAGTCTCTAAAATCAGCGTGGGCTGTCACACCGTTGTACTGGCTTTGCCCGTTTTGGGTTGCATAATACTGGTTTACATCATCCGCAAAGCGTTTAACTTTAATACCATATACATCAGCAGCTGCTATGACTTTCACCTCTTTTGTATCGAGGAAAGACTGTCTCAGGAAAAAGGCCTGTTTACCCGTCCCTATAAATCCAATGTTTACCAGGTCGCTTGGAGCGGTATAGCCTTTACCGCCCAATACAAAGCGCGGTACGATCATAAAAGCCGAAAGCACTGATGCCTTCCCGATAAACTTGCGGCGGTTCATGTCAGTCTCTGAAGAAGTTTCAATATCCATATAGTTCTATAGTATTTAATGTTTTGCGGTAGGCGCAATAAATATAAAGTAAAATACAGTTAAGCAACAGGTAACAAATTGGTTATTTTTTGGGGGATTTCACTGATTTTGAAAAGCGCACGGGCAGGCGCGCTTTGAGGTTAGATAAGATTCTTTAGTCTATTACAGCTAAGCGAAGTAAGCATAGCTGGCTATCTGTCCTGGAGCATAAGTAGCAACCTCTTTTGGCCTTTGCCCGACATCGCGCTTGAGGAGGGGACGCAGCTCTTACCAACTCTATCTAAATATAGTAAACCAATTTGCTTTTGATTATCTTTTGGTATGGGTAATCGTATAAAAATCGCTCCAGTCGTATCCATAGGAGCCTGATCAATCAAGCTATCAGAATATTTCAGAATGGCATAAATAGATTCCCCATCACCACCCATTTCCCATTTGCCGCTTAACTTATAAATAAATGGCACACTCATATTAAAATCAAATTTGCCATCGCTGTCTAAGCAAAGGGTTAGATTTTTATACAGGTTTAATTTATTTTCATAACCACCTATCTTAGATTTTGACAAGTCAATTTTGTAGTCCCCAATAAAGTTAGGCCTATGGGATTCAACTATTTTTTTCCTTGCTTGATCACATCCTTGTAAAAGAATTACGGAGATTATCCAAATCATAGTCATTTTCATAGCAGCTCATTTAAATGAATCGTATACTTTTTTTATATTGGCATTTGGTATAAATAAATTGAATGTTTGGCTTATATTTCCATAGGGCGTAATAGTTTTGTAAGCCCGTACATACGAATGTGGCCAAGAGTCTTGAGGAAAGAGTTCTTTCCCCAAAGATCCTGAGGTTAAACTTGTTATATTAAATATTTTAATTTTGATT
>Ga0302304_10001760_pt1 | contig 11203 bp, 15 predicted proteins | sample III_Palsa_E2_2_FD_198769 | JGI IMG/M metagenome (GOLD analysis project Ga0302304, IMG submission 198769) | Peat permafrost microbial communities from Stordalen Mire near Abisko, Sweden - III_Palsa_E2_2 | ecosystem: Environmental > Terrestrial > Soil > Palsa > Peat permafrost | place: Sweden...
TTTGGCTAATTTTTAGAAACTCATTGGCCGATCAACACCTCGTACCAGCTTCTTCTTTTGTCAGCTTTTGTACAGCTGCGCTTATGCCGTAAGCGTATCCTAGGGTATACAGGTTAGGTGGGGCAACTGTATGGACGAGACAACAGCACAGAGTCAGGCAGGCGTGTCAACAATGACGATTGTGTTACCCCTGGCACTCGCCCAGTTTGTTGCCAGCTTTGCCGCTACCAGTATGAACGTGGCCATCAGCAGTATTGCAAGCGACCTCAATACAACCGTGCTTGGTGTGCAAACAGCCATCACCCTATTCACGCTGGTTATGGCAGCGCTCATGATACCCGGTAGTAAACTGACTGACATATGGGGGCGCAAACGGTGTCTGCTTATAGGCCTTGTTATTTATGGCGTAGGTGCGCTGCTCGCAACTATAGCCCTGACACTAGGCCCGCTCGTCGTAGGCTATTCCCTGTTGGAAGGCGTCGGGTCGGCACTGCTTATTCCACCGGTTTACATCCTGGTCACTGTATCTTCTACTAGCCTCGCCGAACGTGCTAAAAACTTTGGGATTATTAGTGCAGCTGCTGGCATTGGGGCAGCCGCCGGCCCGCTTATTGGTGGCCTCCTCACTAGTGCTATCAGTTGGCGGGCCGCCTTTCTGCTGCAAATTTTAATCGTAGCGCTTGTCATATATCTCAGCCAGAAAATCCCCGACCCCGGTGTGCAAGGCACGAAACCAGGCTTCGACATTCTCGGGACAATACTTTCGGCCGCGGGTCTGGTATGTATCGTTGTCGGCATTCTACTCACCAGGACATATGGCTGGTTTAAGTCCCGGGCAGATTTTACGATAGGACATACTACCCTCATTCACCAAGGTGGCATCTCGCCGATTTGGATATTTATAGTCATCGGGATACTGTTTCTGGTTTGGTTTTTCATCCACATTCGGTCCATGGAAGGGCACGGCAAAGAACCCCTACTCTCCACCCATCTCTTTCATAACAAAGTATCGAACGCCGGACTCACCACACAACTTATACAGTGGCTCACAATACAAGGATCCTTCTTTGTAACGTCGGTGTACTTACAGTCCATTCGTGGGTATAGCGCCATTGCCACGGGGCTCATTCTTACGCCATCTACTATCGGTATTTTGTTATCATCAGGCATAGCTGGTCGGCTTGCCAAGCGACATGCTCAAGCGCAACTTATTCGTTGGGGTTTTGTGATCACTGTGGTTGGGGTAGCCCTACTACTTCTGCTCGTTCGAGCTTCGTCCGGAGTCTGGACATTCATACCAGGGCTCTTCGCCTCGGGTATAGGTGTTGGTATCATGCTCACTTCTTCAGTTAACGTCGTCCAGTCAAGTTTTTCAGAGAAAGACCAGGGTGAAATATCTGGCTTATCACGTAGTGTATCCAACCTCGGCTCATCGCTCGGCACTGCACTAGTTGGTTCAGTCCTAGTATCGACACTTGTCGTAGGCAATAAACATTTCTTGCTAGCAGCTACCGTCCTGATAGTGGCGGACCTAATTGGCTTAGTTGTCGCATTTCGTATCCCAAAGCAAATCGCCGCCCAGTCGACGGCGTAGCAACCAAGTCTCTTGCCTGTTATAGTAAGCTTAATGCCACATATTCACACTAAGCCAGGCCAACATGACCACACGGCCGCTGCATACATCATCCGCATTGACGGTGATGAACCGAGAGCCTTAGTACATATGCACCGGAAGTATCATACGCTTCTGCCGATCGGAGGTCATGTTGAATTAGAAGAAACGCCATGGCAAGCCATAGCCCATGAATTATCCGAGGAATCTGGCTACAGCCTAACTGAACTACAAATCCTGCAGCCCAAGCGTAGGATAGAGCATCTGCCCGGAGTCAAGCTACATCCTTATCCCGTCGTACTCAATACGCATAAGACAGCACCTGATCACTTTCATACTGACATGGCATTCGCCTTCACCGCCACTGCTGACCCCCAGGGGCATATCGCAGATGGGGAATCACTCGACCTAAGATGGCTAACACTCGAGGAACTTGATGCCTTGCAAGAATCGGAGATGTATCTACATACTAAGATAGCTTACCGGTTCGTATTTGAGGAATGCCTCGCCCACTGGGAGCAAGTCCCCACCTCCTCGTTTGAACTTTAGGAGACCCTTACTAGGCCGCCTTGATTCGGACGGCCTGGTTTTACTCAGCAGAGTCTTCGGGTGTATCTTGAGATTCAGCAGCACGTTCCGCCGCAAGCCGGGCCAGGAGAGCTTTCAGGCTCGCTTCCTCGTCAAAATCCCCTACTGCTTGTTCTTCTATATGACGACCAAGGGCTCCGTACAACCATCGCATATATTCGTCATCAGCTTCGCTGATCTCATTTGCAGCGTCCTCGGGACCTACACCTTCCCCCAACGGTTGTTGCGGATCGTCATTAAAATGCGAAGTAGGATCGAAATTATGAGTCATAGAAGGTACACCTTTACTAAAAATATTCTATTATACTATATACTTTATCTAAACTGTTGTCAATGTTAGTCTGTACACTCTTATCCGGCTCCCATACATCTTGCACACTTCCAACCTAAACTAGGAGGTAGTGAAGATGAGGTACCGCAAGATGTCAGAGAAACAGTTACTGGTGTACGGCGCACGGGTTCGGTTAGCCTGGTTTCGGAAAGCTGAGGAGCTGGGCGGCGTGAGCGCCGCCTGTAGCTACTACGGTATTCCGAGACGAACATACTACTACTGGCATAAACGCTGGCTTGAAAGCGGCAAACAGCTCACCAGCTTGTACGAATTACCCCGGACACCGAAGAGCCACAAGGCCGACATGGCCGAGGAGCTTGTCTCGCTCGTTATCCAACTGCGGTTAGGTCTCGGCTACGGCGAAGCAAAGCTCGCCGTTATCCTAGAGCGGGACTACGACGTGACGCTGTCGCGGCACGCCGTAGGTAACGTGCTTCGTCGGGCTGGCCTCACTGAGCCAAAGCCACCAAAACGGCGCTTCCAGCGCCGCCTGAGCGACCGCGTCTACCAACCTGGCGAGGTTGGTCAGCTAGACGTCAAGCACTGGAAGCGAGCGGCCTACCAGTACGACATCGTCGACTGTGCCACGAGAATTAAGTACAAACGGTTGTATCCCGGCTACAGCCCGGCTGAAACAATTGACTTCCTTGAGCATGCCGTCCGCTTCTTTGGACCAGCCTTCACGTTCGTTGGTATCCAGACCGACAATGGGGGTGAGTTTGTCTACGACAGCAAGCCTCAGATTAAGCTCTCGACTACGTCGCCCGTGACGCGCTGGCTGGAAGCGCACCAGATTGAGCACTTGCGCATACCACCGTATTCACCCCAGCTGAATGGCCGGATTGAGCGCAGCCATGGTGTCGACAAGGATCGCTACAAGAAACTAACCACCAACAGCCACACCAAGGCCGAGCTCCAGGCCTTCCTCGTCGAGGACTGCCTGGATTACAACTTCTACCGGCCGCACAGCATGCTCCGCATGCGTACGCCGGTAGAGTATCTGCAAAGCCTAGACGGCTTTGCCAATGCTACACTGGATACCAGTGTGCTATATGTTTAGGAGCCGGACCAACGGAATTCAAAATGCCTGGTGTAAGTGCTCTTTTAGTTTTTGCTAGTCGGAGCTTTATTGCCAGAGAGCGTCCAGCCAACAAGAGCATTGGCGTGTCCGTGACCCATTTGATACTCAGATTTAAGATAGTTCACGATCTGCATGTGTTTTTCGATGCCACAGTCGGCAATAATCTTTTGCCATTCAATAATAGAGCGACCATATTTTTTCTCGATTGAAGGAAAGTATGACTCTGGTCCGAACTTCGACCATGGTGCCGATTGAGTTGCCATGTAATCTCCTTAGAAGCTCAATATTAACTTCATTATACCTTTCTTTCTTGATGGCAAATTGTTTCCTGAGGTAATATAAGCGTATGGCCATAAAGGAAGTTGCTGGCGGTGTAGTGCACAAACTGCCGGAAGATCTGAAGAAAGCTCTCGTTTCTAACCCAGCGGCACTGGCTGCCTGGGAAAATATTACGCCGCTTGCTCGCAATGAGTGGATTTGCTGGACTATCACCGTTAAACAAGCCGAGACAAGAAAAGGTCACGTCGAGCGGACTATCACAGAGTTGCAGGAAGGAAAACGCCGGCCTTGCTGCTGGATAGGTTGTATCCATCGCACGGATAAATCTATAAGTCCGTCAGTGCAATGGGTGCTTAGCAAACGAGCTAAGTCTTAAATCTGTCACTTCCAGGTATTCGCCTTTGTTGATTCTAATTCTCTAGCCTTGGCTCACAGTCATCCAACGAATTGTCTGATCTTTATCAAATAGGATTTTAATGACATGCTCATCGTGTCGAAAAACAAACTGACGGCTATGCTCTTGTAGATCAACTCCTATCATTTGATCCTCCGGAAATCCAGTCAGATGGAAAGTTTGTTTATAAAGCTTTGGTTTATCGGAGTACTGTCCGCTACATCAAGCCAGGCATCGATATCTGAATGCTCGTTATTCTCGCCCGTCGCCCATGAGCCTTCTAGCCACATGGCATGAATGTTAGAGTTGCCTTTTACAGTCGGCACAATAGCGTTGATGACATCTAGCAAGTTCAATTGCCAGTAATAACAAAGAAATGCTTGGATTAACAGGGGTTAAAATACCTATGGCTCAGCTTACCGGTATCGAACCACGGTTATTGCAGCACGACATAGACCATATGCATGTATGTGTCATTAGCTCCCTTGGCTGCTTGGAGAAAATCGGTACGATCGAGCCATATATAGGACGCATGTTCCCAACTCAGGGTCACCGTAGGCCTGCCGACTAATCTAGTAACGAACAATGAGTAATATGTGCCGTGCATAGAATAATCTGTGCCTGAATAAACCTCTTCAACCTTGTCTTGGTTGACGGTCAGGCCCATCTCTTCTCGGACCTCTCGTAGCAGCGCTTCCGTAGACGATTCGTTATCTTCTACGGTCCCACCGGGAAGATCCGGGTCGTCTCCGAACGTTGGATGGTTGCTCCTAAGCATTAGTAGATACTGATCGTTCTCGTCGATGATGACTAATTTTGCTACCCGTTTCATCGAGGCAATTATACCAAGATCCAGTAGCGTCAATGCTTACTGTAGTTTGAAAGTTTGGCACGCAGTCGTGAACGCACTTCGAACACCGACTACTTGTATCGTAGTCTAGCGCACGCTGTTTGCCATTTGGAGTTAATCGAGTCGTTCTGTCGAAGGTAGTGTTTCGGGGGCGTCGGCGGAAGTACCTGGTACGGCCTCAATGCTAGGTTGACCTAAGCCGCGGGCTAATTTTTTCCAAACGAGCAACTTCAGCCCAATCTCCATTATCGACAGCATGGCACCATAGGAGCTCAGTAAGTTCAGTCATAAATGAAAAGTACCACAATTATGGTACTTTTCATAATACTTACGCTTCGGTAGTCGATGCATACCTAGCAAAAACCCGCGATACGTCTCAAACCGGTAGGTAACCGATCGATACTTGTTCCGCGGGTAATTGCCCTTTCGTCTCCTCTCTACGAGAAGCAACTTCTGATACTGGCTACGGCAGGTCTGCCGATAAAGGCACCGCCGTCTTCAGTTTGTGGATCTACTGAGTTCAGGTCAGTGTTGCTATCGACCGACCAGTAATACAGGCCCTGCACTTGTGCGGTCTTAGCTGCGTTGCACATTGCGCTGAACCAGTTGCTCTGAACAGCGAAATTCTGCTGGCCACCCGTTGTGCCCCATAGCCAGGGATGAGGGTACATCCCGCTGAGCGCAGGGATGCCGACCTCTTGGATCGTAAGGTGTGAACGGATAGAGGATGGACGCTCCTCCAGCCAGCTTGTCAGGGCGGCCGACAGCTGCTGTACTGTAGCGGTATCACTCAGGTCAATCGCCGGGTAGGCGTCGAGTCCAAGCGTCGTGAAGGGGACCTTGTCAGAGTCGTCCCAATTTACGGCGTAACTCAACTCGCCGCCGTACCCCATTTTACGGAACTGCTCCTGCAGGAATTCCCACTCTACGGTGTACCCCTGGAGTGAAAACAGCTCAGTCCCTGCGACGAATTCATCGACCTTATACTGCTCGGCGACGGCCGCGTACGACAGTACTAGCTTGTCGTAGCCGGTGAACCACGTAGCGACATTTTGCGGCACGATGCTGCCTCGCCATGCCCCGGACGTACTTGCTGCGATGTTAGTTTCGTCAATGGTGGGACGAAGTGTGACCCGCAGGCCGCGCTGCTTGGCAGCAGAGATTACTAGCGCCAGCTGCGCGGGAGTCGGGGTATCGCTACCTGCATACACATGCGTCGGATACGCTCCGTTGGTGTAGATGGGAAACGTGATACCGACAGCGTTCGCGCCCAGGCTAACGATGTAGTTGAGCAGCTGGTCAGCTCGAGCAGTAAGAGCCTGCGCTGTTCCCTTCGAATGCCAGTACAACTGGATGCCATCCTGGAATTCACCGGACTTCCAGATGTGGCTCGGCTTGAGCACGGGTATCGGGGTGGATTTCGGGCTTGGCTTCGGAGACAGCGTGTGCTGCGGCGAAGCTGTAGCGGTAGGTACTGACGGCGGTGGACTGGTGGTTGAAGCGCATGCAGCGCACGCCAGCCCTAGGAAGACCGCGGCCAGTGCCGAAGTCCTGATCGTTCTCACACGCATGAAGACCTCGTATCTGAGAGTGGAAAGGGCAAAGGAGGTTACAGCTTGAAGCCATAAAGACCTTATGTAAATTGTATACTCGTTTGTCTCGGCGTCGCTACACTAAACGCACAAGAGACAGTTGTGGTAACGGACGAGGCTCTCCTAAACACGTATAAACCTATTATGTATGGCGGCGGCTTTGACTCTGGCAATCCGAAGCCTAAAGCTCTCTATGCCTCAAGACTGTATCTTACTAAGCACGGGCTGTCGATGGCGTTCAGCGCTTTGCGGAAGTGGCTAATTGATTCGTGTCCGTACGCTCCTGACCCGTCCTTGTTCGGGTCATGAAAGGTGACCTCATCATCAGTGATTTCGATGAGCACCACTCTATGTACTTCAAATCCGTCTTTGTGGTTTAGGGTTCGGGAGTTTAGTGTCAGGTCACATATGCCTGACTTAGCGGATTCGGCTACAATATCTTCCCATGTTGGCTTACGTTGTACGTATGTGAAATTAGGGTGTGTAACCATTTCTTGGATATGTTTAGTGAGGCTACTAAAGTCATACGTATTATCCTCGTACCATTTGAATTCATCTAGCGGTATGGCCTTCTTTAGACTTTCCACGCCTTTGTTTGCCCAGGCATCGTAATCGATCACATCGTAGTCAGTAACCTGTACATCGTGATTCATAAGCCACACGAATGCCGGCGCTTCCCAGACGACATAGCCTGTATGCCAGTCGGATATTTTGCCAAGCTGCTCGAATGTGATGTCAATGTCAGGTAGTAAATATTGAGCGACCATCGTGTAGCATGCGAGAGCGCATGCGTTACCAGGATTATCGTGGTACGGGACTTGTCTCATAGGGCCTATCATAGCAACAACCGTACTGGAATAGAACCAGATAACTCCTTAGAAGATATAAAGTTATTGAATTGAACGACTGACCAGGCCTCGATCGGTATTGATTGGAGAATTTAATCTTATGTCTACATTAGACCCTGTGTTCTAATGGAACAATTTCAACTTTCATCTCTTCGGCAATGATTGCAAAGTCACTCTCAGGGATTTCAAACATGCCTTGCCTAAACATCATGCCCCAATGAGTTTTGTTTTTTATAAAACTTAGCTTATTTATAAGAGGTCTAATTGGTACTTGATCACATCTCAGGAAACCCATACCCCTGCGATAAGGATGAAAATCTACATCTTGCTCGACTTGATATGGCTCATCATCGCTCACTTGACCTAAGGCAGTAAACGCTTGCAATGCAATGCTCCCCTCAAAGTTCTCTCTCGGAGAATAAAATACCATGTAATCGCCACGTTGCAGCTTATTGAGATTGCGGGGATTGCCGTGATTGGCTTGTGTAAAGCCACCCGTCTCGCCTGCTTGTACATGATCAAGCGTTATAGTGTTTATCCAGTATTTAGTTTTCATCCTGGGCTTCATGGGCGGTTAAGATGTAGCCATCGGGATCCTGGAAGGTAAAGAAATTTCCGAATGGTCCAGGCTGGACTTCGGCCAGTATCTTCACATCTTTCGACACTAGGCGATCATGTAATTCCTGAACGCTTTTAACGCTAAACCATGGCGTAACGCCCCAGCCCAACTTTGTACTCGCTGACAAATCCATATTAGGTTCACGGATAGCAAATGCAATTGGCTCAGTTTTGAAGACATACGCATGAGGAGGTCCCTTAGGGTCTATCTCAAGTCCTAATACATCAGTATAAAATGCCTTGCTTCGCTCAATATCAGTTACCTGTATTGGAAGGAAACTTGGCCCTATAATTTTAAATGACATAGTTGTCCCTCCTTTAGCTAATATGATATTATCAGTATACTGATAATTAACTTATGGTCAATATGGATTTTAACGACACTGGCTACACAATCAAAAAGGTACAGTTTCTTATTCATAACTTGATGAATAAGAAACTACTTACTATATCTTTGACGTTACCACAGTACTCTGTATTAAAAGTACTCAAGGACAATGGGCCTATCACGGGCGCAAAATTGGCAAAGGAATCGTTTGTAACACCGCAAACTATGCACACTCTACTAGTAGGCATGGAGAATCGTAACCTTATTGAACGAAACGCGATTGAAGGCAATAACAAGTCGTTGAATATATCGATCACTGACCACGGAATAAGCGTGCTTAAAAATGCTGACGACGTTTTAGACGATGTAATAAAAAATGGTAACCAGGTATTAAATAGCGATGAGCATACTCAGTTGATGGGTCTACTTGTAAGGCTTTACGATGGCTTGTCCACGGTAAATAATTAAGTCCACATGTTCTGAAATAGAAGAGGCTATGGGGCCTCTTCTATAGCGTTCGTACTTAGCTCTCCCTATGGACGAGCTTCGCAACTTTGAGGATACTAATCTAGCTCTTTTGCTAGCGCTTGTTTCAATTTCTCTAATACTAGCTGCAGGACGTTGTTCACCTCAGTGGCTTTGCCCGCGTTGTCCGCTAGTTCATCAACCCTGAAATCATACCGTTCACCATGAGTCTGTTGCGTACCATCGCCACCAGACTCATTGCTGACAGTAATATCTGCCAACCGGGTGGAAGGGTTTTGGAGTAACTGGCGAATGTCTTCACGGGTTATGGCGTTGCTCTTGGCGACCAATTCATGGACCTGATGATCGTCAGCCTCAAAAGTTAGCTGGATGTTATTAAAAGATTCTACCCCGTTGTCATTAGTTAATGTTTCGATAACCCAAGTGCGTAAAACAGATGCCTTATCTGGTGGAGCTTGTACATCAATTGTTAGCTCGAGGTTGTGTGCCTCTGGAGAGTCGCTGATAAATCCGGCAGTGAATGCAGCTATTTGGATATCCGGGTTTTCGGCGAAAAGGTCAGCCCACGTTCGCATTCTGTCGGCGAGCGTATCGCTCATGTCGATTAGCTCGAGTCCAGTTTGTTTTGCGGTTGTAGCTAATTCTTCAATCATGAGGTCAGTATAGCAAAAAGACTCTCAGAGAAGTGTTCCATTATGCCTATGCTTGGCTCCCCCTAGTGGACGAGCTTCGAACTCTTAGCGCTAACGAACAGCTAGCCGACGCGGAACTCGTGCACTAATTTATATACGGCGCCATTGTCGTTGGCTTTGTACACACAGACTTTTCCAATGTTAAACGATAACGCTGCTGTGGGGAACGCAGGAAATGTGTTAGGTACTTGTCCGTCATAGTAACGAGTAAGCGTTACATGAGGTCGGTACAGGTTTCGAGCTAGATCGTAGCCTGTTTCTTGGGCGTTTCTCTGTTGCTCAGGGGTGTAAGGGGCAAAGTAGCCCTCATCAAAAGGTGAGCCTGGGTTTATTCGCAAACCTGCATCATGAGTAATAAGTAGTTCGTGCAATTTCAAAAAATCAGCAGATTTTCTATATGAAGCCTCTAAGTAGCGCCCTTCTGTCATGAAATAACCAGTGTGCACACAACGAAAGCTTGAGGCTTGTTTCAGGGCAACTGCTGTCGCATCGACTACTTTCTCGATATCACGGTCAGCAAAGCGTGCCATATAAACGGTCATATGCGGGAAGAGACCGTCTCCTAATACGAACATCGTTGCGTCATCCTTTAGGGACTGGCTAATCCTCACCGCTTCAGCACCTGCAGTCTCATCGGGCAGGACGCATACATTTAGCAGAGTAGAGTTTTCGGGCTTATCCATTAGTGCAGTATAGCAAAACAAAAAGACTTCCGAAGAAGTCTTTTATTGTGCTTATGCTTGGCTCCCCACGATACGGGAAGTTATAACCACGATAAAGCAGGACTATGGATTACAAAATGCCGCTTTTGTCTAGAAATGGCATAACGTGATCAAGTGTCATAGGTGTCATTATGCTTTTGTTGGCGAGGACTGATTTGCGGTCTAGCCAGTGAATCTCGTCAATCTCGGATGATGCTTTTAGCCCATCAATAAAGAAAAACTTAGTATAAAATAAATCATCTATATAATAAGCTCAAGGTGATGAGCAAAGACGAGCTAATAATCCATGATTTTGCCGAAAATATTCCCTTTAGCGATGTAGAGGATAAATTCATCAGGCTTTACCCTGACTATGATGAAGACGTCGTAAAGGTTTTCTCGTATTTTCACCAATCGTTTAACAGCCTCTTTGGGTTTTTAAATCAAAAATCTCACTCTAACGGTCATTACAATGCTGCGCAAAGTTATGAACTTCTTCAGCTGATCGAAAAACTGGAAGATTTACAGCAAGCACTGAAATCCGTTGGAGTTAAGCTATCGCTTGCGGAATCTTATGCCAGTGCAATTCAAGTATGTAGGAAGTTCTTGAAGTCATCTTGGGGTAGCCCAATTCCGGAAGATTTTGAACCAATCCAGTTAATTAAATACGATCCGATCTTCGAATTAGCAGATAAGGCAGTAAGAGTTCCGGGCGGCCATCAGAATTACGCACTTACTGAAGTCGGACGCGGTGCATATTCAATAGTTTCAAGATATAAAGACGAGCATTACAACAAAGAATT
>Ga0302304_10001771_pt1 | contig 11176 bp, 11 predicted proteins | sample III_Palsa_E2_2_FD_198769 | JGI IMG/M metagenome (GOLD analysis project Ga0302304, IMG submission 198769) | Peat permafrost microbial communities from Stordalen Mire near Abisko, Sweden - III_Palsa_E2_2 | ecosystem: Environmental > Terrestrial > Soil > Palsa > Peat permafrost | place: Sweden...
CTGATCGCTACCGCCGCTTCCATCATCGCCAGCCAGGCCCTGATCAGCGGCTCCTTTACCCTGATCAGTGAAGCCATCAGTTTGCACTTCTGGCCACGCGTGACCGTTAAATTCCCCACCAACGTCCGGGGTCAGATCTATATACCCTCTATCAACTGGATCCTTTGCCTGGGCTGTTTCCTGGTCGTGTTGTATTTCCGTACGAGTGAAGCCATGACCGCCGCCTACGGCTTTTCCATTACCATCGCCATGTTGATGACGACCATCCTCATGTTTTACTTCCTGCGGTACGTCAAGCATTGGCCGCTATGGTCTGTCATCCTGGTACTGGTCGTCTTCGTTACCTTAGAGACTTCCTTCTTCATCGCCCAGGCCGCCAAGCTGCTGAAACGGTTGTTCTTCCTCGTGTTTGAAATCGGACTCATCTCCACGATGTATATCTGGTACCATGCCCGCAAGATCACCAACCGCTTCCTCACCTTTGACAACCTGGAGCCTTATCTGCCCAGGCTAGCCGAGCTTTCCGTAGAAGAAAGTGTCCCTAAATATTCCTCCCAGCTGATCTACCTGACCAAGGCCAACAATCCGAGGCAGTTGGAAAAGCGCATCCTCTGGTCCATCTTCAAAGAGACCGCGAAACGCGCCGACATCTATTGGTTCATTCATATGGAACGGACCGACGAGCCATACACCATGTCATACGGCGTAGAAGAGCTGAAGGATGACAACGTGATCCGCATCGACTTTTTCCTGGGCTTCCGTGTACAGCCGAGGATCGGCCTCATGTTCAGAAAGGTCGTCATGGAAATGATCGCCAATAAGGAACTCGATATCACCAGCCGTTTCCCGTCCCTGAACGTAGAGAACCTGAGCAATTACAAGTTCGTTGTACTGGAGAACTTCCTGTCCTACGACAACGAGTTTTCCGTGCGGGAAGGCTTTATCCTGAACAGTTATTTTGCCTTAAATAAATTCGCCTTAAACGACAGTCGCGCCTTTGGCCTGGACGTCAACCAGACCCGGATCGAAAAGATCCCGCTGGTCGTGACGCCGGTATCCAGTATCGGGTTGAAGCGGGTGTTTTATAAGTGTAAGGATTGATTACCGATTTTTTTCCACAAATGCCTCCCACCGGGAGGCATTTTTTTTTGCCGGCACGCCGTTCTGGGAATGAATGGCATATCAATTGAATGATAAGTAATTAAAATTTATGGTTCAAGAATTTATGCTGGAAGCGGAAAAAGCCCTGATAGATGCCTTGGACGCCTATGAAAGCAACGGGGTGAGGTATGAACCTGCTGACAGGGAAGAACTACAGAATTTAATAGTGCAAGTGGAAAAGCTACGCCAGCGGCTCAATGATTACATGGTAAACCTCCCGGACATGGACCATCACTCTTTTGGAAATAAAGTGAGGATCAATCTACCCAGAAGCGTGGCGGAACTATTCGAAGGATTAGAAAAGAGTCAATTTATATCCCCTGAAGGGCCATTGAAGCACAGTGTGTCCTACCAGCAATTAAAAGAATTATTCCCGGATCTCCCCCTTTCAATAGCGGAAGCTTATTTTTTGCTGCGCAAAGAGCGGATCAATTAAGCTATTTCCCGGCGCTTGTAAGCGATTGGTTAAGCTTCCCTCCGGAAGCCCTGAAATCCGTATTTTTGGCTCATATTCAAACCGTTCCCCGATGAAGACCCTCTCTTACTGTGCATTGTTAATCGCTTTATTGGCGGTAGGCTGCAAAAAAAACGACACGCCCGCAACGCCTACAACCCCTACGCCACCTGTTACGCCCGTCGTTAAAACCGAATATCTTTTAAAGACGGTAGAGCCCTCCCACGAGGACAGCATCCTCTTTTTATATGATACAGGCAAGGTTTTCCTGGGCGTTGCCGTCGAATATTCATACAATTCAGTTCCCACCATGGACAGCTACTTTCTGGAGAACGCCGGAGGGGTACTGCAAAGCATCAACCAGGGGGCAGACACTACCGGTGCCGGCACCAGCATCCTCTATGGTTTTGAATATGGCAATACCGGAAAGGTGAACGTGTCCAATTATTACCTATATGGTTCTCCCTTTTCTTATGATTCCATTGTCTACAATGCCAGTGGGAATATATCGGTCGTCTACAGTTATTCCGGTAATCAAACCAGCACCCATGTACTGAGTTCCGTGACCACCCTGACCTGGGACACCAGCGGAGACATCGTGCAGGTCCTGCAGGGAGACAGCCTGAACGCGATCTCCACCAATTATACCTACCAGGCCGTTTCTACCTATGACACTTACGCCAACCCGTACGTAACCGTGAACGCGGCCTTTTTATTGACCGTTGTCAACGGGTACAACTGGGAAACGCTTTCCAAGCATAACGTGACGTCCACTCAGGTAACCGTCCGGGACCCGGGCAGCCTGACTTCAAGTACCACAAGCAACACCTATACATACACGTACGACACCTATGGTAATCCTTCCACGGCCGTGATCGTCACTAACCCCGGTGGATCCGTCACACAGAATTTTGTTTACGGACACTAATTGTATCAAAACCGAACAGTGTTATTTTTTTAACAATCGTAATTGATTGGGTATCAATTTATAAAATTTGCTATAATTTTTGTGTATATAATTCCTGATCAGCATGATAAACCCCATGGCTTATGTTCAGGAAGTATTACCAGGTTGCCCTCCGAAGCCTGCTTAAGAATAAGATTTTCTCTATTATCAATATTACCGGTCTGTCGGTGGGACTGACGTGCTGCCTGCTCATCGCGGCCTTTTTATCCGAAGAGCTGAACTATGATCGATATCCGGCGCAGGCTGGTCAGATCTACCGGATCGGGCTGCAGATCCTTCAGAACGGCGGCCTGGCAGACTACCCCGATGTGGACGTAGCGGTAGGGGAAGGGGTGAAGGACGTCGTGCCGCAGGTACTGGCGTCTACCCGCCTACTCCCCAATCGAAGCATGTTCCTTCGAAAAGGGGACAAGCTGTTCAAAGAACAGGGGATCGCTTTGTGCGATTCCAATTTCCTGCAGGTCTTCTCTATCCCCCTTCTGGAGGGGGATGCGCGGACTGCCCTCGTGGAGCCAAACAGTATTGTCATCACCAGGGCCTTTGAGAAGAAATATTTCAATGGTGAATCTGGCCTGGGCAAGTCCCTTCTCAGTGGTCAGGAATCCTTCAAGGTGACCGGCATCATTGATAAGGTGCCGGATCGCACGCACTTTCACTTTGACGCCTTCCTCAGTATGACGACATCTCCGGGGATCATCCACGACCATACCTGGAGTAACATCGGGTTTTATACCTACCTGGTGCTCCGCAAGGGCGCCGACCCGAAGGAGGTGGAAAAGATGTTCCCCGCGCTCATCGAAAAACACGTCGTGCCTGAAGGTGCGCATGATATGGGCGTCAGCCTGGCAGAAGCCCGCAAAACGCTTACTAACTGGCATTTTTACCTGATGCCCCTGACGGACATTCACCTGAAATCCCACACAAAGTATGAGTTGGAAGCAGGCGGAGACGTCCAATATGTCTATATTTTTGCGGCGCTCGCCGTGTTTATCTTGCTGCTGGCTTGTGTCAACTTCACCAACCTGTCCACGGCGAGCTCTGCCAAACGTTCCAGGGAAATCGGCATCCGGAAGGTCCTGGGATCGATCCGGCAGCAACTCATCTCCCAGTTCCTGGTGGAATCCGTCCTCCTTACGCTTTGCTCCATGCTCCTTGCCTTGGGGTTGGTCTATTTGCTGCTCCCCTGGTTCAACCAGGTTTCGGGCAAACACATCCTTTTCGCCTATTTTCTGCAAATTAAGGCCATCCTGGCCAGTGCGTGCCTGGTCCTCTTGGTCGGCGCCCTGGCGGGTATTTACCCCGCGTTCTTCCTCTCTTCGTTCAGAATCCTGAGCGTCCTAAGGGGATCCGGTACGTCAACCCCATCCAGGCGAAGCCATCTGAGGAGTAGCCTTGTTGTCTTCCAGTTCATCATTTCCACGTCCCTGATCATAGCCACATTTATCGTCTACCGGCAATTGTACTTCATGCAGCATAAGAAGCTGGGGTATGACAAAGAGCACGTCCTGTTCATCCAGGATGCCTTTGGTCTCGGTGATAACCAGTACGCCTTCAAGCAACAACTGCTCCGGGACAGCCGCATTAGTTCCGTCACTCTTTCAAGGGATGCGCCGGTGGACAGGAACGGAGCGGATGTTGATGGAACAGAGGTTTACCCCAAAGAGAACAAAGAGAACGAAAATAGTAGTGAGATCCACGCTAATATCTTTCATGTGGACTATGACTACATCAAAACCCTTGGTATGAAGGTTATCTCCGGCAGGAATCTTTCTCCGGACTTTCCAGGCGATTCCACGGCCGTAGTGATCAATCAGGCGGCTGTCAGGGACCTGGGCTACAAGAGCGATCGCCTTGCCCTGGATAAGGTCATTGTTGGCTCCGGCCTGCGCGAATGGAGGGTGGTGGGTGTCGTACAGGATTTCAACTATACTTCCGTCAAACAAAAGATCACTCCCCTGATGATGGTGCTTGGCCACAATTTTGGCGGCGTTATGGTGAAGATCAACACTGCAGATGTAGAAGGGGTACTTTCATCGATTCGTCATGAATGGACAGTACTGAATGCCCGAACGCCTTTCTCTTATTATTTCCTCGACGACCGCTTTGCAGCCCTCTATAGCCAGGAACAGAAAACCGGGCAGATATTTACGCTATTTGCAGTAATCGCTATCGTCATTGCCAGCCTTGGCCTGTTTGGGCTGGTGGCCTTTACGACAGAGCAGCGCACCAAAGAAATAGGGATCCGCAAGGTGCTGGGAGCAACTGCATCACAGGTGGTCTTCCTCTTATCCAAAGATTTTTTGGGGTTGGTCTGTATAGCCCTGGCCATCGCTATACCTTTGACGTGGATGGCGATGCACCTCTGGCTGGATAATTTTGCCTACCGCACTGAGATCAGTTGGTGGATATTTTTGATAGCAGGGTGTGCCGCCCTTGTGATGGCACTCCTGACGATCAGTTTCAGGGCCATCAAAGCGGCACTGGCAAACCCGGTGAAGAGCCTGAGGACGGAATGAATAAAAAAAACCGGAAGCCTGAAAATCTCAGCGCTTCCGGTCCATGTTCCGGCCGACAGGCCGAAAATGCAAGAAGTGAATATCCTGAATAAATACTATTCTTCAATATCAGAATCCAGCCACTCGTCGTATTCCGAATACCATTCCGCCATTTCTTCAAACAGGGCAGTGATAGAATCATCGTTTCCGTTAAAGTGAGCAGAAATATCGTCGAACTCCGAAAGGATATCGAAGCCTTCCTCTTCTTCATTCCATTTAGCCAGGAACTTGGGCGCCTGGGTATGCAATACGTATTCTCCGTCCTCGTCTTCCATAAAATTGTCGCAGGAAAGGAACTTCGGTATGGTGCTCATGGTAGTCTATTTAGGGCGGGAAGGTAGGAAATAATTTCAAACCAGGATACCCAATGCAGGATTATAAAGGAGAGGTAACCCACCAGGCATTGCCAAAGGGGTCTCTAAACCCCCCGCTTCGCCCGTAGGACATGTCCGAAACCGTGTGTAGCTCGGTCACGCCTTCAAACGCCAGCGCCCTGGCAAAGACGGCATCCACGTTTTCCACATAGAGGAACATGGATCCCGGGAAGGGAGCATATTGTTCCGTGGCATCGGCAAACATGATAATGGCCTGGCCGATGCTGATCTCCCCGTGCATGATCACCCCTTCCGAGCGGGGCTGTAAAAACCGTTGTTCGGCTCCCAATACTTCCTTGGTGAATTCCAGGAATTTGTATCCGCCCGTCACGATCAGGTAGGGCATAACCGGCAAGTAGTTGTCAGGTATCTGCATAATGACTTCCTTTTATTTTCACAAAATTGTCGTCTGCGAATAGGTCATTGACTACACAATCTTACTCAATCCCTTCAGCACAATCCGTTCCAATAACAGTTCGTCGATCATGGGCAAGTCATATACATTGATGGTTGTAGACTTATTATATTCTGTGTACACGAACACCTTACGGTGGTCATAGTTGCCGGAGAAAGTAAAGACAACCGGCGTTGCGTGACCTTTTAAGCGCACCGAAAAACTACGGTGCAGGAAGTGCTCAAACTTAGCGCGGGTGGTGGCGGCGTCCAGCTCCAGGTGGTGCCCCTGGCTGCGGACCCTGTCCAGGAACAATAGCAATGACGGATAGATCTCCCTTTGCAGTAAGTCAGAAAAAGCAGCATTGAAGTCATCCTTCTTTTTTGCATACTCTTTGAACAGCTCTTCCCGTGTAGCGCTAAGCGCTTCCGGGGGCCGTTCATCGTATTCAATGGGAGGGTATTCTGGCGCTTTGACCATAACGAAATGTTCAGGTTGCTGAGGACATGATTGCTAAGTATTAGTTAAAAATAAAATATTTTTTTTATATCCTATAATTTGCAGGGAATAAAATGGAAAAAATAACGGTGAGCCTACTGAAAATCAGGTTTTTAGAGGGTTGGCAAGGCTGCCATCAACCATTTTGATATTTGTTCCGGGTCGACCATGTCCAGCTCTAAGCCTTGCTGGGTAGTTCTATCAGGGTATTCGGAAACGATAAAGAACACCTTATTGTAGTCGTGCTTGGCCACGATCGAAAGGGTACAAGTTCCCCCGCATTTCCAAGTGATGGTATATGTCTGGTGGACATAGTCCCGGTATTGCTCGTCAGAGCGGATGTCAGTGTCAAACCAATGTCCGTGGTTATTGGCTGTTTCCATCAATTGATGGACGACCGGCTTAATCTTTTTTTGCAAGACTTTTTTGTATTGTGCATTGAATATCAGTCTCTTCTCTTCGTATTCCCGAAGCAGCTCTTCATGCGTTCCAATGATATTACGGAGATCATCTGCGTAATCCGCCAGCCTTGCATCAAAGATCCTAGCCATAATAAATTATATGTTTTAAAATACTAGAACGCCGGGAGCAAATAAAGCAACCTATAAAAATGGTCAAAAGATGGTCATTAACAATACGTTTACAATTAAAAGTAATTTTATATGCCCCGAGCGTGAAAGCCACTGAGACAGGGAAAAAACATGTGGAAATCATGTGGAAAAAATGTTCCTTGTGGAACGTTGTGGAAAATTACCGGTTTGACTGTGTAATTTACGATAGCAAACGTCGTTAATCTACGACATAGATTGAGTAAATATCCTAACGAAAAAGAGTGAGTTCGTTTAGGCTTCCCCGTTAGCAATAATAAATTTGGAAAATTTTAAGGAATGTTTAAATTCGTGAAGTATATCCTAATATTCCTATTTACAAACCAAAGTAAACCCACCGGCTTGGGACAAGCGTTGACATTCCAGCATGATTTAGTGGCCAGGCTTAAAGCCCGCGACGAACAGGCCTTTGCTGAGATGTATCGCAACTACTCTAACGCATTTATTTCCATTATTAGTAAGATCACCAACGACGACGCCGAATTGGCGAAGGATATTTTACAGGAAGCAATGGTGAAGATCTGGAACAACATGAATATGTATGATGCCGGAAAAGGAACCTTGTTCACCTGGATGCTGAACGTCTGTCGTAATATGGCTATAGACAAGTTGAGGTCCAAAGATTACAAAAATCAGGCAAAGAACAATTCCCTGGATGCATCCGCCGATTCGGGATATCAGCCGTCCGTTTCCATCAACCCCAATGTCATTGGAGTCAAAAAGATGCTGGAATTATTAGATAGCAACCACCGTGAAGTTGTGGACGTCGTATATATGAAGGGTTATTCTCATGCGGAGGCAGCGGAAGTCCTGGACATTCCGATAGGGACAGTAAAAACAAGATTGAGAAATGCCATCATCGAATTAAGAAAACATCATCGCATCGCATAACGAAAAATCGCATCGCAAGAAATCGCATAGGGAAAAAATGATCGCACAGGAATTAATATCATCCGGAAAACTGGAGCTATACGTAGCCGGTGTCCTCTCTGAAAGGGAGATGGCACACGTGGCTGTAGTGGCTATGGAATACCCGGAAGTAGCACTGGAGATCGAAAAAATCGAACAGGTAATGATCGAATTCTTAAGTCCTGCCGAATTCCGGATGGACGAAACGGACAGGGAAAAAGAGATAGACACCATCCTCGATAAGATTCATGCGGATAGTAAGTTGAACGGAGGACACGCATTTGCTGCTTCTGCGCCGCCCGGCGCCCGTGTCAGGAAAATGAACTCCTTACCCTTTAATTTGGCTGTCGCCGCCCTCCTGATAGGACTGGTTATTGCAACGGGGTTAACCATTTTGTTCGGCGCCAGGGATGCGCACCTGTCAAAAGAAGTGGCCGCCCTGAAATCAAAAGAACAAGGTCTTGTTTCAAATAATGAGAGGTTCCAGGATACCTTATCACATATGCAGCAGCAGGTGAACATCATGCGCAACATCCTCACCAAGCGCATCCAGTTAACCAATGTAGCAGGAAATAAGATCACCGGCCAGGACAACTATATGCTGGTCTACTGGAATCCGCAAAGTAAGAAATTGCTGTTGGTAGACGCAAACCTTCCCAATCTTGATGCCCAGCAGCAGTATCAGCTATGGGCCTTATACGATGGGAAGCCTATCGATGCCGGCGTTTTTGATTACAAGAATTTACAAGTCAGCTCCAGCTTTCAAAAAGATATTCCTAACGCCCAGGCCTTCGCCGTCACAGTGGAGCCCAAAGGCGGCAGCAAAAGCCCCACCCTCAGCAATCTTTGCATGATGGGTAAGCTCTAACTTTTTTTCAATCCGTACCTACCAAAACACAGCCGTGAGGATATTCCTCACGGCATTTTTTTTGTCCAGTATTCCTAATGGGTTTAACGTAGCGCTTGGCTTACAATAGATTAATGTGTATTAACTACTCATTAGTGAAAGGTTTACCAGGAGATAACAACGACCACTATGGCAACACATTACCTTTGATATCAGAACGATTTGGTGTTTTTCATAGGTTAGCTAGCGGCCTGCTTTTCTAAGCGGGCTTTTTTTTGACATCAGGATAAAATCTAGATAAATGTGTTTGGTTATGTGGCTTTTGATTGGAGCCCCGGTAAAGATACCGGGGCTTTTCGTTGCGCGATAGCCTCCGGCGCCCAGGGCCGCCGGCGAGCGTGCCTGCTCCAGCGAGCGTGCCTGCTCCAGCGAGCGCGCCTGCTCCGGCGAGCCGCCAGGCCCCGTTTTCACTTGACTTCCGCCAGGTATTTATGCACGAAGCTAATCGCCATCGATCCTTCTCCCACCGCCGACGCGACCCTGTTCATAGCGCCGGCTCTCACGTCCCCGGCGGCGAAAATACCCGGGCAACTGGTTTCTAGCAGATAGGGATCGCGGGCCTGCTTCCATATCTTATTGTAGTCATCGTACTTTTTCAGTTCCCGCCCGGTCTCTAAAAAGCCCTTGCTGTCCTTGATGATATCGGGTTGTATCCATTCTGTAAACGGCTTGGCCCCAATGAATATATATAAGGCATCAGCGGTGCGCGTCTCCAGGCCACGGTCCTCCGTAGGGCCGCCGTCCTCCACGTTGGCGAGGATAATTTGTTCCAGTTTATCGGAGCCCCTTGCTTCCACGATCTCCGTTTTACCCTGGACATGTATGTTGGTGGTGGTCTTGATCTGGTCGATTAAATAAGCGGACATCGTACTCGTCAGGTCTTCTTTCCGGACGAGGATATAGACATTTCTGGCAAATTTGGAAAGGTACATGGCTGCCTGGCCGGCGGAATTGCCACCGCCTACCACATAGACTTCTTTGTCTTTACAGGCGAAGGCTTCTGTCATGGCCGCCCCGTAATAAATGCCGGCGCCGGTAAAATCAGCAATGCCTTTGGTATCCAGTTTGCGATAGTCCACGCCCGTGGTGATCACGATGCTGCGGGTGCTGATCTCCCGGTCGCCCTCCAGAAAGATCTTTTTGTAGCCGTCCTTTTCCTCAATGGCTTTTACAGATTGAGGAGACAGAAATTCCGTGCCCAGGCGGGTGGCCTGCGTCATGGCGCGACGTGTCAATTCAGCCCCGCTCAGCCCGTTAGGGAAGCCCAGGTAGTTCTCGATCCGGCTGCTGGTGCCGGCCTGCCCGCCCGGGGCATGCCGTTCAATCATCAGTGTTTTGAGGCCTTCCGATGCGCCATACACGCCCGCTGCCATACCTGCCGGACCTGCGCCGATGATCACCACATCGAAGACTTCATTCGTTATTTGAGGATGCAGGTTGATCTTGGCGGCAATATCAATGATGCCCGGTTTGATGAGGTGTGACCCGTCTTCAAAGAAGACCGCCGGAAGGTCCGTTTCAGACATTGAGTTCAATGAGAGGAGGCATTTGGCGTCATCGCTCGTTTGGATATCCATCCATTGATAAGGCACCAGGTTTCCTGCGAGGAAGTCCTTGACTTCGTGCGACTTTTGAGAGTATTGGTAGCCGATCACCTTGATGCCTTTAAAATCAGGGCGGTAGGTGTTCTGCCAGTCATCCAGCAGTCCGTCAAGGACAGGGTATAGCTTTTCTTCAGGCGGGTCCCAGGGCTTGACCAGGTAATAATCCAGTTGAATGGTATTGATCGCCTTGATGGCTGCCACCGTATCCGAATAGGCGGTGAGCAGTACCCGCTTGGCATCCGGATAGAATCTGATCGCCTGCGACAAAAAGCCGATCCCATCCATGTCGGGCATGCGCTGGTCCGAAATGTACATCGCGATGGTCTCGCTCTTGTTCTTTAGCTCCAGTAAGCTGTCCAACCCGTCTTTGACAAGGGTGGTACTGAGTATTTTATAGCTGTCGCGGTATTTGCTCTTTAAGTCGCGTGTGAGGGCGCGCAGCACCTGAGGATCGTCATCGATACAAAATATAATAGGAAGGTTCATGGCGGAAGGTTATTAAGAAATAAAATTATCCGTTTATAGGAAAGCAAACTAAAAACTCGGTGCGGCCCGGTACGGAATTTACAGTAATAGACCCCTTGTGTTGACGTACGATGCGGGAAACCACGTCCAGGCCCATGCCGGTCCCTTTCCCTATTTCCTTGGTCGTAAAAAAGGGATCGAAGATGCTGGAGAGGGTATCTGGAGGTATTCCAGGTCCGTTATCGATCACCGAGACATGGACGTCGTCCTTGTCGCGTAC
>Ga0302304_10001776_pt1 | contig 11156 bp, 9 predicted proteins | sample III_Palsa_E2_2_FD_198769 | JGI IMG/M metagenome (GOLD analysis project Ga0302304, IMG submission 198769) | Peat permafrost microbial communities from Stordalen Mire near Abisko, Sweden - III_Palsa_E2_2 | ecosystem: Environmental > Terrestrial > Soil > Palsa > Peat permafrost | place: Sweden...
CGGTGAATGTCTCCAACGTGACCGGTGATATGAATGTCGAAACTGTTGCGGCCGGTGTGGACTTGGAAGATACATCCGGATACTTGACCGTGAAAACTGTTGGCGGCGGATTCCAGTGCCTGCGTTGTGCGGGGCGAATCGAGGTTTCCTCGATCAGCGGCAGCTTTAAGCTAATCGATTTGAAGAGCACGCATGTGTGGGCCCAAACCTCGACCGGGAATATTCTCTTCAACGGTCAATTTCTACCCAACGGAACATATTCACTGAAAAACTACAGCGGCATCATCGAAGTTCGCTTCTCGCCGGCGGATTCCTTCGACATGAGCGCCACTTCGCTCAAGGGCAAAGTGAACAACGAGGCCAAGCTAACGCCTTCCACTCACGAGCATCATTTCATGCCGCGCTGGGGCAACGCGCTATTCGGCACGTTCAACCAGGGCCGCGCAAAAGTCGAATTGACTTCTTTCGATGGAACAATCAACATCCTCAAGCGTGACTGATTTTTCATTCCACCTCGCATCGCATTGCAGAACCAATGGCAACTGAACCACGGACTCGCGCGATCGTTTGCCTGACCGGCTTTATGGGCACCGGGAAATCCACCGTCGCTCGGCTGCTGGCCCGCCAGATTGGTTGGCAGCACGTGGACCTCGACAAACGCATCGTCGAATTCGCGAATCAAACCATCCCTGAAATTTTCTCCAAGCGTGGCGAGGCCGAGTTCCGCCAAATCGAGCGCGAGCAACTGGCTCGCATTCTGGGAGAAGCGACCGAGCAGCAGAAGTCGCGCCTGGTTTCGCTGGGCGGCGGCACCACCGCGCAGCCCCAAACTCTGGCTTTGCTGCGGCAGGCCGGCGCGGTTTTGATCTGGTTGCACTGTCCGGTCGACGATCTACTGAAACGCATTGCGCACATCCCGGATCGCCCGTTATTCCGCGATGCAGCTAGTTTCCGTAAACTTTACGAGGAAAGGTTGCCGTTCTACGAGCTCGCGGAGTATCGCGTGGAGTCGAACGTCGAGCCCTTGCGGGTGGTTGAACAAATCCTAGCGCTGGGAATTTTTCCAAAGGTGGTTGCATGAGTTTGATTTTCACGGAGCGGAAAATGCCAGAGTCGTCTCATTTATTTGGCTTGGGCGCCGCGTTAGCTTCGGTGCTGGCCGGCATTTTGGTCCTCGGCAGCCCACTCCGAGCTCCCTCCAGCGTTGCCGCAGCCGCCAACAAGCTCCCGCCCCTGGTTGCCGACAAAGGGAAGTTCAAAATTATGGTCAACGGGCAAGCCGTGGGAAAAGAGGAATTCGAAATCGCCCCCGCCGGCGCAGATTGGACCGCGCACGCCATTTCCGAGCTTCAAACCCCGCAGGGAGTCACCAAGGTGAACGGTACCCTGACCGTTCATCCGGATGGAACGCCGGTGCACTACGACTGGTCCACCCAGGGCTTAAAAAAAGCTTCGTCGACCATCGCTTTCAGCGGAACCGGCGCGAGCGTTGAGTTGCATATCGAAGGCGCGCGGCCCTTCGCCCAGGATTTTACGTTCAATACCCCGTTGGTCAGCGTGCTGGACAACAACCTCTACCACCAATATGAACTGCTGGCGCGCCTGTACGACCGCGAGGCCAAGGGTTCGCAGACATTTTCCGTGCTGGTGCCGCAGGAAATGACGCCGGGAAGCGTAACCGTGGACTCGTTAGGCAAACAGGACGCCGGAGGAAAGCAGCTCGAAGAATTGCGGGTGCGCACCGAAGACAATGAAATTGATTTGTACCTGGACGGACAAAAATTGATGCGGCTGGTCGCACCTGCGGCCAACGCCGAGATTGTCCGCGACGAAAAGTAGCCTCGAAAAACAAAAAGGCCCGGAACACCGGGCCTTTCTGCCTTTCACTTGTGAGTTTGATCCGGAATGAGCTAAACGCCGGGCGATTGCAGCAACCGAATCCCGCCGTTGACCGTGCGCACCGAAATTTCCCCGCCGCCCGTTCCCAATTTCGTCTTGAATGAGTGCGGTGCCACGGTTCCCGCGCCGCGCGGACGGGCCAGTTCGGAGTAGACGTCGCCATTCATGCTGAGGACTTTCAAATCGGCCCTAGCTCCAGCCGGAAGGCCCAGCAGCACCGACCCATTCACGGTCTCCAGATTCATCGGTCCGCCCGCCATCAGTTCCCGCAATTCGAGGCGGATGTCTCCATTGGTCGTCTTCTCACTGAAGCGCCCGGAACTATTCGACACTTCGACGTCGCCATTCACCGAGCGCAGCTCCCCGCCGCCTTCCACGCCGCGAACGATCACGCTGCCGTTCACCGTTCCGACGCTGCCGAGCAGGACGCGATACGGAACGTGAACGTGATATTCGACCGCAACTTCCGCGCCTTCACCTTTGGGATAACGGGTATGCACTGCAATCTGTCCGGGAGTGCTGTTGTCCACTTCAATTTTCACCTGCTGGACGTCGCGCGCTTCACTCGTGCCGGTCTTCACCGCGCTGACTTCCACCTCGTCGCGGTCCCAGCCGTCAACGTGCACCGAGCCATTCACGTTTTCGAGCACGAAACTGCCGCCCTTGGTCAACGGGTAGACGTGATGGAAGGTTTCGTCGTAGGCAAAGCTGGTGCCGCACACGCTGGCCAACGCCGCCAACAGCAGCAGTCCACGCAACGCAGCAAGCAATATGGTTAGAGCCGAATCTAGTCGGTTCCGGCTTACTGATGTTTTCACCTGAAATTGCGATCGCATGTTACGCCCCCATCTAGTGCCGCTCCCGCCCGTTGGACCTTCAGCCGCTTCTAGTCGACCGGGTTCCGTTTACTATCGGCAAGCGCTACCGGAAAATTGGGAGCGCCTAATGTATTAACGTTGCTGCGGCAGGTTTTGTAACTGCCGCGCGTCCTGAAACAGCTTCAATTGAAACGCCAGCTTCTGCTGCAACTGCTCCATTTGCTGTTTGTACAGCTCCAATTGCTTGGCCGTATCGCTCAGGATGACCCGAATATTCCCACCCACCGTCTGCAGGCGGATCACTTCCCCGCCGCCGTTGAGCGAGCCCTCTGCTCGCAACGGTCCGCCGCCGGAGGAATTGTCTCGGCGGTAGGTCGTCGCGAACGCGGGATCGAAAGAAACCTGATGCTCGTCGCCGGACTGCACCTGGGCGTCAATGGTGACTGGAAGCTGCCGCGGAATGTAGACCACGATGTCTCCCGCTCCCGAATGAAATTCGCACTGGCTTGGCGATTTGACCGGCGTCACAAACCAGGCGGTAATCGCGCCGCTGCCGGTCGAAGCTTCCACCGCGCTATCCACCTGGGTCAGATAAATACTGCCACCCACGGTTTCCAGATTGGTCGGCCCAGAGACGCGTACCACTCGAATTCCCCCGCCACCATTTTTGGCCTTCACCAGGCCAGAGGTCTCGCCCACTTCGATCTGGCCGCCAACGGTATCAGCAAATAGTTCGCTGCCGGAGTGCTCCACAAATATGTTGCCGCCGCCGGTGGACAGATGCGCGGGCCCGTGTATCGACTCCGCTCGAATGTGGCCGCCGTTGGTATGCAAAGTAGCGCTGCCGGAAATGGCGCCGGCGGTGATGTGTCCGCCGCCCGAAATTGCGGTCAGATCCCCGGTCACGTTCTTCAACGTCAGGTGTCCGCCCGCCGTTTCGAGATGCGCCGAACCAGCGATATTTCCGGCAATGATCGTTCCACCGGAAGTGACCAGCGAGGCGCGCCCGTTGATATCGTCAGCCTGGATACTTCCGCCGCCGGTAGTTATATCTACGTTGTAGTTCTTGGGAATGTTCAACTCGACCGTGACCCACAGTCGGCCACTCGATTGGCGGCCAAAGGATTGCCCGCGAAAATAGACCCCTTCCGGAGTTTCCCGGGCGGTGGTGGTAAATTCCCGGAGGAGCCGCTGCGCGTCTTTTTCAGAGGAACTTACTTCGAGGCGGACCCGGTAATCGATCTTCCCGGAGTCGGTGGTTCTTAGCACCACGTTGCCGAGGTCCAAAACAACTTTCAGCCTTTGTCCCTCATGCGTCGCGACCATTCCATTGCTTTCGGAAATCAGTCTGGAACCGTCGGCGGATTGGCGTACCTGACTATCTTTTCCGTCAGCCGCCACCCGTGACGGCAACGACAAGTAAATCGCGATCAAGCTAAGAATGAATCCAGTGAGGAACAGAACAATGAGCGCACTCGTAATGTGCCCTGCGCGGAGGAGGGAGCCGTGAGCTGGCTTTTCAGCGGGCATGATTAGAACTTCTGCCGTGGACCCAAATCGCGAATCACCGCCGCACTTTGCAGCCGAATGTACACGCTGGGATCTTTCTTGATCAACTCGCGCAGCACGGCCAGCAGATGGTCATCCGAATCAACTTCGCCTTTGGCCGCCATATCGCGCAATTCGTTAATCGCTTCCACCCGCACACCGGGATTTTGATCGTCGACCAGCGCATCCAGCAGCGTTTGGCGGACCTGATTCTGAGGCTCAGCCCCGTCCAACGCTTCCACCGCTTTCAGCCGTACCGCCGCGTTGTGATCGGTGTGCACTGCCCGGCAAAGCGCGGAGCGAACTTCGGGATCGTTATTGCGAATGCGCAACAGATCGATGGCATCCAAGCGAACGTCGGGATCGTTGCGCTGGCTGTCCTGCAGCACATGAATCAGCATGTGCTTCACGTTATCGTTATCCACGGTTCCGGAGACGGTCATCGGCTGCTGCAGGTTCAATTGCAATTGAACCTGGGGAGGCTGATTGTCTCCCGCCGGAAGAACGTTGATGCCGGCCACATCGGCGCGGTGCAGATCGAGCGAACTGATTGCCGAATTCGATAAACCGGAGTCAGACGTGGAATCGACAGGTTGCACGGCAGAGAGCACTACACCCGAATTTTGATTCGAAACAACCGCCGAAGAGTTATGACGCAGCATGCGCGGCCCGAACAATCCAACCGCGAAACCGATAATCAAAAGGAATGCAGCACTCCAAGCCGGCTGGGGAGCAAGCCAACTCGCGGGCAGGAAAGATCCGGTGAGGCGGCGCAACCAGCTGCGCTCTTCCTGCTGGTCGAGCGAATCAAACAGCTCGGCGCGGCAGCTCGCCAGAAAATTGGCATCGGGTTCGGAGCGATTGGAAGCGAGAAGTGCTAGGACTTCACTTTCCTGCTGGAAAGTCGTGCGGCAGCCCTCACACGACTGGATGTGTTTTTGCATTTCTTCCGATTCGGGCGATTCCAGCTCGCCTGCGGCCAGCAGCGAAAGCTTAATTTCAAACTCACCGCATGCCGTGCTGCTCAACCCGTCGGATTCCTCTTGATACATTCGATGTGGCCTCTTCGATCTCGATTAACGCATGCATTCCAGGCTCGCGCGTAATTTTCGCGTCGCCCGGAACAACGAATTCTTTACTGTTTCTTCAGACGTGCCCAGCATGTCGCCGATAGCACGCAATTTTAATCCTTGATAGTGCTTCATTTCAAAAACCATTCTTTCACGGGGCGAGAGCCGATTCAACGCCGTCGCGATGTGCTCGCCCAATTCCTGTCCCAGTAGATTCCGTTCGGGATTCGCCGCGGCGCGCGCTTCCGGTTGACGATCGAAAAAGTCGCGCGTCGTGCTTTCCGAATCTTCCGGGACCGGCGCCTGATCTTCCTTGCGGCTGGTGCGGCGGCGCAAATGGTCCAGCGCCACGTTGGTGACAATCCGATACAGCCACGTATAAAAACTGCACTCAAAACGAAAACGATGCAGGTTCTTGTAGACCCGCATGAAAGCTTCCTGGTAAATGTCGCGCGCGTCTTCCGCGCGATGCACCAGATTCAGCGCCAGGCGCAACACCTCGCGATCGTAACGCCGCACGAGCTCCTCGAACGCAAGACGGTCGCCCGCCTGCGCCGTTCGCACGAGCCCGTGCTCTTCTTGAACTTTGGCTGCCGCTGCAAGGCGCGCATCCGAATCCAGCGCGACGCTCATCCCCATGGTGTCAACCGCCGGCCGAGTTCCGCTTCCAGTTATTCCGCCATTGCCGGAAGCTTGAGTTGCCCGGTTCCCGGTACCAAATGTATCTGCAGAGTTCATGAGAATAGACGGGTCCGTTGGTCGAAGGTGAGCATCGTCAGACGGTGTTTTCCCAGTATCGGACATTTGCCCTGTGATCCACAGCATTCTGTGATGCCGAATCGCTTTAAGGCGTTGTGCCGGCTTGAGTTAGCCGCACACCACCAAATGCTGCTTGGAATCAAATCCAGAGTAATGCACTCGCTACGCCAAAGTAGATCTAGGACGTTTGCGGCGGGCGCGCCAAAGCGTGTTATTGGGCGGAGGCGAGCGTCCGCCGCCCAGCAATGATATAAAAGTGACGCGCTGCTCCTCTGCGCCAGAAATTCTCTTGCCCGTTGCCCTCGAAAACTCGGTGAAATATCTGCGCGGGGTCGGACCCCATCGCGCCGCGATTCTGGAGGAGCGCGGCATCCTGACCGTTGGCGACCTGCTGGGCTATCTTCCCTTCCGCTACGAAGACCGCATCCGCTTTACCCCCATCGACCAGCTTATTCCCGGTCAAGTGCATACCATTTTTGCCGAGGTCGCGGATGGCGGCAGCACCGTGCGGTTCGCGCGAGCGCGCAGATCCATTTTTCACGTTTCGGTTCGCGACACCACCGGAGTGGTTCATGCGCGGTTCTTCCACGGCGGATATCTCGAAGGAAAATTGAAGCAGGGGCAGAAAGTCGTGCTGCACGGAAAAGTGGAGCAGGATCTGTATCGTTTCGGCCGCAAGGAAATGGTCAACCCGCAGATGGAATTGGTCGGCGACCTCGAAGGCTCCGCCGCGGATTCCACCGAAGTCGGCCGCATCGTGCCGATTTACGAAGCGCTCGGCGGAATCAGCTCGCGCATGTTGCGCCGCATCATCTATGGCGTGCTCCTCAATTTTGAGGGCGACATCCCCGATGCGCTGCCGCTGGAAATTCTGGAACGTTATCGCTTCCCCTCTCGCCGCGACGCGGTGATTCAGGCCCATTTCCCTTCCAAAGACGAAAATGTCGAACTGCTGAATCAATTCCGCAGCCCGGCGCAGATTCGCCTGATTTTTGAGGATTTTTTCTACTACCAGCTGGCGCTCGCGTTGCGGCGAAACAGTGCGCACCACCAGCGCGGAATCGCCATGCGCATTCGAGAAGAAAAAGTGCGGGAGGCTTTGAAGCGGATCCTGCCCTTCAAGCCCACGGGTGCGCAAAAACGCGTCCTAGTGGAAATCGCCAGCGACTTGGAAAAATCGTACCCTATGCACCGCTTGCTGGAAGGTGATGTTGGCAGCGGCAAGACCATCGTCGCCCTGGAAGCTGCGACCATCGCGATTGAAAATGGCTATCAGGTGGCCCTGATGGCGCCCACGGAAATCCTCGCGGCGCAGCATTATTTTTCCGCCAGCCGCATTTTCAAGGGTGTAGGCTACGGCGTCGAATTGATCGTCAGCGGCCGCAAGCAGTCGGTGAAAAACGAAGCACTGGCGCGCGCGGAAAGCGGCGAAGCGCAAATCGTGGTGGGTACGCACGCACTGATCGAAAATCCGGTGGCATTCAAGAAGCTGGGACTGGTCATCATCGACGAGCAACACCGCTTCGGCGTCCTGCAACGAAAAAGATTGATGGATAAAGGCGCGTCGCCCCACGTACTGGTCATGACCGCCACACCGATTCCGCGCACCTTGGCACTGACGCTGTACGGCGATCTCGAAATTTCGGTGATCGACGAAATGCCGCCGGGGCGCACGCCGATCGAAACTCGCTGGGCCGACGAAAACAAACTCGCCGGCGTATGGCAGTTTGTCGGCCGCGAAATCGCTGCTGGCCGGCAGGCGTATGTGGTCTATCCGGTGATTGAAGAATCGAAGCAAGAGCTAAAAGCGGCTACTGCGGAGTATGAGCGGCTGGCGAAAACAGTGTTCTCTCCGCTTCGCGTGGGCTTGCTGCACGGACGCTTGAAAAATGAAGAAAAAGAAGCGGTGATGGAGAAGTTCCGCAAAAACGAAATTCAAATTCTGGTGGCCACTACGGTGATCGAAGTGGGCGTCGACGTTCCCAACGCCACGGTGATGGTGGTCGAGCACGCCGATCGCTTTGGTTTGGCACAACTGCATCAACTCCGGGGCAGAATCGGCCGCGGCACCGCCAAGTCCTATTGCATCCTGGTCGCGCGCAAAAAAATCACCGGCGAGGCCCTCGCGCGAATCGAAACTATGGTCGCCACGTCCAACGGGTTTGAGATCGCCGAGCAGGATTTGAAGCAGCGCGGGCCCGGCGAATTTTTCGGCACCCGCCAGCACGGCGATGCGGCATTTTCAGTAGCCCAGCCGCTGCGCGATCGTGAGATTCTGGAGCTCGCGCGCCGCGAAGCATTTGCGTTGGCCGAAAAACCAGAACGCGCCGCGGAAGTTATTGCGAAACTCGAAGCGCTGAGCCCGGCGTGGCGAAAACGCTATCATCTGGCATCAGTGGGATAAATCATGCGTGTGATTGCCGGTAAATATCGCAGCCGCGTGTTAAAAGGGCCCGGTGTGCTGAAACTTCGGCCGACCAGCGACCGCTTGCGCGAAACGTTTTTCAATGTTCTCGGCCCGGCAATTGAAAGCTCGCTCTTCATCGACGCATTCGCCGGCACCGGCGCTATGGGCATCGAAGCCCTCAGCCGGGGCGCCTCCGAGGCAATTTTTTTGGAATCGTATGGGAAAGCGGTGCAGCTCATTCAACGGAATCTCGAATCTCTCGAAATTCGAAATGCGGAGTTGATTCATGCCGATGTGATCGCCGGCCTGGAAAAAATCGCCACCCGCCGCGTGGTCGCGGATTTTATCTTCGTCGACCCGCCCTACGAAAAAACCCAGGAATACGGGCGCGTTCTGGATTTCCTCGATGGCTCCGATCTCATCGCTCCGCGCGGCGTGGTCGTCGTGGAACACTATTTCAAGACCACTCTTCCGATGCGATTCGATCGACTGGAACGAGTCCGCGTCCTGGAGCAGGGCGACGCATCTTTGAGTTTCTTTCGCCTGGCAGCCGCAGCCTAGCCTCAGCGCATCCTACTCCGTCGGGTATAATGTCCGGACCTTTATGCAACCTGTAATGCAGCGTGAGCGAGAACCGGAGCCGGTGGCCGAACAGTTCGTCGAACTGCCATCACACTCGCGGCTGCCTCGGCTGGACCTCGGCGTGGACTGGGGCTCGCCCTGGACCGAATTTCGTTCGAGCCTGCGAAATTATTTTGATGGCTCGAAGGCGCCAAGCCCCGCAGACTTGCCAGCCGATTCGGATTTGCGCGTCGAATGGATCGAAAACAAAGTTCCGGGCAAAGCCTTTGGCGGCTCCGTTCTCTGGCACGTCGCCCTGGTCGGCTTGCTCTTCCTGCCCATCTGGCATTTTCTGGAAAGCAAACCGTCCGATCTCGAGCTGCCCCGAATTGAACTGACCTGGACCAACCCGCAGGATTTGCCGCCGATTTCGCTGCCAGGCAACGCGCCGAAACCGAGTCCCAAAGGCGATCCGGCAAAACCGTTGCCGGAAAAAGGCGCTGATGCCTTTCATCCTCGGCAAACCATTCTTTCGGAGCCCGTGCGCGTAAACCATCCGCGGCAGACGTTGATTCAGCCGGATGCGCCGCCCACCCCGCCCAAGATTGAGACGCCGTTGCCAAACATCGCGGAATGGGCGGCCGCGCCGGCGCCACCAAAACCGACGCTGCGCATGGATTCCGCGGCGGCGCCGCAACGGCAGAACCGCGTCACCAAAGATTTGGCGGCGCCAGACGTCACGAATCAGGAAAAAACTCCCGCTGAACTGAATATCGCCGCTGCTCCGGTGGTCAATCCGCAGCCACGCCTGGCGATGAGCGCCACGTCCAAAGCGGCCGAACGGCAAACGAAACAAACCGATAACGGCGCCGCCCCGGAAGTTGGCGCCGCCTCCGGCGATGCAAGTTTGCATCGCTTGATCGCAATTTCGGCGAATCCCGGACCACCGGCGCCCGAAGTCAGCGTTCCGCAGGGAAATTTGTCCGCGCGCGTCGCGATTTCGCCGGACGGGAAGCAGCCGGGTAGTCCCGGCGGCGTTGAGCACGGATCGAACGAAAATGGCGGAGCAGCAGGCAGAGAATCCAGCATCGGCGGCAGCGGAAAGAATTCCGCATCGAATGGCGCAGGGTTGCCTGCCGCGGTGAGTATAAGCGGTGGCTCGCACTCAACCGGAGGCATTGCTCCGGCAGGACGTTCAAATAATAAGTTTGTGCTCAAGCCGCTTGATTCTGCGAATGCGCCTCCGGTCGCGCACAAAGGCCCCTCGGTGATCGGACCGATCGATCCGAATCTCGCTCCGGAAAAAATTCTCTCCGGCAAAGAGGTCTACACCCTGCACATCAACATGCCCAACCTGACCAGCTTCAGCGGAAGCTGGATCATGAATTTCGCGCAGATGGACGAAGGCGATCAGCCGTACAACAAGCCCAAGGGGAATTTGTCCGGCCCCGAGCCCGAACGCAAAGTCGATCCGAAGTATCCGCAGACCCTGATCAAGGAAAAAGTCGACGGCGAAGTAATTCTCTACGCGATCATCCGCAAGGATGGAACGGTGGATAGCATTCAACTTGTGCGAGGCATCGATCCGCAGTTGGATAAAAATTCGATGGAAGCTTTGTCGCGATGGATCTTCCGGCCTGGCGCGAGGGACGGCAAGCCTGTGGAGCTCGAAGCGGTGGTCCACATTCCTTTCCATTTCCGCCGCCCCGATCAATAAAACGCGCAGCTTAAAAATGACGACGCTAGAAGTGCGAGCGTAGTTCCCGAAAGCTCGTCAGGATGAGCAGTTTGCCAGTACCGCTTTCGAGCTCGGCGCGTTCCAGGTGCCAGGTGTTTGAGTGCGGCACGAATACGGCGTTGAGTCCGATCTGCAGCGCCGGATTGATGTCGCTGCGCGGACTGTTCCCCACCATCCATCCGTGAGTTTTCACAATCTTAAATTGCTCGATCATGCGTTCGTATACCGCGGCATCTTTTTCGATAACGATTTCGATTGCGTCGAAATAAGACTGCAGGCCGGAACGCTCCACCTTCGCCGCTTGCTCCGCCGCTTCTCCTTTGGTCAGCAGCACCAACCGATGATGCTTGGCCAGG
>Ga0302304_10001781_pt1 | contig 11142 bp, 8 predicted proteins | sample III_Palsa_E2_2_FD_198769 | JGI IMG/M metagenome (GOLD analysis project Ga0302304, IMG submission 198769) | Peat permafrost microbial communities from Stordalen Mire near Abisko, Sweden - III_Palsa_E2_2 | ecosystem: Environmental > Terrestrial > Soil > Palsa > Peat permafrost | place: Sweden...
GCCCAGTGATCGAGAGCTAGCGTATCGACAGGCGGGCAACCGGCATTTACCCCAATGCGTTTTGTGAGCATGGCGCCACGCTGTGTATCGTTGCGGATCCTATTCGTCAAATGCCGGTTCGACCTGCGGACGATAATCCATCGGCAGCGTCACGATGAATTCGCTGCCAAGATTTCGCCCTGCACTGTTCCCTGCCACGCTGCCTTGATGCGCCTCGACAAGTTCGCGCACCACGGCCAGGCCGATGCCAAGGCCTCCGCTGGAATGGTCCAGCGCACGGGCATCCTGCACGAACAGATCAAAGATATGCGGCAAAGCCTCGGCCGAAATACCGATGCCGTTATCCGACACGACAATCACCATCGATCGATCACGCACTACCAGCGACAGCGCAATCTCGCCATCCTGCGGGGTGTATTTGGACGCGTTGTCCAACAGGTTGCTGAAAATTTGCGTCAGTCGTACCCGATCACCGTAAAAATCGAGCGGCGCGGATGGCAGTTCGATCGTCAACCGCTGTCCCCTCGACTCCATCGCAGGGCGGCAGGCCTCGAGCGACTGACGCAATACGCCAATTATCTCCACGTTGTCGCGCTCGAGTCGCAACTTGCCTGTGCGGATACGTGAGCCGTCGAGCAGATCGCTGATCAATCGCGACATATGCGTCACCTGATCATTGATGATCACCTGCAGGCGTACCAGCGAAAGTTCGTCGTCACTTTTCCTATCGATCAGCAGGCTGGCCGCAATACGGATCGGCGTCAGCGGATTGCGTAGCTCGTGTGCCACCATCGCCATGAATTTGATCTGCTGACGGTGCGCCTCGCGAGCATGCGCTTCCAGCTCCTGCGCAGTAAGCGCCGCCATCACCAGCTGCTCGTTGGCATCGCGCAAATCGGCGAGGCGAGTTTCCTGTGCCGCTGGCAACGACTCATGATCGATCAAGGGCAGCAGCGAAAGTTTGGTCGAACGAAGGCCCGACTTGCCGGGCAGCACATTGCTGTGGAACTGGAATCCACCGGGGCCGCCCTCTTTGGAGCGATACATGGCGACATCGGCCCGGTCGATCAGGGTGCCCACGTCGGCACCATCCTCCGGATACATGGCAATGCCGAGGCTGGCAGAAATTTGCAGCCTCACCTCCCCGATGGAACTGGGCACGGCGATGGCAGCCAGCAGTTGTGCAGCAATGCGTGCCGCGTCGGCTGGCTGTGCTACATCGGTCAACAGCACCAGAAATTCATCGCCACCTTGGCGACTCACCGTGTCACCGTCCAGCAGCACCGACTCCAACCGGCTGGCCACCAGCTGCAGCACTGCGTCGCCGCCCACACGACCCAGCGTGTTGTTGATATAGCGGAAATGGTCGAGATCGAGAAAGAGTACGGCGATACGCGTCTGTCGATCTTTCGCCGCAGCAATCGCGGCTTTCAGCCGGTCAAACATCAGCGCGCGGTTGGCCGTATGCGTCAGCGCATCGCGCTGGCTGGCATACGTCAATTCGCTCAAGTTGGCGATAGCCGTTTCAGCAATGGTTTCCGCACTGAGGGCGGCAAGCACCAGCATTTCATTCGCCTCCAGCAACTGCACCATGCGGTTACTGCTTCCACCGGGGTGCACGCTTACCAGCTCCGCTCGCAACCTGACCAGATCCGCTCGCAGGTCATCGGCCTGCCCGTTGAGCAACGCAAGCGCTTGCGTTGCTTCGGCTTCGGTGCGCGGATCGATGCGGTCGTTCATGGCATCGACGGCATGGTGCTGTACCTATCCATCGTCGGCACCGGAGGCTGGTCCGTTCAACAGGCTGTGGCTGCGGGTCGGCCTGCCGCCCAGCAGACCTTCATAGCCCACCAGCATCTCGTCGATCTTGATGCCGTCGTCGTCGATATGGAACAGATGCAGCGCGCTGGAATGTGCGCTGGCGCGAATCTTTACCACCGCCATCATCCGCTGCAGCCGGCTGTCCACTTCGATGTAACGCTGCACGATAATCGCGTCGGTGAGAAACGCCGTGCCGTAGGGACTGAAGCGCAGTTCGCTGTAACGATCCTCCAGCTCGGAGGTCATCAGCACGGTAACGCCGATATCGGTAAGCGCGGAAACCAGGCGCGACAGCGACTCGCGAAAGTCTTCGCGGAAGGTCGGCGCCAGCGCCAGTTCAAATCCGGAGAGTGAATCGATCACCACGCGGGTCGCCTTGAGCCGGCGAATTTCCGCAATCAGCTGCATCGCGATTTCGTCGACCGACAAAGCTAGCGATCGGGTATCGATCACACCCACCCGGTCGCTTTCGATCAACTCGGCCAACACAAGCCCACGCGACCGCTTGGGCCGCTGCTCGAATGCGGCGATGACCCCGGTTTCGCCAGCCCGCGCGCCTTCGGCCAGAAAGGCCGACGCAAGAATGCTCTTGCCCGAACCTGACGGCCCGGCCACCAGCAGCGAATAACCACGCGGCAGGCCACCGCCCATCATCACGTCCAGCTTTGGCACGCCCATCTTTGCCCGCTGATCAGGCTCCAGCGCGGGCTGCCAATCGGTCAGCGGTGCCAGCGCTGGCGGTGCGAATACCTGGATACCGCCATCACCGATGCGGAAGGTATGCAACCCCGGCAAGGATGGCTGCCCGCGCATCTTCATGATCTCCATCTTGCGGACCATCGAATTGCCCTGCACGCTCTGGCGCAGCCAGATCAGGCCATCGGCCACAGTAAACACCGGACTGGGATCGTCTTCGCTGAAGTATTCGCCCAACAGAAACGTCGTAGCCTGCCAGCTCGTCATCAGCATGCCGAGCTGTTGCACGAACTGCTGCAGGCTGATGAAAGGATTGCGATCACCTTCGCCAGCCAGGATCACCGAACGGAAGGAATCCACAAACACCAGCGAAGGACCATGCGCCTCGACCTCGGCAACGACTCGCGCCAGCACCTTGATCAGATCGCCGGTCGCGGTTTCTTCCGCCAGGTTGATGAAGTGAACCGCCTGATTGATCTTTTCGGTATCGAAGAAATCGAACTGCTGCTGGTAGCGGAACATCTTCAACGGCGGCTCGCCGAGCACGGTGAAATACAGCGCAGGCCGCTCGGGCGTGGCAAGCGCAAACATCATCTGATGCGCCAGCGTCGTCTTGCCCGAGCCTGGTGGACCGGCAATCAGATTGAAAGAGAACTCCGGCAGACCGCCGCCGAACACCTCGTCCAATCCGGGCACTCCCGTGGCAAGACGATGGATGATGGCTTTGACCCTGGTCATGGCGTGTTGTCCTTCGCGGAATCGCCGCTGGATGGTTTGTTCCACACCGAACGCAGCAGACGCTCAAACAACGAACCGCCAATCAGATGGGTAAGGAGATCATGGAACGTGCTGAGCAAGGCGGCCATCGCTGCGGCGGCTTCTGCCGGTGTCTGCTGCGATAACGCGGTTTCCAGGCCAGCAAAATCGCCGGGGCGGAGCAAGCCTTCGTACGCAGTAACAAGGCAAGGATGATCGACGAGCGTCAGGTACAGGCTGCGCTTGTACAACGCGGCGACACCAGGCTGGCCGATGATCGGCGCCAACGCCACATCGACTTCCTGCCATAGCGAAAGCGCGGCGGCTGCAATGGCTGCCGCGTCCGCACTTTCGCCCACGCGTCTGGCAAGCATGGCTTGGATACCGTGTGCGTCAATCGGCATCGGTGGCCCGAGGAGCGCGCAAATGCACGCTTTTGCTTTCATTATGTTAGCTGTTCGTCGGTGCTCATGCGGTGAAAGCAGCAAAGCATCAACCTTGCGGCCATCAAAAGCCTCACTTGCTAGCCTTTGTCGAGCAGTAGAGACTGCAGCAACACCTCGCCATGATATGAGTAACGCATGAGTTTGGCCGAGACGCGACGCGACCAGCTGTTCCCCACACTCTGCGCCGTGCAGATAACGGTGGCGCAACGCTTTGCCACGGCGCCGCCGCAGCGATTTGAACCGGGTGAAACGCTGTATGCGCTCGGCGAGCAGCGTGCGCCGGTTTTCATCGTGACCTCCGGCGATGTGCTGGTGAACCGCGGTCACGCCACGGGTGAAGATCAGCTGATCACCACGCTGCCGATCGGCGGCATTACCGGCGAAGTGAGCCAGCTCGGTGGTCGCTCGGCGCTGGCCGAAGCACGCGCCGGGACGAATGGCTGCGAGGCGCTGCGTTTCGACACAAACCATCTGCGCGCGCTGATCGTCGGTTCGGCTGAGATCGGCGAGATCATCATGCGTGCCTTCCTTCTGCGCCGCACCGCGCTGATTGCCGAAGGCGCCAACACGCTGCTTGCCGGCCGGCCGGGTGAACCCGCGCTGGTGCGGCTGCAGGGGTTTCTCACACGCAACGGCCATCCGTATTCATTGCTCGACGTGGGCGATGGCAGCGCAGGTCAGGCACTGGTTGAACGTTTCGGCGTGCAGGATGACGAACTGCCGATCGTGCTGTGCCCCAACGGTGCGCTGCTCAAGCATCCAAGCGAAGTGGATCTTGCCGGCTGCCTCGGCATGATGCCGGAGCTTGATCCGAATCGCATCTTCGACGTGGCCGTGGTGGGCGCAGGCCCCGCAGGCCTGGCGACTGCGGTGTACGCCGCATCTGAAGGCCTGTCGGTGCTGGTACTGGATACGCGCTCTTTCGGCGGCCAGGCCGGCGCTTCGGCCAGAATCGAAAACTATCTGGGATTTCCTACCGGCATCTCCGGCCACGCGCTGGCGGCGCGCGCATTCACTCAGGCACAGAAGTTCGGCGCCGAGATCGCCATTCCGGTCAACGTGACCGTACTGGAATGTGGCGGCGATAGTCGCAAGCCGGGCGACCTCTTTACCCTGCGCCTGGAAAACGGCCTCGGCATGCAGGCGCGCAGCGTGGTGATTGCCTCGGGTGCGCGCTATCGGCGCATCGACATCGAAAACCTGAGCCTGTTCGAAGGCGCCGGCGTTTCCTACTGGGCCTCACCGGTAGAGGCGAAGCTGTGTGAGGGCGAGGAGGTTGCACTAGTCGGCGCCGGCAACTCGGCGGGACAAGCCGTCGCTTACATGGCGCCACGGGTCAAGCATCTGCACCTGGTCGTACGCGGCGAATCGCTCGACGCGTCGATGTCGCGCTATCTGATCGAACGCATTGCCGCCCTGCCCAACGTCACGCTGCACACGCGCACCGAAGTCACCGCGCTGCAGGGCGATGTGACCAGCGGATTGACCGGCGCTACCTTTCGCCAGCGCGATACCGGCGTCGAATGGACCGGGCCACTGCGGCACCTTTTCCTTTTCGTCGGCGCGGATCCGAACGCCGCCTGGCTGCAGGGCTGCAACGTCGATGTAGATGCCAAGGGCTTTATCTGCACCGGCCAACCCGGCGCAGGACAACTGTGGTCTGCTGCGGATCGCGAACCGCTGGCACTGGAAACCAGCGTGCCCGGCGTGTTCGCCATCGGCGATGTGCGCGCCGGCTCGACCAAGCGTGTAGCGGCGGCAGTGGGCGAAGGTGCCCAGGTCGTTGCCGCCCTGCATCAGGTACTTGCTGCATCTCCTGCCCGACTACCGGAACCCGCCGCATGAGTGACTATTGCAAACACCTCGCCGATATCGTCGATGTAACGCCCCGCACGCTCGGGTGCGAGGAATGCCTCAAGTCGGGATCGCACTGGGTCCATCTGCGGCTATGCCGCACCTGCGGTCACGTCGGCTGCTGCGATCAGTCACCGGGACGCCACGGCACCGCACATTTTCACGCCACCAAGCATCCGATCATCGAAGGCTACGATCCACCCGAAGGCTGGGGCTGGTGCTTTATCGATGACACGTTGGTCGACCTACCCGACCAGACGCCACAAGTAGGCCCGATACCACGATATATCTGATGCCTTGATGGGCTTGTTTGATGTGATCTGTTCGATTTTCTTTGGATGTACAGACGTCTACATGAAAAAGCCCGATGGCAAGAGTTGTCATCTCTCACCATCGGGCCCTGTGCTTCAATCCATCTATTTCCGGCAAACCAAACCTTACCGATCGATTCGCCGCACCACGCCGCTTACCGCCCCAGATCCTGCAGGAAACGGTTGGTGTATTGCAGCGCCGTGCTGCCGCTGACCGAGTTGCACGTTGGCGATGCCGAACCGGTATTGCTTGAACAAGGCGTGTCGCGATCCAACGACCAGAAATGGATGCCTGCCAAGCCATTGCTCACCGCGTAATTGGTGAGCGTGTCGACATCGGTGAGAGAGAACACTTCGCTGGAGACATCGTTCATGCCAACCATTGGCGTCAACTCGATCTGGCTGGCGGGAATGCCGTAGGTATGCTCCAGATTTTCGGCTGCCTGAATCGCCGACTGCCCCATGTTGCACGCGCCGTTGGACACCACGCAGACACCGGCACTGGCGCCGCCGAAATCCATCACCATCAGGTTGATCGTGTAATTGCTGAGGTTGGCGCTCTTGATCGACTTGACCACCATATCGCCCAGTGAATTGAGTCCGCCGTAGCTGCCATCCGATGCGCCCAATGTGGCCAGCGTGAAGGAGAAGCGCAGGTTCGGATACAGCGTATGCGCATACGCGACCTCGGTCACCAGGCTGCTGATCTGCGCCTGTGTCTGACCTCCTTCAATATCGAAATCCACGCCGACCAGATGCGCAGAGTTATAGGTCGAGATGAACTGGGCCATGCCCGCCGGAGTGGAACAGGTAAAGGTGCCCGCTTGGCCACCGGTGGAAAGCACGTAGTTGACGCCTGCCGTGGACAGCGCCTGGATGTTCGCGCTGGCAAAACTTGCGGCAGGAATGCCGCCCCAGTTTTCGCTGCCGCATTCGCCTGATGCAAACGCCAGGGTAATCGCGCCGAGATTGGGCTCGGCGGTCGAAACCAGGCTGCCGCTACCTACCACCGGAATCGCCGTGCCGGTCACCGCCGTCTGCATGACGTTGGTATTCCAGTTGAGATTGATGGTCACGTCCTTGTAGGGACTGAACAGCAAGCTGCCGGGTGCTGGGGCTGGGGCTGGGGCCGGAGCGGGTGCAGGTGCAGGTGCAGGTGCAGGCGCTGGCGCGGGTGCCGGCGCTGCACCACCGCAGGATCCCTGCGATGTCCACGGCTGACCGGAGCCGGCTCCGCCGCTGTTGCTGGCGGGGTCATTACCCTGCGTCCACCAGTTGGCCAGATAGTTGACGCCGTTTTCGCTGGCAGTGTTGCCACCGGTGTAGACCTGCGACGCGCTCCAGGCCGCCGCACAACTGCTTGCAGTCTGTGCCTGCAGCGTCTGCACGGGTACGGCGGCCAGCAAGGCCATGGAAAGACCTGTCGCAGCAATACTGCCAAAAGCGCCAAGGGCGAGACTCAAGCGTGTGGTGGGCTTTTTTACAAAAGGTGACGGGGGTTTGACTGACATGGAATTCTCTCCAGATGGACTTGCATCAATACGAGTGAGTTACCAAGGCAGTTCACAGCCGCAATCCGACAGCCATGTGGGGATGTGCCTCAACGCTTCCCTGCACGCTACCGCTTGTAATGCGTGAGATATGTCCCGTGATATTCCAAAATGACAACGTTGTCTATTGGACAAAATCACATCTGTGACGCCGCGTGTGAATTGCGATGGCGTACCTGGCGAGCCTTACTAGGCTCGGCTACAAACTTTTGTTTGCTGCTTTTGCAGCATCTCGCCACAACAATCCGCTTTGCCGTTTGCCTGAGCTGATACCGCATCGCAGCAGCTGACTCCGCAGCTGATATCGATGATCGAAATTGCAAGCTTGTCAGGACGAGGGTCGGAAAGTTGGCGGCAGATTTGCTGGCCGATGCACTTTGCCTCGTCAGCAAAGCCGGTTCCCGTCACGTGGCTTTAGCAACGTGCCACGGCGATCAAGAGGCGCATCTGGTCAGAAGAATAAAACCGAGAATGACAACGTTATCTATCAGCCGGCATGGATGCTGTCGTGGAAAGCACAGGTTGAGATTGCTCAGGCCTTTTTCAAAAAGCAGACCTTCAGCACCAGGCCCTTGATCTTGTCCGAGCTGCCTTCGACAGGTTCATCGTCGCCGTCAACAAGATGGATGTTCTTGATCACGCCGACCTGCTTGCTGCAGCAGCAGCACCGGCAGCGATGGACCACTCGTGGCCGCCGTCTGCACGCACGGAGTTGTCACCACCGAGTTAGATGTTTCCATCGCACACACCGGACAGTCAAAAATCTCAGACGCGCTTTTGTCCAGCGGGATCGTTGAAGGACACCGATGTATGGATGGCCGATTCGATAGACAGTTTGCCGCCGCAAGTCTCGGAATTTTCCATGCCAGCGCAACGCCGGCTGCACAGGATTTGCACGCCGGCTCTGTAATCTTCGTCAGGTATTTACGGAATACACAGGACGGTCGGCAATGTGCTGACGAAACATTTCGACACCGATCGACGCCCGCGGTAATGTCTACCCATATCGTCAGACGCGATAACACAGGAGTTTCAATGGCCGACGCAACGCCCGTGTTTGATGAGATGGGATGGCCGGAGAACGTCCGCGCACCCTACGCGTTGATCGATGCCTGGTTGAAATCGATGCCAGCCGAACAGCTGGCGCTGAAGCGGCGCGAGGCCGAGGTGCTGTTCCGGCGTATCGGCATTACCTTTGCGGTGTATACCGAAGGCGGCGATCCGGAACGGTTGATCCCGTTCGACTTTATCCCGCGCGTGATGGCGCAGGCCGAATGGGTGCGCCTGCGCCAGGGCCTGGAGCAGCGCGCCAAGGCCTTGAACGCATTCATCCACGACGTTTACCACGACCGCGAAATTGTCCGTGCGGGGCACATCCCGGAAAAGCTGATCCTGCATAACAGCGAGTTTCGCCCCGAAATGGCCGGCCTCGACCTGCCCGGCCACATGTATTCGCACATCGCCGGTATCGACATGGTGCGCACCGGCCCTGACGACTACTACGTACTCGAAGACAATTGCCGCACGCCATCTGGTGTGTCCTACATGGTCGAGAACCGTGAGGTAATGCAGCGGCTGTTTCCGGACCTGTTCCGCCGCAATCGCGTCGCGCCCGTCGCGCACTATCCCGATGAGCTGCTGGCCACGCTGCGTTCGCTGGCGCCGCCGAACTGCCCTGGCGAACCGACCGTGGTGCTGCTGACGCCAGGTATCCACAACAGCGCCTATTACGAGCACGCGTTCCTGGCCGACGAGATGGGTATCGATCTGGTCGAAGGCGCCGATCTGGTCGTCGACAAAGACGTCTGCTACCAGCGCACGACGGCCGGTCTGTCGCGCGTCGACGTGATCTACCGCCGTATCGACGACGACTATCTCGATCCGCTGGTCTTCAAGCCCAACTCGATGCTTGGCGTACCGGGCCTGCACTTTGCCAATCGCGCAGGCAACCTCACGCTGACCAACGCCATCGGCGCCGGCATTGCCGATGACAAGGCGGTCTACATCCACGTGCCGGAAATGATCCGCTTCTATCTTGGCGAAGAAACGCTGCTGCGCAACGTGCCGACCCACGACTGCAGCAAGCCGGACGAGTTGCGCTACGTGCTGGATCATCTCGACGAGCTGGTGGTGAAGGCCGTACACGGCTCCGGGGGCTACGGCATGCTGGTGGGGCCGCACGCCAGCCGCACCGAGCTGGAAGACTTCCGTGCCCTGCTGAAAACGCGCCCACACGACTACATCGCACAGCCCACACTCGCCTTGTCCACGGTGCCGACCTTCGTCGACTCCGGCATCGCGCCACGCCATGTCGATCTGCGGCCGTTCGTGCTTTGCGGCGCCGATCGCATCCGCGTCGTGCCGGGTGGCCTCACCCGCGTGGCGCTGAAAGATGGCTCGCTAGTGGTGAACTCGTCACAGGGCGGCGGTACCAAAGACACCTGGATTCTGGAAAACTGATGCTGGCACGTACCGCAGAAAACCTGTTCTGGTTGTCGCGCTACATGGAGCGCGCCGATTATGTCGCGCGCCTGCTTCAGGTTGCTGGCCAGATGAACGCCGTTCGCGTCGACAGCGACCGCAACAGCGAATGGGAGTCGGCGATCGTCGCCGCTGGCGGTGGCGACAGCTATTACGCCCGGCACGAACAGGCCGACGAAGCGTCGGTGATCCAGTTTCTGGCATTCGATGCAGACAACCCCTCCTCCATCGTCAACTGCATCGAAATCGCGCGCCGCAATGCGCGCGCCGTACGCACGGCACTGACCGCCGACATGTGGGAAGCGATCAACACGACCTGGCAAGAGCTCTCCATCTATCGGAACAAACCGATGACCGAGGATCTGCTGTCCGAATTCCTCGAATGGGTGAAGTCACGCGTCGGCCTTTTCCACGGCGTCTGCTCGAATGCCATGCTGCGTCGCGACGGCTTCCATTTCGTGCGGGTCGGCCAGTATCTGGAGCGCGCCGACAACACGGCCCGCCTGCTCGACGTCAAATACCACGTGCGGCTGCCATCGGTGAGCGACGTCGGCGGCGTGATCGATTACTACCAGTGGCTGGCCATCCTGCGCGTGGTCGGTGCGCGCCGCGCTTATCGCGTGATGTTCAAGGGCGCGGTGGAACCTGCGCACGTGGCGGAACTGCTGATCATGCGCGATGAGTTTCCGCGCTCGCTGGCGTTCTGCTACAACCAGATCACCCAGCATCTGGACCTGATCGAGGATCAGGATCCGCAGCGCGCGGCGGAAGCCAAGCGGCAGGCACACGCCATTTACACCAATCTGCGTTACGGCCGAATCGACTACATCATCAATAACGGTCTGCACGAATACCTGACCGATGTGATCGTGCGTACCGAAGCATTGGGCGCACAAATCTCCGAAGGACATCTTTTTTAGCATGCAGCTGACTATCGTCCACGACACCATCTACCGCTATGGTCAGGCTGCCAGCATGATCATCCAGGCCTTGCGCATGTGGCCTGCGCCCAGTGCCGGCCAGACCATTGGCGACTGGCGCGTCAACGTCGACGGCCGACGCCTGCAACCCACCTGCCACGACGGTTTCGGCAACCCGGTGGCGACACACACCATTGACCGCAGTGTGGAAACGCTCCGATTGTCGGTACGCGGCTCGGTCAACACGCGCGACATGCACGGTGTACACGGCACGCACAAGGAGTTGCTGCCGCCGATGTTCTACCTG
>Ga0302304_10001788_pt1 | contig 11119 bp, 10 predicted proteins | sample III_Palsa_E2_2_FD_198769 | JGI IMG/M metagenome (GOLD analysis project Ga0302304, IMG submission 198769) | Peat permafrost microbial communities from Stordalen Mire near Abisko, Sweden - III_Palsa_E2_2 | ecosystem: Environmental > Terrestrial > Soil > Palsa > Peat permafrost | place: Sweden...
AAAGGTATAGACAAGCTGAAATACGAATTACACGACACCATAAAAACAACCAGTAAAAAAGTAAGTAACATGGTTCAGCTTAACCACGAGTTGGCTAAACAGGGTATCAGTATGCAGTTGAAATACAAAAGTGGCACATTGGAGATACAGGGCATAAGTTTCAGTAAGGGCAAGTATAAGTTTAAAGGTTCAGAAATCGACCGAAGTTTAAGCTATAGTAAATTAAGCAAGGCCATACAAGAGCAGGTGCAGCAACAACAAACCCAGTCGAAGCCATTGAGTTTAGCAGACAAGTTAAGGCAGATAGTTGATCAACGACAAAACCAACAGCCAGCAATCATTCCTAACGTGCCGCAGACCGATTTTTTGCAGGAAGCTTTACAATTGATGGAGCAGTTGCCAGCGGGAATTACCCCCGAACCTAATGATGCCTACAAACGCAAAAAACGAAAAGGTGAAGAGCAAGATCAAAGTCATGGCATTAAACGGTAATTAACAAAATTATGAACAACAGAAATTATTTAATATATGGAACCACACGAAGAAAACAATGTACAACAGGAAATTATCGACAGTATTGCTAAAAAAGTTACCGGCCTTGAAAAAAGGCAGTCAAAAATCGAAGAATTGGACTTAGCTGCCCTGTTGTATAAAGTTAATGAGGTGGAAGCTAAGGTAAATGAAATAGCCGAGATGCGGACGCTGGAAAACACAAAGCAGTTAGAGCGTTTTGATAAACAAATGAATGGCTTTGATGAAAAGATAAATGCCATTCCTAAAGAAATACCCGTCAGGTATAACATCCAGTTTGATACTAAAGCGAAATTTGTCATAAGGACAATTTTAGGGTTAGGCATTGCAGTTGCCGTTATGCTTGCGATCTCGATAAGCTTGTGGATTGAAAATAGCCGCAGGGCTGATGAAACAAACAAATTCCTTATTCTAAGGGGCTTTTACCCCGATGTTGCGAGATTTATTGACAGTGCCTATACTACCAATGCTGACTTTTTTGTTAAAAAAGCAAAGGCTAATATAGATGAACAGCAAACCATGTCTGAAGCGGCATTTGAGGCGAAGCAGGCTGCCGAGGAAAGTAATCTGGCATATGAAAAGCTTAAAAAACTAAAAGCCAAAGCCACTATTACAAAAAAGCGGGCTAAGTAACTATTGTTTTTAAATCAATTAAATCTTAAATGCGTCAAAAGATGACACAGGATGTAAACTAACACTCTAAAGACAATAGCTCGAACACGAAATATAATAAGATAAAATTATAGGAAATCTTTAAGTTTAATAAAAAATAACTCTGATTTTCAAGTATTTAATGAGTTGCCTGTCTATTGACATTGTTAAACTCCTAAAAACTTTATTGCCAAATAAATGACAATTATACCAGCCAACGTTAGCAAAGAGGTCTTGAAACCAGGAGATTTTGCTTGACAGTCAGGGAAAAAATCGCTTGCACCAATATAAATAAAGAAACCTGTCACCAAGCCAAGTAATATGCCGAGCTTTTCCTGTGGAAGGTGATAAAAAAACGTAGAACTAGCACGGGCAACCGGTGCCAGTCCGTTCGAGATCAGCCAGGTTATGGCGGATTTATTTTTGCCATTTTGGCAATAACCTACATTGATTGTATTGATCCCATCGGGGCAATCGTGGACGAGTACTACAATGGCGACAAATCACCAGAACCCTGTTGGACTTTTTCCGAACTAATTTTTAGAAAATCTAAAGACCTTTGCAACGATTTAATTAGACTCGATTAGTTCGTAGTCATAAACTGCTATTTTAAATGAAAGCTAATACGTGAAGTCGACCAAACTAGGTGTGCCTCGAACTTCTTCTCTTTGTAAAGTTTATTGTAGAGATTTGATTCCCCTTTCGTTGGCGAATGACCCGCTGGCGGCAGAGTCCAATCCTATCGTTATGAGCCGTCCCCCGGGATTCATTTGGCGGGCAACTGTACCGAAAGTGCGTACAACACCTTTGACATTGACCTCCCGCATCCTAAGCAATGCATGGCTGGCGGGGTCAGCTTAATGAATAGAAGCAGCAACAAATAATCCGGCGTTGATCACAAGCAGTTCGATAGAGGCCACAACTATTTCCGAATTATTGAAATGACATACATTTTTCGTGGCTTGGTAAATCTAATATTAAACCTTTAAGCCGCCGAATATGCTTATCATCATAACTGACAAAACAATCAATGTAATACCTATATAGAGACGGTCCTTTTCTAAAATAAAGCCGATTAAAGAGAAAAATATCCTAAGTATTGGCGTTGCAATCAACACAACCACGCCAAGCTCGATAATCGCTCTGGGTTTAAACGCTATTGCCGAATGCCATATTTCCCTGCTGGTAGTTAATCCCGCTCTTTCGCCAATAAAAAGCTGGTATTGCGGTAAAGCCAGGCTCCCTGACTGTAGGAGATATACAACTCCACCGGCCAGTACAATTAAGCTGGAAAACAATACACCAAATCGCAACTGCAGGCCAATAAACTGTTCTATATCCTGGTCTGCCAGGAGTTTTTTTGAAATTATTTTTTTCATAGTGTTGAAGGAATTAAAATTTGTGATTATAACCGTTGAAAATCATTTCTACAGCCACAAATGCTATAGCGGAACAAAAGATATATTTTAACACGCGAACATCCATCTTAGGCAAAAGTTTAGACCCGGTTAATGCACCGCCCAATACACCCAGCACCACCGGAAATGCGATACCCGCATCCATATACCCTCTTTGCAAATAAACCACAGCACTGGCGGCCGCAGTCACACCGATCATAAAGTTACTAGTAGTAGTACTTACTTTAAAAGGAATATGCATGGTTGAATCCATTGCCAACACTTTAAGTGCGCCCGAACCGATTCCTAATAGGCCAGAGAAAATACCAGCAATGGTCATTATTGAAAACCCCGCGCCTACATTTCTTAGATGGTAACTTACTTCGCCTTCTTTTGTGGGGTAGCTGTTGTTTAACTTAAGTCTGTTTGCAAAAGTGCTTCCAACCAATAACGCTTCCTCGTTCTTTTTCCGGAGCGTCATGGCAGCCGAAAACAGCAGGATACTTCCAAATAGTATGGCGATGGTATTGGTTGGCGTATATACTGCAATGAGTGCACCTACAACAGCTCCAACCGTTGTCGCAATTTCCAGAAACATACCCAGCCTGATATTGGTGATCCCTTCTTTAACGTAAGCACTGGCAGCACCAGATGAGTTGGCAATAGATGCAAGCAATGCAGCCCCGATGGCGTAACGGATATCTACGTGAAAAACGAGTGTCAATAGTGGAATGATCACCACCCCACCGCCCAACCCGGTAAGCGACCCAACCAGCCCGGCAAGGTAGGCGCCGGCCAGCAACAAAAGCGAAAATGTTAGAATAGTCATGATAGTTAATAATTATTGTTTAAAATATAAGTAATGATTTCTACTGCCTGTTTTTTCTTCTTTGCCTTTATGGCGTTAAAAAGATCATCATGCAGGTGGTGGCTCATAGCAAAATGATTAACACCCTGAAGCTCGCGCTGCGAAAAAAAAGAGTGGATGGTTTGGGTGAAGCTTTGATACAAATCAGCCAGCACACTATTGCCTGACGCTTTAGCAATAGCCAAATGAAAAGAAATGTCTGCATTGGTACAAGTGGTACGGTCTTCAGTTAGTATGGCCTGTTTACGCCTGATTAATTGTTTTTCCATTTCGGCCAGGTCATCTGCTGTATGAAAGTCTGAAGCCAGCCGTATAATCTCTTCTTCCAGTAGCCTGCGCACAGCGTTGATCTCTTCAAAACTGGCGTTCTTCAAACGCTGCTCAATAGGCTGCTGTTCGACATATTCGTTAACATAGGTGCCGTCACCCTGTTTTACCTGTAAAATTCCGGCTATCGCAAGGCTTTTGATGGCTTCACGCACTGAAGACCGCCCGACGGCGTATTTCTTCATCAGTTCCGGTTCGGCCGGGATCTTTTCACCGGCTTTATATTTACCGTCTTTAATGTCGTACCTTATCCTGGTTGCAACCCGGTCTGAAAGTTTTTCGTTTTTCATAAGCCTAATTATTTCACAAACATACGATGTATAATTTAAACATCAGATGTTTAAATGAAAAACACATACTCTTTACAGGCGAATGACATTCACTGCACCCGCGGGCAAAGTTTAATACTTTAGCCTCTCTTTCCTTAATCCCGCTGAATACAACTGCTTTTTTATTTTGCTTTTTTTGATATATAACCGGGGAGGCTTAATACTTCCTGCATTTCCGTTAATTGGCACCTTTAACCCTGTTAATAAGGTCGTCACTGCCGTTTATATGTTCGCGAGCTTTCATTTTATCGCTTCCAAAATTGTAGGTAAGAGTTAAGCGTGTTATCCGGGTCTCATATTTCTGACGGATATTAAGGTTATCGGACTGGTAGTTGGCCGTAACGTATTGATGCTCCGAATTGAATATATCGCTGACAGATAATTTTAATATTGTTTTCTTATCGGCAAAGGAATGGCTGATACCTGCATCACTGGAAAATACCGGTTTGATATGGTAAATATTGGCTGTCATACCTGAAGCATAGCTGTCCATCATTTCCAGTCGATAACTTTTGACAGGCTCGAAGGTTTGGGTGGTTTTAGCAATGAATGCAGCCTGGCCGCTGTTAAGTGTAGCGCCTAAAAGCCCGGGAGACCTGTAACTCACGTAAAACCCGGTAACGTTTGCATTGCCGGTCCACCAGTCTGTTACATTGTAAGGTACAAATACGTTTATATGGTAATTATTCCTGCTGGCTAGGTTGACACTGGTTTGATCGGTAACCTTCGTAGCCGGAATTGTAAGCAATATGGTAGTAATGGCATCCGAAGTATGGCTGTAACCTGCGCTAACAGAGATGCTGTGATTGTATAGATACGTCAATTCAAATTTGTCAGTGTACTGTGCTTTAAGGAATGGATTTCCCTGCAGGTAGGTATATTGATCGATGTAATAGGTAAATGGGTTCAGCGCGTCATAGCTCGGACGATCAATACGACGGCTATAGGAAACGCCAACTTGATTTTTGTCATCAAGGGTATGATTAATAAATACACTCGGGAAGAAATCAAGATAATGGCGGGTCACAACCTCATCTGTAGTGTAAAGATCACCTGTAGAACTGGTGTGCTCTGCGCGAAGTCCGGCATGAATAGTAGTATTTTTAAAGTGCTGACTTAGGCTGAAATAACCGGCAGCAATTTTTTCATCGTATACAAAACGGTTGCTTAGCGTCGTGTCATTTACATAGTTCCCGTTTACCTGATTCTGGGCCTGCAGGTTGTTATCTGTTTTTACATCACTGTATTTTACACCAGCATCCAGTTTCAGCGTTTTAGTAACAGGGAGCGTATAATCCACTTTAGCCACACGGACAGCGATCACAGAAGGAGTTTGTTGCCTCAGCATCAGAGGTGTAGCCGCATTGGTGCCATCGGGAGTGTAGAAAAACGTATTGTACTGCGCATTGGAACTGTTATTGAACTTAGAATAATCCAGGTCAACAGAGAGTCCCTGGCCGGCGGAATCGATTTTGAACCTATCATTCACATTTGCCGCGAAGCTTTTATAGTGGTCATCTACATTTGATAAGGTGCGCTGGTAGGAGTCAACCTCGCCCGGCTGTGAACCGATATAAGTAGGGTTATTAGCGCCTAACTGCTCAATATTGAAATAGCCGTTAACTACGAAACTAATGATGTTTTTACTACTCATGTCATAATCTGCACCTACACGGTAACTGTTATCATGCATGTTTTGTACCGGCGATGAAAACTGATTAAAATAGGTTTTTTTTCCGAGGCTGTCTGTTACAAGGCGTTTGAGATTGGAATTGCTAGTTGTTTTATCATCATCATGGCTGAATGTGCCAAAAACATTCAGGTTTCCCTGCTGATGGTTCAGGAACAATGTGCTGTTTTCTTTACCATACATGCCGTAACCGGCCCCCAGTGTGATGTTCCCGTTTGTTCCCGTTTGTTTGCTTTTTTTAAGTTTGATATTGATGATACCAGAGTTACCTGATGCATCATATTTGGCCGATGGATTGGTGATCAGTTCAATGGATTGGATCGTTGTACCATCGGTTGAACGCAGCAGGGTCGCTAGCTGCGCGGCCGACAAATAGGTAAGCTTGTCATTGATCATTACGGTTATACCGGGGTTGCCGTTCAGGCTGATGTTGCCGTCCTTGTCTACTGATATCCCCGGCGCACGGGCCAGTATTTCCATGGCCGAATTGCCTGCCGAAAGGACGCTCCCCGCAACATTCATAATTGTCCGGTCTGTCGCCACTTCGATCAGTGGTTTTTTAGCGACGATTGTAACCGTGCTGAGCTCGTTGACATCGGCTGACATCTTCAGGTCGGGCACCTGAACACTTGCCCCCGGGGCAACGCGGAAGGTGTCGCTTTGCGCGGCATGGTAACCTATATTGGTCGCCTCTATACGATAAACACCCGCTTTGACATAGTCCAGCGTGAAGTATCCACTGTCTCTGCTCAGTGTACTTTTGGTGAACAAAGAGTCGCCCGGCTGCTGAAGCAACACGGTCGCATACTCCATCGGCTTGCCGGACACATCTACGAGACGACCCTTTACCTTCGCCGTTCCGCCGCTCTGGGCATACAAACTGCTTGAGATCATGACCATCATCATCACTAATAGCTGGTTCTTAATATCTTGTGGTTTCATAAGTGTAGCGTTGTGTTTATAGATGTATGATCTTCCATTTTATTAACCATGGTACCATGAACTATCCCGAATCTTTATTTTAACGGCATGCAATTTGATTCATGCTTGTATATTAATCCATACCAAAATGTCCATAAATAAAATGGGGGAAATATTAACTGACCCAAACGTCATAAGACATATTATCGATTCTGACAAACCTGCAATGGATCAGTCGGTCGTTTTCCACTCAAACCAATAAATCATTATGCAAATAAAAAGTGTCTGAATTCCTTTTTCTGCAAAAGCTTTGACCGTCCGCTAGATAATTTCTTCAACCTTTTCCATAACTCAAAAGAATAATAACACAATGAATCAATATAGACATCGCTGTTATAATTGCTGAGCTTAGTTAGTTTACACTTTATAAAACAGAAGTACAGGAGTAAAAGGATCCCCTGTGCGTTCCGTAATAAGTATAATACCCTTTTATTTCACAAACATTTTTAGGGCATCAGCAACCTGCTGTATAGCGGCTTGTGTTGCAGGTAGTCCGTGCAAAGCGTTGATGATAACAAAGTCATGTGTCATGCCATTGTAGCGGATAGCTGTTGTATAAACACCTGCTGCATCCAGGTTACGGGCGTAGGCTTCGCCTTCATCCCTTAATACATCATTTTCTTCAGTTATGACAAGTGCAGGCGGCAATCCTTTTAACTGCTCGGCGGTAGCCTGTAGCGGCGAAGCGTAGATCTCTTTGCGTTGAGCCGTGTCTTTAGTATATAGATCCCATCCTCTGATCATTAAAGCTTTGGTCAGGAAATAGCCGTCAGCAAATCTGTTATAGGATTCCGTTTCAAAATTAGCGTCAGTCACCGGCGAGATCAGTACTTGCAGTTTCAATTGGGGGGCGCCTTTATCTTTAGCCATTAAAGCCACAACGGTCGCCATGTTCCCGCCGATACTGTTACCTGCAACAGCCAGTTTACTACCGTCGATCTTTACTTCCCTGCCGTGTTCTGCTATCCACTTGGTAGCCGCGTAAGCTTCGTTATTTTGCTGTGGATAGTGTGCATCGGGTGTGCGGGTAAAGTCAACAAATACAGCTGCCATACCTGTTTTTATCACCAGGTCGTGCAATAAGGTTTTGTGGGTATCGTAATCACCCATAAACCAGATACCGCCATGGAAATACATGAAGGCAGGAATGTCGCCATGTGCTGCTACCGGGCGCACGATATGTAAATTAACACTCAAGCCATCTTCCTGGATGGTTTTTTCGATAACCTCGGTACCCGAAAGATCAGGCTTATCGCCTACGGTGGTAGCGTAAGTATAGGTACCCCTTGCCTGGTCAATAGGCATTTCAGATACCGGGGTAGTGGTAGCTGCATTTACAGCTTTTAAAAAACCCTTTACGTGACTTTCTACGCCAGGGTCGGTTGTTGGATCAATTGATTGTGCCATTGTCTTATTAATTAAAGTTGATGTTCCTAAGATTAAAGCCGCTAAAAGGCCTTTTTTTATTGTTGATTTCATGATGTTGGTTTTTTTTCTACGGGTGGGCAGGTCGATAATTCCGCAGGATAAAACCTGCTTTTTTAACTATTGAAGTAAAACGATTCAATTTTCACCTCAGTTTATGATGAATCGATTCCTTTTATTAATTTTATCCGCGCTTTGAATAAGTTACATTTTGTAGCAGCAATATCTATTTTTAGCATCTTTGATATTTCTTCATGCGAGTAGCCGTCAATGGCATATAGGTTAAATACCATACGATATGCCGACGGTAGCTGTTGAACCAAAGCCAGTAAGTCATTGTAGTTAAATTCTCTATCGTCGTCTATCCCTTTTGATGTTGTTTCAATATTGTTAAAGCACTCAAATTGTGGTGTTTGTATATCACTTCGGTGATACTCAATTGAGGCGTTAATTATTATTTTTTTAAGCCAGCTCTTAAATTGATCTTGATGGTTGTAGCTGTGCAAACTTTCAAACACTTTCAAAAATCCTTTATTTAAAATTTCAGCAGCTTCATACCTGTTATTTGAATAACGGAGGCAAATGCCCATTGCAAAGCCATAAAAAGATTTATAAAGCACCTGTTGCGCTTTGCGGCTTTCCTTCCTGCATTCATAAATAATTTGTTCAAGGTTTGATTCGCTCATGTCATTTAGCACTTATGATAAAATAGCTCATTATGTTTAACCAACATAAGTAAGCGCCATGGAGAACTGCATGTTATTTGAGGTGTGCATCATTTTCTTTTGCCTATTATAAAAAACAAACCCATCGAATTAAAAATGCTGATTGCCGTAGGCTGGGACAGAGGGAACCACGATTAAGTTAAATTCATATTCTGTTGCCTGGTGACAGGTATTACATGTTTGAGTAAGCAAAACGAAATGACTTTTAAAAGCTACAGCATCCTTTTCACGGATTGCTTTTTCTATTGCATCCATTTCCGGATAAACCATAGGTAACGCTGTTGCTTCCGGTGAATTTTTGTGATATTTTATTATCCTTTTAAAACCGCCCGCCAATTGGTGCCGTTCATATTCTGCGAGCGTCCAGTTTTCGTTCTGTCCAGCTAACCAAAGCTTGTAGTGATGTGGTTGGACGATCCCATTCATGATCTCGCCTATACCTGGTGTATAAGCTGAATCCAGCCTGGTTTGTAAACTATCGATATGGGACTGTAAAGCATAGCTTGAAGGCCCCTGACAACCGACGACCGCCGTTAATAATAAAATTAACATAGAAAAAACTAATACTAAACGTTTCATGTCGCTGTTGATTTATGGTTAATGATTTTTATATTGTAATTAGTTTAAGTTCAGTGCCTAAGCATAGTTTGGAGGGTAGCGGCTATGATCAATTTGGCAACTTCCTTAGGTTGGGACTCATAAACTGAATGACTGGCACCTGCTATTTCTACTTTGTAGCTGTTTGCACGTTTGGCATACATTCTTTCCAGATCAGGATTGATGATGCGATCTGATTTGGCCACCATGTACCAACTTGGTTTAGTTTTCCAGGCCGGATTATGAATAATTGCATGAAATATGACGTCTGCTGCCGGCATTTGTGCATTACCTTCAAAGTCGGCAGTAGGTTTTGGAAGATCAGCTGCGAAGTCGTCATAAAATTTAGAAGGGGTGATATAATCATACCCATCTGCACCTTTTTGCAATGATTTATAGGCAGGAGGGTAAAGTTTACCGTTACCCGCTTCGCTTTCTCCCTCATCAGGCGCATGAGCGGCAATGTAAATTAAGGCCGCCACTTTCGGATCATTGCCAGTTTCTGTAATAATTGCGCCGCCATAACTGTGGGCCACCAAAACGCAAGGCCCATCCTGTTGATCAATGACTCTTTTTACCGCATCACAGTCCCCTGCAAATGAAGTTAAGGGTTGCTGTACTATAGTAACCCTATATCCAGCCTTAGTTAATATATCGTAAACCGGTCTCCACCCTGAACCATCGACAAAGGCACCATGTACCAAAATAATATTTTTAATAGATGGATAATTGATTCTTAGGTTTTTGGATTTTAGAACATTATTGGTTACCTCTAAATTTGCCTTTGAATAACCGCTTGGTCTTATTTTCACGTTTCCGGCACATACCGTGAACCCGCTAAATGCACATAGGCATAAAGTGATTTGAAATATCTTACTGATGTTTGTCATGATTCTTTATTAATATTGATTTTTATGAACTTTATTTTTTATGTCAAGCCTTTGGATTTAAAACACTTCCATGCGTAGACTTTTCTTTAACCTAAGCCATTCTGTTAACCATAATTTTAAATACTCTTTACTAAGCCTGGTGTAAAGGACACCCTTCAGTCCGTTAGCAGTCTCAATAGCGAGTACTATTCTTTTAGCCGTCCTGCAGTCGACATCAAACAACCTCGCCTTATTTATATTTATTTCAGAAAATAAGTGCATGGTACATTCTTGAACACATCCTATACGGCCAATTTCATCTAAATGAAAATCATATACATATCCATCTTCATGTAATGAAATTATCAAGGTGCAAATGCAATGCTTTTCAGTTTTATCCACGGTAGTATTTGTATTACTGTTGGGTTTGTAACAGATAAATAGCATGCCAATCATTTAATTAATTGATTATCAATTAATTAAATGATTTTATGGAATAAAAAAATGTGAAATATCCCTCTTCTTTTGAAAAAAGTTGATATTTCACATCAAAAAAGCGTTACTAGTATAAAAGCTAATAGCAAGTGGCAGAATAGATAACTATTTGACTTAAAAATGATAGCAAACAGGAAATAAACGTTCGCTAATTCCTACTTTATAAAAACAGAAGTACAGGAGTAAAAGGATCCCCTGTGCGTTCCGTAATAAGTAAAATACCCTTTTATTTCA
>Ga0302304_10001790_pt1 | contig 11117 bp, 9 predicted proteins | sample III_Palsa_E2_2_FD_198769 | JGI IMG/M metagenome (GOLD analysis project Ga0302304, IMG submission 198769) | Peat permafrost microbial communities from Stordalen Mire near Abisko, Sweden - III_Palsa_E2_2 | ecosystem: Environmental > Terrestrial > Soil > Palsa > Peat permafrost | place: Sweden...
GGCTGCCACGATGATATTGCCGAAACCGGCAGTACCTTCAGAGAAAATGCTTCAATTAAGAGCCATTATATATTCAAAAAATATGGTTTGAACTGCTTTGGCGATGACAGCGGCCTGGAAATTGACACCCTTAACGGCGAACCGGGCGTGTACTCGGCACGTTATGCGGGCGGGCATGGTAACCATGAGGCTAATATGGATAAGGTGCTTGAGAAGCTTAAAAATCAGACTAGCCGCAAAGCCCGTTTCCGCACGGTAATATCGCTGATATGGAATGGTAAGGAGATTTTTTTTGATGGGGTTATTGAAGGCACCATCCGCCAGGAACGCAGCGGCACCAAAGGTTTTGGCTACGACCCTATTTTTGAGCCCGCAGGCTACAATATCACTTTTGCCGAAATGAGTTTGGAGGAAAAGAACAATATTAGTCACCGGGCTTTGGCAGTGGAGCAATTGGTGGATTTTTTGGAGCGGTGTAATAATTATTAAACCACTGTCATGTTGAGCGATAGCGAAGAATCTAAAAAGCGGTGCACCAAGCGATGGGTAATCCAACCTTTCAAGGGGTGGTACATTAAGCGACAGATGTTTCGCTGCCGCTCAACATGACAGTGTTTATTATTTCTTACTACCCGTCGTATCCTTTTTTGCCGGTAATGCCGGGCTTAGCGTTGGCGGCGGGATAGTTGCAGGCGTACTTGTACCTGTGCCGGGTGTTGCGGGTTTAATTGCAGGTGCGGTTGTTACGCTATCTTTTTTAGCGGTTATGGCGGGCTGCGTTTTGGGCAATATCTTATGAGTAGTATCTGTTAATTTGTGGCTTGTATCGCTTGCCGTGCTATCCTTTGCTGTTTTGGGATGGCCCGAAACCGTATCTTTTGCCACTATTTCTTTGCCCTTGCTGTCGTACATCTTTTTAGGGCGTGGTAAACCGGCTATTTTGCCTTTAGTGGTATCGCGCTTTTTGTTGTAGGATGGGATGATGGATTCTTTGGATACCGGACGGTTCTTTGGCTTCCAGATAAAGTTTTTGAGTATTTTATCGTCATCCTTTACCTTTTCAATAGGGATGTAGCGGTTATCGGCCTTGGTTAAAAAGGCCATGTTAGTTACCTCGCTATTTTGGAGGTAAACCCGTATGCGGCTGCTAAATGAACGCTGCATATCCGTTACCAGGTTGGTGGCGCTATCCCGTTCAAAATAAATGGTTTCGGCATTGCCGTCAACATAAACGCTGTGGAGTTTGTCGTCCTTAAAAAAACCGCGCATCTTTTTGCCGCCCACCTGGTTAAAGTGTGTCGAGTCGCCCTTTTCAACATTCGCGATAAATGCCGGCGGGTACACGTACATATTATCCAGCTTTTTATGCTTCATCTGTAAAAATATGGTGTCGCCGGATATTTGCGAGCCCTCGGTCCACATCATAGGGTGGGTATAGCAGCGTATGGTAGAATCGCTGTTGCTGTAAAAAATGGAATCGGCCACCGCCTGCAAATCCGATTTAAATATTTTGGCGCTATGGAAAGCGTAAATAATACGCACCCTCGAGGTATCGCGCAGCACCACATCCCTATCCAGGAAAGTTGAATCAATTTTGATTTTCTTTTTCTCAGCCGCCATTTTGGCGCTATCCACCGGTTTGACTTTTACAACTTTTACCGGCTTTGGTTTTGGCGCGCCAAAATAATCGCGGTGCAAATAGGTGGTATCACGGCTGCCGATAGTTGGTTTAACCGTTGTTAAAAATTTAGGCGCTGTTTTATAAACTATGGGCTTGGGTTTCGCTTTATGGGTACTATCCTTTATATGCGAAAGGCGCTCCAGCTCCTGCATCTTTTTCAAATCCTTAAAGGTTAATATCCGCGTTTCGATGGTATCTGCCGACATGTAAACGGAATCGCGCTTAACTTTGGAGGTATCTTTTTGTTTAGGCGATGCAAGTATGTTATGGGCGATAATATCGTTGGTATCGGCTTTTGCTACAACACCTTTAGCAGCATCTTTTATCTTTTTCTGGGTGCCCTTATCTATTTTTTTACTTTGGGCCTGTGCTATTTTTTTAGCCGAATCGATATTACCCGGCATCGGCAAACCCGGCATTGGTAAACCCGGCATTGGTAAACCCGGCATTGAATTGAGGTTAGCAGGCAGGTTTTTACTTTGTGCCCGTACCATTTTCTGCACTGAATCCACATTGGTTGGCATAGGCAAAGCAGGCATAGCGTTTAAATTGCCCGGCGATTGATTTTTTGTGGATGGTTGTTTTTTGCCTTGCTGGGGTTTGTTCCCGGCAACAGCTTTTTTGTTTTTTACTATAGATTTTTTGTTTAGCGAATCTGTTTTAGCTGTTGCAAGCACTTTCGCTGCGGTGGTATCGGTTTTGGTGGTGTCTTTATCCTCGGTAACTAAAATCACATAAGGGTCGCGGGTCATAATGGTGAGGTCGTTTGCCTTGAAATAGGTGCCCAGGCCGCCCAATATCTTTATCTTTTGCTCATTATCGTTAAAAGTAACATGCTTTACAGCGCGGCCATAGCCTTTTATCCTGTCGTAAAACAAAGTATCGCCCACTAATGATTTTGTTCCCTGGCGGTACATGTTCTTTTTTATGAATAAAGCCTGCTCGGTATTGGTATCATAAGTGCCCAAATCGGTATCAAGGGTATCTTTATCCTTGGTGCCATAAATATGCGTTGGTCCATAAAAATAGTTAATGCGCGTTTTGGAGTTATAGCGCATGGTATCGGTATTTATCAGCACATCGTTGGTAGTGCAAACCACGTTGTAACGGAAATAGGCATCGTGCGAGCCGGCAAAATAATAGCCGTTTTTACTGGTAATTGTATTGCCTTTGTTTACAATTTTACCACCGTCGGTATAAGTGCCAATTTTTGTGGCGGTGTTATAAACAAAATTATTAGTGGTTAAGGTGGCATCTTTATCAACCATAATTACATTATCGGTTAATACGGCTATTTTGGTATTGCCGTCGTAATGCAGCTTATCGGCATAAATGTGCAGCGTATCGCCCTGGTCAATAACCACATGGCTAAAAGCATCAAAGGCATTTTGCAGCTGGTAAAAGTAAGCACTATCCGACCGCATTTTTGAGAAATCCTGCTGCCAGGTGCCGTTATACACTTTTATAACACCGTTACCTTTAAGGCCCTCGCTTTTAGTGGACGAAATAAGGTGAACCTTTGATTTTTTTTGGCACATGGCAGTGCCGGCAATCATCAATATTAAAAGGCTTAAAACGTATTTCCTCACAATGGCAAAATTAGTTTTTTGTTGGGGTTATTAAATTAATAATTTTGATGAATGCTCCCGGTTAAAAATTTCACTGAATTTATAGCGCAAAACAGCTTGTTTACGCAAGGCAGCAAGGTACTTGCGGCGGTTAGCGGGGGTATGGATTCTGTTTTAATGGCACATTTATTAAAAAGCGCCGGTTTTAATTTCAGCATTGCTCATTGTAATTTTCAGTTGCGGGGCGATGAAGCCCTGGCCGACCAGGAATTTTGCCACCATTTGGCCGAACAGTTCCGGGTGCAGTTTCACACCATTAATTTTGATACCAAAGCTTATGCAGAGAGTAACAAAATATCTATCCAAATGGCGGCCCGCGATTTGCGCTACCAGTGGTTTGAAACTTTAAGGCAGCAGCACGATTACACCGTTATTTCGCTGGCGCACCACCAAAACGACGCGATTGAAACAATATTGTTAAACCTTACCCGCGGCACCGGCATTGCCGGCCTGCATGGCATACTACCCAAAAACGGCCACCTGGTACGCCCCCTGTTATTTTTAAAACGTGATGACATACAGGATATTATACAACAAAATAAACTGAAATATGTTGAGGACAGCTCAAACGCATCCGTAAAATATGCCCGCAATAAGCTGCGGCACGAGGTAATACCCAAACTAAAGGAGCTAAACCCCGGTTTGGAAAAAACCTTTGAAAACAACCTACAGCATTTTAGGGATATGGAAACCTTATTGGAGTTGCGGCTGGCGGAACTTAAGGAAGCACTTTTTATAAATGATGGCGATACGATATACCTGCCTTTGGCCGAAGTAAAAAAGCTAAACCCTCAGCGTTTGCTGCTATTTAAACTGTTGCAGGAATACGGTTTTAATGAAACAGCCGTTGATGATTTAATATCCGCGCTGGATAAACATGCAGGGCGGGTTTTTGAGAGCGGTGATTATAGTTTGTTGCTGGATAGAGAAAGGTTGATACTGACAAAAAAATCGCGGCAGCAAAACATCGATATAAAAATAGATGAAACTACGCGCGAAATAAATTTTGGCAATTATAAGCTGACTTTGCTGCATGATGATAGTCCGCTAATTATAAAGGATAATCCGCTGGCGGTATCAATAGATGCCGATTTGCTGGTATATCCTTTAACCATACGTAACTGGCAGCAAAGTGATTTTTTTTACCCTCTGGGGATGAAAAAGCGCAAAAAGCTAAGCGATTTTTTTATACAGGAAAAAGTGCCGCTTAACCAAAAAACTACCGTACCGTTATTGGTAAACGGCAATGGTGATATCATTTGGATAGGCGGTTACCGCCCCGACGAACGTTATAAAGTAAATGAGAACACTAAAAAAGTTACTATATTCGAACTGATAAAAATTTGAAGATTTGGTGATTTGAAAATTTGAAGATTAATTGCAACAAGGCAATTCTTTAAATTTTGAAATCATTTTCAAATCTTCAAATCACCAAATTTTCAAATTAAATGGAAAAACCGGCCTTTACAGAAAAGCAATACCTTGGCAGGGAATTTATAGCTATTACCATACGCCTGGTAATGGCCATGTTTTGCTTTGCCGCTTATTTTTTTACCGACGCAAAGGAAAATAATAACGATTTGCTGGTGGTGGTTGGCTTTGCCATATTGGTTATTTCTATCATCATGGGCTTTTTGCTGCATTTCAGAACCAGGGTGCAAAACAAAAGCATTTTGCTTGATGGCCTTTGGACTACCCGCCTGGTGAAAATAGACCTTAACAGCATAGTTAAAGCCGAAAAAGGCGAATACAGCCGGTATTTATTTAACAACCCTGTTTATAATTTGCATAACAAAGGCACCATCCGTTTTTATACAAGCGGCAAAAAAGCGGTGCACTTAACCGATCGCGACGGGCTGGTTTATATCATCGGTTCGCAACACCCCAATGAATTGCTGAGGGCCATAGAGGCCGAAATGAAGAGCAGCAACTAATATTTTATACCTGCCCGGTATTATGTAAATATTATTGGCATAATAAATCCGTTTACATTTTATTCACGTAAATAGCATTATAAGAGTGCTAATAATGAATGATATGGATTTAAAGATAAAGGCGATAGCAGCAAATATCAGGCTTAAACGGGAGTTCAGGAACTACACGCAGGAGTACCTTGCGGCAAAATTAGACATTTCGCAAAACGCATACAGCAAAATTGAATTGGGTTATACCAAAATAACCCTTGAGCGCCTTTTCCAGATTGCCGCGGTATTGGAATATGATGTATATGATTTCATCAATTTTAATTCAGCCGATATGATAAAACTTGCCAGGCAAGCTTAGTTTAGCAAGCGCATACTGCAAAATCCTCCCACCATTATTAATATTAATTTAATATTTGTTACGCGGCATATGCTTATTTTTGCCTCGTAATGGATGCCAGCACCGAACAAAAACTCGCCCAAAAAAACATCAACCCCACAGCCATGCGCCTGCTGGTGCTTAACGCGCTGCTGCAACAAATTTCTGCTGTTAGCCTAAGCGATATAGAAAAAATACTTGAGCCGGCAGATAGGGTAACCATATACCGTACCCTAAAAACTTTTGAGGAAAAAGGCCTGGTACACATGATTGATGATGGCAGCGGATCGCCAAAATACGCCCTATGCCACGAAACCTGCAATGCCGGCCAGCACCACGATATGCATGTGCATTTTTATTGCCTCAACTGCAAAGAAACCTTTTGCCTGCCTAATTCAAAAATTCCCGACATTTTATTACCCGGTAACTTTACATCGTTAGAGATGAATTTGCTGGTTAAAGGCGTTTGCAGCAAATGCCAAAATTAATGCAATTCCATTGCATAGGTTTAACCACTTACTTTGCAGAAAATTAAATTTTGATAAAAATGGACACAGGTCCCGGTAACACACATCAATATACACCAATCTGCGTTTAATCGCCAACCTTATCTTTTTTGGGCGGCAGTAAACGGGAATAAGTTTTTACTGCTATGTTAAAAAGGAATACCAAAAAAAACGCTTACAAAACCATATATCTAAAGGCAAGTTTAACCGCCCTGTTTACGTTATTATTAGCGCCGGTTTTTGCGCAGGATACCGTAAAAGAGCAAATATTTAACTTCCATTTCCAGGAAACTACTATTACCCAGTACAAACCAGCCTTTAGCGCGCCGTACACCGGGCAAAACAGCCTTTTAACCACGCAGGAAACACAAACTTCTATTACCAGCACCTTATTTGGCGCTGCCCGCCTGTGGAAAGGTGCCGAAGCTTTTTTTGACCCCGAAATTTCGGGCGGCAGCGGCTTGAGTAAAACTTTGGGTATAGCCGGTTTCCCTAACGGCGAAACATTCAGGGTGGGCAGCACCGACCCTAAAATTTATATAGCCCGGCTTTATTTTAAGCAGACTTTTGGATGGGGCACTGAAAAAGATACCATTACCGACGACCAGGACCAACTGGCAGGCTTAAGAAGCAAGCGCTATTTCTCGATAGCTGTTGGAAAATTTGGCATGGCCGATTTTTTTGACGGGAACCAATTTAGCCACGACCCGCGCACCCAATTTATGAACTGGGCCTTAATGGATAACGGCGCCTGGGATTATCCTGCCAATACCCGCGGCTATGTATTGGGCAGCACCGCCGAACTGGGCCAGCCCGACTGGACGCTGCGCTTTGCCTTTACCATGGGCACCACCACGCCAAATGGTTCGGTATGGGATGCAAACATCGGCAAAACCAATTCTGAGACCCTTGAGTTTGAGAAGCGCTATACTGTAAACAATAAAAAAGGAACAGTGCGGGTTTTGCTGTTTAATAACAACGGCAAATTTGGCAATTACAGCCAGGCTATAAAACTAAACCCTACTGCGCCTAATGTTGATACAACTGAAACTTATGGCAGGCACAAATATGGCTTCGGGTTAAGTGGCGACCAGTATTTGAGCGATAATTTCGGCGTATTTGCAAGGGTAGGGTACAACGACGGCCATACCAATACCTGGTATTTTACCGAAATTGACCGCTCGATAAGCATCGGCGCAGTATTAAAAGGTACAGAATGGAACCGTGTTGATGACGAGGTTGGTTTGGCGCTTTTAGCTAACGGGCTATCCGCATCGCACCGCGAATATCTTGCTGATGGTGGCTACGGATTTTTGATTGGCGATGGTAAATTGAACTATAAACCCGAAATGATTGCAGAGTTATACTACAAGATAAACGCCTTCCAGAAAAAGTTTTGGCTTACGCCCGATTACCAGTTTATACTGCACCCTGCCTATAATGCCGACCGCGGACCGGTTAGCGTGTTTTCGATAAGGGTACATGTGGAGTTTTAAGCCTTGCTACCCAATCAACCTATCTTCAAAAAACAAAAATGGCAGTTGATTTTGTATGCCTTTAATTACCCATATTGGGCCGTTAGCGCAGTATAGTATTATTTTTATTTGCTTATCCTGTTTCTTTTCATATTCGGCCAAAACCTGCAGGCATGCCCCACAGGATGTTACGGGTTTGGTTAGCTGAAACTCATCGGTTTGGGCGGTTATGGCCATAGTTTCGATGGGATCATCGGGGTGATTTGCGCCCCAGTAAAACAGCGCCACACGTTCGGCGCAAAGGCCGGAGGGGTAGGCCACATTTTCCTGGTTACTGGCATAAATAACCTTGCCGCTTTGCAGGCGCATAGCCACACCTACCCTGAATTTTGAATACGGCGAATGAGAGTTGTCTAATGCTTTTATCGCATCAAGGCACAAGTCGCTGTCGGCGCTTTCCAGTTCGGTTAAGGCGTCGTATTCTTTAAAAGCTATTTTTATTTCGTGGTTAATCATATACGCCCTTGTATAAATAAGGGGATACAATATAGATATTTTTGAGCCGCTATAAAACAATAAAGTTTTTGAGTATTATTGTTTAACAAAAGCATTACAGCATGCAAACCTTTAAACCTTTATCTTTATTTGGTATTTTATTTATACTTATAACAAGCGGTTGCACTTTTTCATCTACTTATTTAGACAGGGAACAGGATAAAAAAGACGCCACAGAAGTTATCGGTGAGTTTTATTATTATAAACAAACAAACGATTCTAGTAAGATTTATGCCCTTTTTAGCAGTAAGTTTTACACTGTTACTTCCAAAGAAAAACTGAACGAAATCTTTACGGCTACACAAAACAAGCTTGGTACACTTAAAGACACAAATCTTGGGCAGTGGCAAACCAAGATTGTGGAAGGAACCAATCCATCTGCCGAATACGCACTGCAATATAAAAACGTTTATGAAAAATATACCGCAACAGAAACGTTCAGGCTAATGAAGGACAATGACGGTAAGATCAGAATAGTTGGTTATAACATTAGTTCCGACGGTTTTTTTAAATAGTTACGCTAATTGTGCCAGTGGTTCGGGCTCTTCGGCGATGGTTGGGTTTACGCTTTCGTCGTCTTTCTCTACCCTTAAATTATTTACAATGTGCTGCTGGCGGGTTGGGGTATTTTTGCCCATAAAGTATTCCAGCAGGCCTTTAATGTTGGCATCTTTCAGGATAACCGGGTCGAGGCGGATATCTTTGCCGATAAACAGGCCGAACTCCTCGGGCGATATTTCGCCCAGGCCTTTAAAGCGGGTGATTTCGGGTTTGGTGCCTAATTTGGCAATGGCGTTACGCCTTTCTTCGTCGCTGTAGCAATAAATAGTTTCCTTTTTATTACGCACACGGAACAGCGGTGTTTGGAGGATAAACACATGCCCTGCCTTTACCACATCGGGGAAAAACTGCAAAAAGAAGGTCATCAACAGCAGGCGGATGTGCATGCCATCCACATCGGCATCGGTAGCTACCACGATGTTGTTGTACCGTAATCCGTCAAGCCCGTCTTCAATATTTAGGGCGTGCTGCAGCAGGTTAAACTCCTCGTTTTCGTACACCACTTTTTTGGTGAGGCCGAAACAGTTAAGCGGCTTACCTTTTAAACTAAACACCGCCTGCGTTTGCACATCGCGCGATTTGGTGATAGAGCCGCTGGCCGAGTCACCTTCGGTAATAAACAGGGTGGTTTCCTGCCTGCGTTCGTGCTGGTCGTCGAAATGCAACTTGCAGTCGCGCAGCTTGCGGTTATGTAGCGAGGCCTTTTTGGCGCGCTCGTTGGCCAGTTTTTTTATGCCGGCAATATCCTTTCGCTCACGTTCTGATTGTAGTATGCGGGCTTTCAGCGCATCGGCAACAGCGGGGTTTTTATGGAGATAGTTATCTAGTTCTTTTTTGATGAAATCGCCGATAAAAGCACGCACCGATGGGCCTTCGGGGCCAATACTTTGCGAACCCAGCTTGGTTTTTGTTTGCGATTCGAATACCGGCTCTTGCACCTTAATGGCAATGGCGGCTACAATAGATGCACGGATATCGGAAGCATCAAAATCCTTACCATAAAACTCTTTTACGGTTTTAACCACTGCTTCGCGGAAGGCCGCCTGGTGGGTACCGCCCTGCGTAGTGTGCTGGCCGTTTACAAACGAATAATATTCCTCCCCGTATTGCTGGCCGTGGGTAATTGCCAGTTCGATATCCTCGCCCTTGAGGTGGATAATGGGGTAGCGCAAATGCTCGGTATTGGTGTTTTTTGTGAGCAGGTCGTACAGCCCGCGCTCCGAAAAATATTTGGTGTTGTTAAAATTGATGGTAAGGCCGGAATTTAGGAATACGTAGTTCCATATCATGCTCTCCACAAATTCGGGGATAAAGCGGTAGTGGCGGAAGATGGTATCATCCGGCACAAAATTGATGGCAGTGCCGTTGCGCTGCGATGTTTCCTTTTCGGTTTCATCGCGAACGAGCTCGCCTTTGGCAAATTCGGCTATTTTAGTGCGGCCATCGCGGTATGATTGCACGATGAAAATGTTGGATAGCGCGTTAACCGCCTTGGTACCTACACCATTTAAACCTACAGATTTCTGGAAGGCCTTGCTATCATATTTACCGCCGGTATTTATTTTTGATACGCAATCAATCACCTTGCCCAGCGGTATCCCGCGGCCATAATCGCGCACAGATACTTTATGGTCGCTCATGCTGATTTCTATCGAGCGGCCCGAGCCCATCACAAACTCATCGATGGAATTATCTACAATTTCCTTCAATAACACATAAACCCCATCGTCATAAGCCGAGCCATCGCCCAGTTTACCAATATACATACCCGGGCGCAGGCGGATATGTTCCTTCCAATCAAGCGACCGGATACTATCATCATCGTAATTAACTTCTGCCATTGTTTTAGTATCAAGTAGTTAGTATTTAGTAGCAAGATTGAATTGCTTATTGCTGAGTACATAGCTTGCCGCTATCAGCAAAAATAGAATTTAAGCGCAAATACGGCGGGTAAATATGTTAACTTATTAACATTAGTTATTGGCAGTTGCCTTAAAGCGCAGGCTGTGGCTGGCGCGGTAAACTTCCTGGTAAAATTCAGGGTCTTTTTGGTTGGTAAAATAAATAGCCACCAGTGTGCCGGTATGGTTTTTTTGCAGGCAAATGAGCAAGGCGTATTTATAATGTTTGGTATCGGGCAAATCGAGCAGGTTAAGCAGGTACGATTTGCCGGCATCGGCGTTATAGCGCGTCAATACCTCGGGCGGCATATTGCGCGTCATAAAATTATCATCGCCGGTTAGGGCTATGGCATAGGCCTTGCCCATGGCCATATACATAGAATCGGGGTTGGCCAGGCATGTATTTTTATTGTATTGGTTTTGCTGATAGCTTATCCAGTTTTGCTTTTGCGATTTTACCTCGAACCAGCACTCAAAACCTTTGCCCGGTAGCTCCATAGCAAAATCGA
>Ga0302304_10001797_pt1 | contig 11098 bp, 8 predicted proteins | sample III_Palsa_E2_2_FD_198769 | JGI IMG/M metagenome (GOLD analysis project Ga0302304, IMG submission 198769) | Peat permafrost microbial communities from Stordalen Mire near Abisko, Sweden - III_Palsa_E2_2 | ecosystem: Environmental > Terrestrial > Soil > Palsa > Peat permafrost | place: Sweden...
CGGGGCGAACCGACGCATCAGCGGCGCCACGCTTCGCCACCTATCCATCCTGACCGCCGCGTGCGCTCACAGGCCGTTGCCGTTGCCCAAGCAGCGGGACACCCGCGACTGGACCCTGACGGTCGGCCTGGCGCGCCAGGCCGCCGCAAGCATACGGGCACATTCCCAGGCTGCCGCAGAGCGAGAGCCGCGTGCGCCAACCCGCGGTAGCATACGAAGGCTTCAAGCATAAAAAATGACGCTCAATGAGCGCCATTTTTTTACACACTTACCGTATTACCTTGCCCTGATCGACATCATGCGCTGCCACAGCATGATCGCGGCTACAGTTTCACCGCGACCGCCATCACGACAGGATGCGGCCATAGCCGCCCCGCTGTCGCGGTCCGGCCAACGAAACCAGGCATGCGCCCGGAGGCCTCCGCCCGACCTCGCTTAATGACGCGCTTTAGGCAACCCTGCGTCGTTCTGCTGCTGCAGATCTGCCACGTGACGGCGCAATTCCTGCAATTGTTGCTGAGCAGCTTCGCGTTCCGCTTCGAATTGTGCGGCTTGTTGCGAGGCAGCCTTCAAACGGGCAGCCACCAACTCTTTCTGCGAATGCGCCACGTTCAAGTCAGCCTGCAAGCGGGCCGCACGGGCTTGCGCGAGAGCGATCATCTGCTCGGTATAACCTTTTTGCGCTTCGATCTCGGTACGGCGGATTTCGATTTGCGCCAGTTGCACCGTTTGTTTGACGAAGTCGTTAAACACCGCGTCGGCGCGCGCCGCATTTTGGGTTTTCACCACACGCCAGAAACTCTTCTGCTGAAACAAGGCGACGTAGTAAGTCTGGTCTTTGCCGTAGTACAACAGGCTCGCGCCAAAACTACCGTTGTACGAAGTTCTGAATTCGGTCAGTTCACTGCCCTTGATCAGGCGTTGTAAATCTGCGACATCACCCACCGAGTCTTCCGCCAGGGGTACGGCGTCAACCGGTGCCGGCTGTGCTGCTGCCGGCGCCTGCTGCACGGCACCCGGCTGGCTTCCCGGTGTTAATGCCTCGCTCGCCGGCGTCGGCGCGGCGGCAGCCGCATCATCTGCGGTCTGTGCTACTGCTGTCTGGCTTGCCCCGAGGACGGCCATCAAAACGAAGGCTGACCCCCAACCGCTCAAAATTTGTCTCATGTGGTTCTCAAGAACGAACAGCTTTTTTTAAATAGCCTTAATTATTACCTAAAAACTTTTTTTGGGAATATTCGTTATCGATCAAATGCGCAGGTTCGCCATACTAACCGGCCAAAACCATCCACAGACAGACTTGCTTTCAAAATTTTCCCACTCCAGAGTTTGAACTGTCGACCAACCTGCAATGCCGTTGGCGTTGTACTTACCGCACTCTACCATCGGCACCTGTTTTTGGGATGCTGGGCGTATTCTAACAATTGCTGAGACACAGTAAATGTAATTGTTGTACGCCGGACGAAATTGTCTGCACAAAGGAACAAATTCTGCTCCACACCCCGCATTCGGCATGGGTTTCCCCCCCTGAAGTTAGAGGTCATCGTCCGAAACGCACGGGAAAGTTTCGCGTATGCTGCTTTGGGGAATCTTTGTGACGCCAACAGCCCAGGCCCCGGCGTCGCGCTCCAGCATTGATATCTAAAAAAATAGAGACACTTGTTACCTAAGGAGGAGACTCTGGCATGCCGAGTACTATTCAATTTATCGTGCGCCCAGTTCGGCTGGGCTCTTTGGCTGCAATCGCACTTGCAGTGGCACTGTCGGCCGGCTTAAGCGGCAATACGCAAGCCCAGGAAGCCGTCCCGGCGTCGCCGGTGGGCACTTGGCAGACGATTGACGACCATACCGGTCAAGCCAAGGCGCTGGTTCAGATTACCCAGGAAGCCGACGGCACGCTGTCAGGCAAGGTCATCAAGGGCCTGGAACCCGGGGACGACCCCAGCCGGCGCTGCACCGCATGTACCGACGCGCGCAAGGACCAGTTGATGCTGGGCATGACGATTATCGATGGACTCAAACAAGACGGGACCAATTGGGATGGCGGACACATCCTCGACCCGGAGAACGGCAAAATCTACCGCTGCAAAATGCACGTGGCTGATGACGGCAAAACCTTGGTCGTGCGCGGCTATATCGGAATTTCCTTGCTGGGAAGATCCCAAACCTGGCATCGCAACTAATTGACCCGGCCGGCCTGGCCTTGGCCTTGGCCTTGGCCGTAAAGCTTAAACGCCAAGGCCAGGCCGGCGACGGGTGCGGCGCCCACCAGGGCGGATCCGAATCACGGCACAGCGACTTCTTCAATCACTTCGACGTTTTTCATTTGCGTGGCAAATTCAATGGCTTCGGCCAGTTCGGCGGCGCCGAAACCATGTCCATAGTCGGCCGACTCTGTCGGTCGCAATTCCGCATACGTGCCCGAGCGCCCACGGCTGGTACGCATGCGGCTCAAAATGCTGGTGTAAGCCACCTCGCACCCGGGACCAAATAACTGCTGGACGATGACTTCGAGCGCGCCGTCATCGTGCCAGGCCTTAAAACGCCGATGACAGGTTTGATAAGGAGGGAAGCTGCGCGGCAACGATGCCCATGACGAACCGCTGCAGAGCACCCACAAGACGCCGTTAAGCACCTCGCGGGTGTTGGACAGCGGGCGCCCTCTCGGATCTTTGCGGGGCCGGCTTTCGGGCAACAACGGCGAGATCAGGCGCCACTGTTCGTCGGTGATTTCGCGATAAGGTCTCATTTTTTCCTCTCTAGCGATTTATGCTGGAGCGCAAGCCATCGACTCAGCCAAGTCGACCGCGCGTGACCCAATCCGCCCTTATCCTGGTCCTGCAACTTCTGCATGACCGGCCCTAAAAAGGGCCTGAATAATTGAGCGACCGGGACTGCATCGATGCATCAAGGCGATGCAATGAGGGAAATTTATCGGGATGAAGCGGGGCTTGATATGAGATAAGTCTTGAATATCGAGGTCAGGGCTATCGGGTATGCCCTGATTGCGGTAAGCACATTCGGCGGCGAGACGACCCAGTCCACCGCTTGCCGCGACCTCGTGCCGCGCGCTTCAGGTAAGCGTGCTATTCACAATGCGGCGCGGGGCCTCACGGTATTCTTTCGACTGCATCTCGGTGATACGCGATACGGTACGGGCGAATTCATTGGCCATCGGACCATCGACATATAACTGGGTCGGTTCGACTTCAGCCGACATCAGCAATTTCACGCTATGGTCGTACAGCACGTCGATCAGCCAGGTGAAGCGGCGCGCTTCCGAGGCCATCCGCGGCGTCATGGCGGGCACGCCCGAGAGAATCAAAGTATGAAAGCGGCTCGCCAACTCGAGATAGTCGTTTTGCGAACGCGGGCCGCCGCATAAGGTCGCAAAATCGAACCAGACGACTCCGTCGGCGCGGCGCAAGGCTTTCAATTCACGTTGTTCGATGCGCAGCACAGGGCTCTCATCGGGTACCGCGGCCAATTCCCCAAAGGCCTGACGCAAGGCTCGGTCAGCTTCGGCGCTAAGCGGTGTGTGATATACCTCAACCCCTTCCATGGTGCGTTGGCGATAGTCCATGCCCGCGTCGACATTCACCACGTCCAGCTTTTCGTTGAGCAAGGCAATCGCGGGCAGCAGCCGGTCCCGGTGCAGCCCGTCGGGGTACAGCGTATCCGGGTGATAGTTGGAGGTCATCACAAACTGGACGCCATTCTTGAATAGCTGATCCAGCAAGCGGTACAACATCATGGCGTCGGCCACATCCGACACATGAAATTCGTCGAAACAAATCAGGCGATAGCGCTTGGCCATGCGTTTGGCCAGCTCATCCAGCGGATCAGCCATGCCCTTGAGTTCTTCGAGCTGGCGATGCACGCCGCGCATAAACTCGTGAAAATGCAAACGAACCTTGCGGCTAACCGGCACCACCGCGTAAAAGGTGTCCATCAAAAAACTTTTGCCGCGCCCGACACCGCCCCATAAATAAATGCCTTGAGGCAGATCGGGATGGATCAACATTTTGCGAATCGCGTTCGAACGCCGAGCCTTATAACTCACCCATTCGTCAAAACAACGCTGTAAACGCGCGACCGCCGCAAGCTGTGCGGCGTCCGATTGATAGTGACGCTTTTTGAGCTCAAGCTCGTAGTATTCGATGACATTCATTGCGGATATCGGAAAAGGCGAAGGCGAGATAACTCGCCTTCGCCTTTGTAGGCGCGGATCGAGTCCGCGCTTTATAGCATCACTTTATGTTGCTGCTGTAGGTTGCTGCCTTAGGTCAACTGCCGGCCCGCACTTACATATTCAAAGCACGTTTCTCAACGGCCAGCGCAGCTTCACGCATCACTTCAGACAACGACGGGTGAGGATGGCACGTACGGGCGATATCTTCCGATGAGGCCTTGAACTCCATCGCCGCGACCGCCTCTGCAATCAGATCAGATGCGTTGGACGAGACGATATGGACCCCGAGGATTTCGTCGGTTTTGGCGTCGGCAATCATCTTGACGAAACCGTCCGCATGCCCGATACCCAGTGCACGGCCGTTGGCCATAAACGGGAATTGCCCCGTCTTGTATTCGCGGCCGGCCTGCTTGAGTTGCTGTTCGGTCTGGCCGACCCAGGCGATTTCCGGCGAGGTGTAGATCACCCACGGAATGCAGTTATAGTCGATATGGGGCTTCTGCCCCACAATCGTTTCTGCGACCAGCACCCCTTCGTCTTCGGCTTTGTGCGCCAGCATCGGGCCGCGCACCACGTCGCCGATAGCGTAGACATTAGGCAGCGAGGTACGGCATTTATCGTCGACCTCGATAAAGCCGCGCTCATTGACGCCCAGGCCTACATTTTCCAGACCCAGACCTTCGGTATTCGGCAAGCGGCCGACCGACACGATCAAACGATCGGCTTGCAGCGTTTCAGCCTTGCCGTCTTTGTCGGTGTAGGCAATGGTCACGCCTTTCTTGTCTTGCTTGACTTCACCGATCTTCACGCCCAATTGGATCTTCAAGCCCTGTTTGGTCAACAGCTTATGGGCTTCCTTGGCGACCCCTTCGTCAGCCGCGCCGAGGAAAGCCGGCAGCGCTTCCAGAATGGTCACGTCAGCACCGAGACGGCGCCATACCGAACCGAGTTCGAGGCCGATCACGCCGGCGCCGATCACGGCCAGTTTTTTCGGGATCGAATCGAAGGTCAATGCGCCTTCGTTGTCGGCAATCGTGATGTTATCCACCGGGACGCCGGGCAAATGACGGGCGTTGGAACCGGTCGCGATAATCACATGCTTCGCGGTCACCGTTTCGGCATCGCTTTCGCCGCTGACTTCGAGCTGATAACCACCGTCGGTCTTGCCGACAAACTTGCCCAAGCCCTTCAGCCAGGTAATCTTGTTCTTGCGGAACAGAAATTCGATGCCTTTGGTCATTTTATTGACGATGCCATCTTTGCGGCTCAGCATCTTCGCGATATCGACCTCGACGCCCTTCACGGTAATACCGTGGTCAGCAAGGTGATGCGAGGTATTTTCGAATTCTTCCGAAGACGCCAACAAGGCTTTCGATGGGATGCAACCGACGTTCAGGCAGGTACCGCCGAGCTTGAGTTCACCGGCCGGGTTCTTCCATTTTTCGATACAGGCTACGCTTAAACCCAGTTGGGCCGCGCGAATTGCAGCAATATAGCCGCCGGGACCGGCACCGATCACGACGACGTCAAATTCTTTGGACATGGCTTCCTCTTTACTTGTGTCGAGTCAGCCGCACGGCATTGAAAGGCCATGCGGCAACCCTGCGCGATGCCGGCAGGCCGCGCGCAGCGACCGGTTAATTACAGGTCGAGCAGCAGGCGTGCCGGATCTTCCAGCGCTTCTTTCATCGCAACCAGAGCCAACACCGCTTCGCGGCCATCGATGATACGGTGGTCGTAGGACATCGCCAGGTAGTTCATCGGACGCACCACGACCTGACCGTTTTCAACCACGGCGCGATCTTTGGTCGCATGCACACCCAGAATCGCGGACTGCGGCGGGTTGATAATCGGTGTCGACAACATCGAGCCGAAGGTACCGCCGTTCGAGATCGAGAAGGTACCGCCCGTCAGATCGTCCAGGGTCAACTTGCCGTCCTTGGCTTTCTGACCGAATTCGGAAATCTTCTTCTCGATGTCGGCCAGACTCATCTGGTCGGCATTGCGCAAAATAGGCACTACCAGACCGCGCGGCGAACCGACTGCGATACCGATGTCGAAATAACCGTGATAGACGATATCGTTGCCGTCGACCGATGCATTGACCACCGGGTATTTCTTCAGCGCGTGCACCGCGGATTTGACGAAGAACGACATAAAGCCCAGCTTCACGCCATGTTCTTTTTCAAACTTGTCTTTGTATTTGGCACGCAGGTCCATCACGGGCTGCATGTTGACTTCGTTGAAAGTGGTCAAAATCGCATTGGTCTGTTGCGATTCGAGCAAACGCTGGGCCACCCGGGCGCGCAGGCGCGACATCGGGACCCGTTGTTCCGGACGGCCTTCCAGCCATTCGTCGCTGTTCACCGGCGCTTTCACGTCGGGCAGGCTGGCTTTTGCGGCAGCGGGTTTCGCTGCGGCTACGACAGCCGGAGCGGCCGGCTTGGCAGCGGGTGCGGCAGGTGCCGTAGCCGCTTGCAGCACGTCGCCCTTGGTGATCCGGCCATCGCGGCCGGTACCCGGCACTTGGCCCGCGCTCAGGCCTTGCTCGGCCATCAATTTGGCAGCCGACGGCATGGCTTTGGCGGTATCGGACGCCGGGGCGGCGGCTTGCGCTGCAACCGGGGCGGCAGCAGCAGGCGCGGGTGCGGCAGCAGTTGCATCGGCCACCGGACGCACTTCCATCGGGCTGTTCGACGCTTGTCCTTCCGTATCGATTTTTGCGATCACTTGATCGGCAACCACCGTATCGCCGTCCTGGCTGATCACCTGGGCCAATACACCACTGGCCGGCGCCGGCACTTCCAGCACCACCTTATCCGTTTCGATTTCGATCAGGATCTCGTCGCGCTCAACTGTTTCGCCCGGGCGTTTTTTCCACTGCAGCATCGTCGCTTCGGCAACCGACTCCGACAACTGGGGGACTTTGACTTCTACAATAGCCATTTTTCAATTCCTGAAAACCAATTTTTTCTTGGAGAAATACGTCTTGCGGCAGATGGCGCGTACGGTGTTGCGGTTTAAGTCGCGCCACCTGCCGATATCGTTTTATTTCACGAGGACCACGCCCTTGATACGGCCAAATGCGCCTTCGATCAGCACCTTTTGTTGCTCGTAGTGCTTGGCGTAATAACCGACTGCGGGCGACGCGGATGCGGGACGGCCGCTATACGCGAGCTTCATGCCAGGACGCAGACCTTCGAGCAAGTGGTGCTCGATGTAGAACCACGGACCCTGGTTTTGCGGCTCGTCCTGTACCCAGACGACTTCAGTCGCATTCTCGTATTTCTTGATTTCCGTATCGAATGCTTTGTGAGCAAACGGGTACAACTGTTCAATACGAATGATCACCGCATCTTTCATCTTGGCTTCGCGGCGATGCGCGATCAAGTCGTAATAAACACGGCCTGAACACACCACCACGCGCTTGACCTTTTTCGGCTCGATCGTGCTATCGGTTTCGCCGATAACCGGATGGAAGCTGCCCTTCGCCAATTCGGACAAGTCGCTGATCGCTTCTTTATGACGCAACAGCGATTTCGGCGTGAACACGATCAAGGGCTTGCGGAACAAGCGGATCATCTGACGGCGCAACAGGTGGAACATCTGCGCCGGCGTGGTCGGCTGAACCACTTGCATATTGCTGTCCGCGCACAATTGCAGGAAACGCTCGATACGCGCCGACGAGTGTTCCGGACCTTGCCCTTCGTAACCGTGCGGCAGCAGCATGGTGAGACCCGAAACGCGGCCCCACTTCACTTCACCGGACGAGATGAACTGGTCGATCACGACCTGTGCACCGTTGACGAAGTCGCCGAACTGCGCTTCCCAGGCCACCAGCGTATTGGGTTCAGCCGTGGAATAACCGTATTCGAAACCGAGCACGGCTTCTTCCGACAACACCGAGTCGATGACTTCGAACTTGGCTTGGTTGTCGGCGACGTTTTGCAACGGAATATAGGTGCCGTCATCCCAGCGTTCGCGATTTTGGTCATGCAATACCGCGTGGCGGTGGGTGAAGGTGCCGCGACCGCTATCCTGGCCGGTCAGGCGTACCGCATAACCCGAGGCGACCAGCGAAGCAAACGCCATATGCTCGCCCATGCCCCAGTCGAGCGCCACTTCACCGCGGCCCATGGCACGGCGGTCGTTGATGACACGCTCAACCAAGGGATGGACCTTGAAGTTTTCCGGCACCGTGGTAATCCGTTCCGCGATGCGTTTCAATTCAGCCAGCGGCACTGCGGTGTCGGCTGCGTCGGTCCACTTCTTGTTGAGGAACGGCATCCAGTCGACCGCGTACTTGCTCTTGTAGTTGGACAGCACCGGGTCGATGGTGTGATGGCCTTCGTCCATCGCGGTACGGAACGACTTGATATAACCTTCGACGTCGTCGGCCGTCATCACGCCCTGGGCCACCAGCTTTTCGGCATACAGCGCGCGCGTGCCCGGATGTTGAGCGATCTTCTTGTACATCAACGGCTGCGTCAGCGCCGGGGTGTCTTGCTCGTTGTGACCGAGTTTGCGGAAACATACGATGTCGATCACCACATCTTTATGGAACTCGGTGCGATAGTCGACCGCCAGTTGCACCGCCAGCACCACGGCTTCGGGATCGTCGCCGTTGACGTGCAGCACCGGCGCTTCGATCATCTTGACCACGTCCGAGCAATACAGCGTCGAACGCGAGTCACGCGGGTCGGAGGTGGTAAAGCCGATCTGGTTGTTGATCACCACATGGACCGTGCCGTGCGTGCCGTAGCCGCGCGTCTGGGCCAGGTTCAGGGTTTCCATCACCACGCCCTGACCGGCAAACGCCGCGTCGCCATGCACCTGCACCGGCAGCACCTGATGACCTTCGAAATCGCCACGGCGTTCCATCCGGGCTTTCGCCGAACCTTCGACTACCGGGTTGACGATTTCAAGGTGCGAGGGGTTGAACGCGAGCGACAAATGCACCGGTCCGCCCGGGGTCGACACGTCGCTGGAGAAACCTTTGTGATATTTGACGTCGCCGGCCGGCAGGTCGTCGACATGCTTGCCTTCGAATTCGGCGAACAGGTCAGCCGGCATTTTGCCCAGCGTATTCACCAGCACGTTCAGCCGGCCGCGGTGGGCCATGCCGATCACGATTTCCTGCACGCCTTTGCTGCCGGCGTGGTTGACCAACTCGTCCATGGCCGCGATAAAACTTTCGCCGCCTTCGAGCGAGAAGCGTTTCTGGCCGACGTAACGCGTGTGGAGGTAACGCTCCAGGCCTTCCGCTGCGGTCAGGCGATCGAGAATGTGTTTCTTTTTCTCGACCGAGAATTGCGGGGTGGCGCGGATCGATTCCAGGCGCTCATTCCACCAGCGTTTTTGCACCGGATCGCTCAAATACATGAATTCGGCGCCGATCGTACCGCAGTACGTATCGCGCAGCGCTTTCATGATGTCGCGCAAAGTCGCCTGTTCAAAGCCGAAATAGAGGTTGCTGGCATGGAAAGTCTGATCCATGTCGGCTTCGGTGAAATCGTAGAACGCCGGTTCCAGTTCGGGAATAACCGGCCGTTCCTGGCGCTTGAGCGGATCGAGATTCGCCCAGCGGCCACCCAGGAAGCGATACGCATTGATCAGCGATTGCACAAAAACCTGCTTGCGCGCCGCCGTCAGATCGCGTGTGCCGACCCGGGGTAGGAATCCGTTGGATTTTGCGCGTTGCGCAAAAGATTCGAGGATGGGGCCATGAGCCACATCGTTCGCAGTCGAGCCATCGACAGCGGGGACATTCTGCAGCGCGTCGAAATAGTCGCGCCAGTTGTCCGGCACCGAGGCAGGATTATCGAGATAGGCTTCGTACAGTTCTTCAACGTACGGAGCATTGCCGCCGAACAAATAGGAGTTCGACTGTAGTTGCTTCATCATTTTGACGCTCACCTTTCTTCGAGTTTCTCGAGAAATAGCGGGTTACTCAACCTTCCGCGACACGGCCTGACCGTTCTGCGGATGCGTGAATCAAGGGTGCTTGGAAGGACCATATTAACACTGGCGGGAGCATAGCATGTTTCAGCAAAGCTAAACCGCATAGACCACGAAAGGATTAGCGACAACCCTTGTGCGACGCAGCAATGCGTTCTGCCCCCAAGGATCATCTTACGCCTTTGTCCAAAACCTGGGCAGGCATAAAAAAATCGCCTCAAAAGAGGCGATTTTTATCTTGCGCGGGATAGTCCCGGGCCGCCGGATAAGCACAAATAACGTGCTTTACCCAGTTTGGCCCGCCCCACCCACTTCACTCAAGCAGCATCAAGCCGCGCCACGGTCAGCGCGGCGACGCTCGTTTTCCTTCAAGAAACGCTTGCGCAGGCGGATCGACACCGGCGTCACTTCGACCAGCTCATCGTCATCGATAAACTCGACTGCGTATTCCAGCGACATCTGGATCGACGGCACCAGGCGCACGGCTTCGTCAGTACCCGAGGCACGCACGTTGGTCAGTTGTTTACCCTTGATCGGGTTGACCACCAAGTCGTTATCGCGGCTATGGATACCGATAATCATGCCTTCATACAAGGCATCGCCCGGCTTGACGAACATGCGGCCGCGATCTTGCAGCTTCCACAGCGCGTACGCCACGGCTGCGCCATCGTCTTGCGAAATCAGCACACCATTGCGGCGCTCACCGATGCTGCCTTCACGCACGGGCATATAAGCATCGAAAATGTGGGCGATCAGCCCGGTACCGCGAGTCAGCGTGAGGAATTCGCCCTGGAAGCCAATCAGGCCACGTGCCGGGATACGATATTCGAGGCGCGTACGGCCACGGCCATCGGAAGCCATATCCAGCAATTCACCTTTGCGCCGGCCCAGCTCTTCCATCACGGCGCCCTGGTTTGCATCTTCCAGGTCGACCGTCAGCAATTCATA
>Ga0302304_10001803_pt1 | contig 11077 bp, 7 predicted proteins | sample III_Palsa_E2_2_FD_198769 | JGI IMG/M metagenome (GOLD analysis project Ga0302304, IMG submission 198769) | Peat permafrost microbial communities from Stordalen Mire near Abisko, Sweden - III_Palsa_E2_2 | ecosystem: Environmental > Terrestrial > Soil > Palsa > Peat permafrost | place: Sweden...
TTGCCAGGCATAGCCATTGTTGCGCCAGGCCCATTCACCATCGACCCAAATATGTTCGGATGAGGGCTGAGGAGGCCGGTTGAAAGAAGGTTCGGGAGGCATTGAAGCGACAAAAACATTATCGGGGATCCTTTTCCAGTAGCCCATGACCCAATACCATTCTCCATTGGGCCATTGCGCCCAATGCCCATTGATAAAGACCTTATTCGGTTCGGGCACGGTCCAATACCCTGTCTGATACATATAATGATTATTCAGCCAAATCCATTCCCCATGCACCCAAAGATGTTGGTTGGAGGGCCTTGGAGGCCGTAGATAATTGGGTTCGGGTATCCACATCGCAACACCCATATGAGGTATGGGTTTCCAGTATCCCGGCTGCCAGTAAGCGCTGCCGTCCGGATTTTTCACCCATTCGCCTTTCACCCAGATATGGTCCTTTTCAGGCACCGTCCAGAATCCCGGCTGGCGAACATAAGTATTGCCCTGAGGTACCCATTCCCCCTCAATCCAGACATGATTGGTGGTAGGTTGTGGTGGCCTTTCAACAAAGGGCTCCGACGGAAGTATGTTGATCGTAATGTGTATTTGTGCATGAAGAGCACTCAGAGAGGATGATAATAGGAAAACAAGGGAAAGAGCCAAAAGGGACCTTCTCATATTGGATAGATTTTTAAGTTACAGCACAGGATCAATTATCGCTCCAATTCAAATCATTTTTGCCCCTCGCCGGCTAAATGACATATTGTTAACATCTGTTTTTCCCGCTGTCGTTTTTCCGGCAAAAAAATAAGGCCACCCCAAAAATGGCGTGGCCTTGACCCTTAAAACAACCTGTCGCAAACATTAAGTACGATTAACAACCTATAGATCGATGTTGTGTTTTTCTTTTTTCGGGCGGCCCTTTCACTACCGCCTGACATAGAATTAGTACTAACAGACTGTAGTGATGTAACTACAAAAACGAAATTAATTACTTTTTCCGAGAAAACCTGTAACTCCTTGAAAATGTGGCATTTTTGACCGTTTAAGGCTACTCTGACCGGAATGGGCTATCCGACGGAGACAATGACTCCTATAGGACAATAACTAAGGGGCAAAAGTTATACTTCGGCTTTAAAGGTCTTTCCCAACTCTTTCCCCAATCCGAAATAATGCCGGAAATTATAAATCAGCGGCTCCCATTTTTCAGGATCGATGTGATTATCTTTTATCACTAAACTTTCATCCACATGGATCTTTACCACCCGTACCTCCACTGCAGCAATGGGCCCCTGTTCCACCGGGTCATCTTCAATCACCATCATATTTTTTAAAACCGCCTCAAAATGTATACTGCATTCTTCAATGCGTGGGGGGGCAACCACATCAGACGCCAGCCTGGTAAATCCACCCGCCCTGAATTTATCAGATTCATATTGATACCTTGTCTTTTTGTAATCGGGTATGGGTTGCGCACCAGTGAGCGTGGCAATGCGTTCTACCTTGTCAAAAAGATGGGCAGCAGGGATATTGACCACACATTCACCCTGCTTAACCAGGTTCTGATAGGTCTTTGATCCACACTCCAACCCAATCACCAATGTCCTGCCCAGTGCCCAGACCGACGAAACCGGACCGATATTGGCCTGATTATTCTCATCGACTGTGCTAATCAATGCCACCGGTGTGCCAAAATACAAGATGGCCGGTTCTATGCTTTTAAATGTTTTTTCCCTGTCCATTGATCAGAAAGCGCAATTCCTATGCCCCGGCGCAAACGCCAAACATCCAAGAAGTTCGCCGGCGCGACGGTATTGGGCCGGTTGGATGCCATATTGCGCTTTGAACGCACGGCCAAACGCACTGGGGTTCTCGAACCCGCATTGCCAGCCGACATCCATCACCGGTAGGTCGGTGCTGCGCAAAAGATCGGCTGCATGATGAAGTCTGACCCCTGTGAGATAGCAGTGCGGTGTCAGCCGGAAAGCGTATTTGAATTGCCTCACCAACTGCGGAACGGAGAGGCAGGCAGCTTTACTGATCCTGTCCAGGTCCAGCTTTTCCCTGTAAGCCGAATGCAACAAGTCCTTCGCCAAACATACCCTGCTGAAAATTTCCTTCCGTGTGCTGGCTTTAATGGCGTCGATCCTGCCGGCGCCGTTGACTTCGGACTTATAGGTCCGGACAAGCTGCCGCAACAAAAACAGCAGATGTTCATCGGTCAGGCCGGTGTGGTCACCCAGGGCGTCCAGATGGGCCGTGAGATCCCGCAACTGGCGAAGCAACCGTGGCTCGATCGCATGCAGCGTTTGAAAAAATTCAAGGGTCTCATTTCCGGTGTCAAGCGGGTTGTCCGTCAATTCCTCCTCGCTGCGCAGGCAATCGCGAAAAATGGCGCCGGCAAATTCCTTTTTAAAGAAGATAGACAGCACCTTCGTCGGCTCTCCTTTTTGAATCTGGCACGCGTAACGCTGATCATCATTGAGGATCAGGAATTGACCGGGCCTGACCGCTATCTGCCGGCGGTCAATAGTATACCACTCCTCACCGCTGAGTATTGTCTTCAGTGAAAGACAGCCGACGTGATCGTCACAATGCGACCCATTGCTCCAGGCGTTGAAGACGACATTGTGCTTTTTAAATTGGCTGAAATGTCGTTGTTCATCGAACCCTGGATCGCTGGGATCAGGCAGACGGGTATAATACATAGTGGCCAAAAGATACAATTTTGAGCAATTTGGCACATTGATTTTTCCATGGACGGCATAGTTTGGCCCCATAAAAATCAGCCGTCTATGCGCTCGACTTTATCTATAGTGGGCCTTCTGCTCCTGGCAGCCTGCCATTTCGGGGGACATCCCGATGATCCGGCCTTACTTCAGCAGGTCTTGACAGATTATTTTAATGCGATCGGAACGCACGACACGGCAAAGATGCAGGCGCTGACAACGGATGATTTCATTCTCTACGAGGACGGCCTGGTCTGGAATAATGACAGCGCCTTTAAGAATATCCACCGGCACCTGCCTTTTACAGTAAAATATACGTTAGGCAATATGCGGATGTTTGTGGATGAACATTCAGGCGATTGCGTGTATACCAATCGTGCCGATTTTATCTTCCACGACAGCGACAACGTGCGTATCGAATTTCTCGAGACCGCCAGCTTTCGGAAGACGGCGGCAGGCTGGAAGATGAATGTACTACATGTCACTGAGCGGGGGCCTCGTTACGACACGATCCGGTATTTACGCGATCATTATGCCCAAAGGTTGAAAGTCTTTGCAGCCGAACCGCTGGTGACCGGGGGACTCGTGTTCCTCGGTAACAGCATCACGGAGTTCGGGGACTGGAAAAAACTGACCGGTGATCCGACAGCAGTGAACCGGGGTATTGCAGCTGACAACAGCTTTGGGGTACTTGACCGGCTGGGAGAGGTGATAGCACGGCAGCCGCGTAAGCTGTTCCTCGAGATCGGCATCAATGACATTGCCCAGGATATACCGGTCGAGGTGACCGAGAAGAACATTTATTTGATTGTCAAACGTGTTAAGGCAGGGTCGCCGAATACCTCCGTATATGTGGTCAGCATTTTGCCGACGAATAATGATGTCCGGCAGGATTACCCTGAGCTGTACGGGAAGAACGGTATAGTGCAACGGCTGAATTACGAGTTGCGTCTTCATGCCACAGAGAACGGGTTTCAATATCTCGACCTTTGGCGCCGGGTTGTCACCCCGGACGGCGATCTGGACCGGCGGTATGCACGCCCCGACGGCCTGCACCCGAATGCGGCAGGATACCAGGTTTGGATGGAGTCGATGCGAAATCTGCCGAATTAATCGAATAAGGCATCCATAGTTACCATTGCCTGGACTGATCGGGAAACATATTCATTAGGCTGCACGCCAAAAGTGGTGACCAGGGTCAGAAAAAGCGACTTTTTGGTGTTGGTAATTTCTTTAAACACCTTCCTTTTATTTTCAAGTTCGCCGGCATAAGCCTTGTCAATCGTAAATTCCTTCTCTGAGTATTTCATTTCGCAGATATTTATCGCAAAATCCCTTCGGTCAATCAGCAGGTCTATCTGAGCCCCTTTACCCGTCTTAGGCAGATAGCGCCAGGCTGATTCTTCCGTATAGACTGCGGCGATCCCAATGGCCTTTTTCAACTGTTGGATATGTCTTAAACAGACTCTTTCAAAGGCTATACCGCTCCAGCTTCTCCAGGACTGGCCCCCGGAAAATTTCTCCCAGGTCCCACTCCCATGCGATCGACTGTTCTCCATGAACTTCAGGTAAAAATGAGTGTATTCATCAGCCAGCTTATAAATCGCATCTTTTGATTTTTTATCATATGGCAGCCATGCTGTAACAAAACCGGATTCGATCAGTTCCTCTAACAATTCAGTCACTGTTCCTCCTGAACTCAAACCACCCTCCTCCATAATTTGGTTGCGTGTCAATCCGGCTTTATTTGTTGCCAGCGCCCGGATCACCTTCAAATGCCGGGTAGCATCGTCAAAAAGGGAATGATATAAATTCTTGAATTCATCATGCAGTAGTCCGTCCTTGTCAAAGCAAATCCGGTCGATGGCTTGCGTAGCTGATTCGCCCTTCTTTACTTCTTTTAAGTAATGCGGGATGCCACCCATGACCATATATATCTGGAGAAGATGATATCGTTCCAGGTTAACATGGAAAGCTTCCAGGAATTGTGCTGCCTCCTGAAGCGTAAAAGGCAGAAGCCGTATTTTGCGGGTTATCCGGTTGTGAAGGCCTCCTCTGCTATTCACTATATTCTTTATCATCCAGGATGCGGCCGATCCGCAAATGACAACCACCAGAATTGATTGAATATTTCCCCAACTATTCCACCAATGATCGAACGCCGCCAAAAAACCTGACTTATGGGTATTAAGCCAGGGAAATTCGTCAAGGAACACTACGGCTTTCTTCGTTCGTATTTTGGACGTCAAAAAATGAGTCAGCTGGTCAAAAGCATCGGACCAGTTATCCGGCACCCTGTAGAGTTTATCGTTACCAGTCGCTTTGCCAAGAGCCTTATTGAAATTTCGAAGCTGTTGGGATAATTTGGCCTCGCGCGTGCCGGTGAATTCAAAGGCGAGGTAGCCGGCATAATATTGCCGAATCAGAAAGGTTTTACCAACACGCCGGCGGCCGAACACCGCCATCAATTCAGGTGCGCGGGAGTCCAGCGCTTCCTGAAGGATACTCTTTTCAATCTCCCGGCCTGTAAGTTTTTCCATAAGTAAAATGCAATCACAGCCAAATCTACCCAAAAAATACCAGATTTGGCCGCCGATAACTCACTCTATTCCCAGCCAAATCTAGTCCAAAAATACCACTTTTGGCTGTCGATAACCCACCCTATTCCCAGCCAAATCTATTGCAAAAGGCCATAATGATCCGTATATAACTGATTATCAGTTTTTTAAAGAATGTTCCTTTTTTCCCTTTACTTTGCCCCAAATGAAATACGGAATCATCACCTCAGGATCCAGGGGCGACGTTCAACCTTTTATTGCACTGGCATTGGCCTTAATGTCAAAGGGTCACGAAGTCACCGTCGTCGCACCTGAAAATTTCCGGGAATTTGTAGAAGGATTTGGCGTGTCTTATTGGCCGGTGACAGGCGACACCGAACGCCTCATCAATTCACCCACGGCCCTTAAGATCCTGGAAGGCGGCAGCATATTTAAATTCTTTTACCACTTGCAAAAGGTCTCAGCGCAGACTGCCGACCAATCCAACCGCGACATCCTGGCGGCTTGCAACCACTTCGATTATTTGATCGTCAGCGTACTACCGCTACCCATCGTCTATTCCATTGCTGAAAAATACCGTAAAAAGTGCGCCGTCGTCTTTCTCAGCGTACCGCCGATACCCACGAGGGAATTCCCTTTCCAGGTTTTTGGCACAAAAGGCCACGTATGGTTCAACAGGCTGTCCTACTGGCTGACGGGACTCGCTTATGCCATGATCAGCAAAAAACTAAACCAGTTCAGAAAGGAAATTGGGTTGCCGCCGGCTAATGTGATGAAGGCCTTACTTCGGGCTGATCTGCTCGCGATAACGGCCATCAGCCAGCTGCTGATCAAACAACCCGCAGACTGGCCCCCCCAGGCGCATGTCACCGGTTTCTTTTTCCTGCCGGAGACCGCCAGGGAAAGACCTGGCGCCAATGAACTTCCCGAAGGGCTGGAAGAATGGCTCGCAAAAGGAGACAAGCCTGTGTACATAGGGTTCGGAAGTATCCCCATTCCCGACCAAACAAAGTTTTTACGCGCGTTGGAAGGTGTACTGGTCAAAAAAAGAGTAGTGCTGGGCGCCGGCTGGTCGATATTGGACGGCTTACCGGTCCATCCTGATCTTTTTGTAGTCAAATATGTGGATCACGCGTGGCTCCTTCCCCGCTGCAGCGTCACCGTTATACATGGCGGCATTGGTACCGTTGGAGCGGCTTTGCGTAGCGGTACGCCGCTGATCGTCGTCTCGATTCTCGCAGACCAGCCTATAAACGGTAAGATGATCGAGCAGAAAAAACTAGGTCGCCATATCCCTTTCAAAGACCTTTCACCCGAAAGGCTGCTCGATGCCATCGATTCAACGAAAGACCCGGTGATAATAGAAAATTGTAAGGCTGCAGCTGCAACCATCAAGGCCGAAGACGGCCTGGAAAAAGCAGTCCACCTGTTAGAACAATATTTTCAATAGGCCCATAGCAGCGGTAATTCTTCTACTCTCAGCGCTTTACCTTAATCTTAACATACTCTCGTTAAATCTGCTGCGCCGTTTGCCTTCTTATATCCAGGATGAGCAAAACGGAACAAAAGCTCACCCGCTAACTTAAAATCACAAACAAAATGAAAAAGATCTTTACACTCACCGCCCTGGCAGCCGCCAGCATACTCATCGCCACCCGGAGCGATGCGCAGATACCACCCCCACCCGGCGTTTACCAGGCTCCCGCTCCTGTATATCAGCAACCCTATCCTGCAGATCAGGGCGCCTACCCCTACCCCGACGACGGGTATGCCTACGGCGACGGTGTAGCCTTTGCAGCTCAGTTCCCCGGGTATGCGTACTACGACTACCCGGTCTGGAACGGTCACTATAGGGATTATGCCTACTATACCCACTATCGGCCGTTTTTCGAAAGAAGGTATGCCGGATATTTCAATGGCGGTCGCTTTGATCGGGGGCGTTTTCAACGCGAAAACTACGGACGCGGGTATGCTTATGGCGGCGGATATGTCAATCGTGGATATGCCAATCGTGGTGGATACGTCAACCATGGATATTCCAACCCCGGCTTCGCCAATCACGGATACGCCGGTCGCGGCAACTTCAACCGAGGCAACTTCAATGGCGGACACGCTTATGCCGGTCGCGGAGGATTCAGCGGTCATGGTGGCGCTCCACGCGGCGGTTTCGGTAACCATGGCGGTGGCGGATATGGCCACGGACGCCGGTAGAAAATAACGATACACTATACATCGAATGGCGCGGCCCAACAGCCGCGCCATTCGCATTTCCGGGGGCCGCCGACCTCCGCGCAAAAAGTATTCAAAATGAATACTCCCCCAGGCCACCTTGCCGTCGCCGCCCCGCCCTCCGGCCCCTGCCGGCCCCCCGACCCCGCCATTCCCCGTGTAGAAAAAATTGCTCAGTCCCGATGCCGCGACCGCCATAACCGGATGATTCTCTGTTATAATGGAATTTGGCATAAATATGGAATCTCTAAGAGTAATTAATTACGGTTTGGTTATGTTATCGAATACCCTGGAAAACATTCTGCTCGTTGACGACGATGTCGATCATCTATCCATCTGCAGCCTCATTCTCCGAAGAAAAAACTACGCAGTACGTATTTTATTGGGCTGTAAAAATATGGACGAACTCATCGAGGTCGTCCGTGAATTCCGCCCGGGGATTATCTTTATGGATCACGATATGCCCGGAGTCAGTGGCCTGGACGCCACCAGGGAGCTAAAATCCAATCCGCTGTCGAAATCCATCCCCGTCATCTATTTTTCCGGCCAGGATAATGTCGCCGAACTCGCAGCAGCAGCAGGCGCCGATGACTTTCTGCGCAAACATTTCTATATGCCGAAACTGCTGGAGCTCACCGCTCGCTACACTGCCTGATTCGTCCGCCTGATACCTACTCCCATGCCTCCGGCCACCTTCCTCACCCACCTCGCCGCCCTTCCGACCGCTCCTCGCCAATCTCACCCGCCAAGACCCAAAATTCCTTATATTCAGGCTTCTAAAAAACTCCTAACCATGTTTCCACGGCCATTCCTGACACTCCTGTGTCTCACTCTCTGTCTGATAGTCTCCGCTCAACAAAAAGGCTATTATCGCACCCCCGCCATCCACAAAAATACCGTCGTCTTCACCGCCGAAGGCGATCTCTGGAAATACGACCTGTCGAACGGCACTACCTCCCGCCTGACAACCCACCAGGGCCTTGAGCAGTATCCCCGCATTTCCCCCGATGGCAAGACCATCGTTTTCTCGGGCCAGTATGAAGGCTCGACAGAGCTCTATTCCATCGGCATCGACGGCGGAGTGCCCAAACGGCTAACCTATGACTTTGACGGGTCTACACGCGCCACGTGCTTTACCGGCGACGGAAAGATCATTTATCGTACCGGGCGTTACGACGGACTCCCTTCTCCTCAGTTGATCCGGCTGGACCCGGCCACAATGACCCGCGAGCCATTGCCGCTGGCGACGGGCTCGGACGGCTGCTACGACGAGACCGGCATCCTGTATTTTACCCGCTGGCCCTTTCAGGGCAGCAGGACCAAGCGTTATAAAGGCGGAACAATAGAGCAGATCTGGAAATTCGACGGCCAGCACGAAGCGACCTGCCTGACCTGCGACTTTGACGGTACCAGCACCCGGCCGATGTTGTATAATAATCGCATCTATTTCGTATCCGACCGCGACGGCACCATGAACCTCTGGTCCATGGACAAGGACGGCAGGAACGTCAAACAAAACACCTTCTCAAAAGGCTGGGACATCCAATCACCTTCGATAGATGCCGCCACGATCGTCTACCAGAAAGGCGCCGATCTCTGGATATATGATGCCGCGGCCAATACGGACAAGATACTGGACATCCGCCTGCAGTCGGACTTTGACCAACGGAAACCCCGATGGATCAAAAGCCCGGTCACCTCCATCACGGACAACGCTATTTCTCCCAACGGTAATTATGTGGCGCTGATCAGCCGCGGCCGTGTCTTCGTCTCCCCCGCCAAAAGCGATCGCTGGGTAGAAGTAAACCGCCACAGCGGCATCCGGTATAAGGAGGCACATTTTATCAGCGACAAAAGCCTCGCGCTTCTATCCGATGAGAGCGGCGAATATGAGATCTACAGCGTGATTGCCGACGGCAGTGAACCGGCAAAACAACTGACCAAAGGCACCAAGACGATGATCCGCAGCTTTATCCCTTCTCCCGATGGGAAGTATATCGCCTATGATGATAAGAATGATGTATTGCGGATTATCGAGACTGCTACAGGCACTCTGAAGTATACCTACGACGAAGCCTATGCCGGCGTTGGCGATGCGGGCTGGTCCCCTGACAGCCGGTTTCTGCATTTTACCCGTGGCATCGAGAACCGCAATCAACAGATCTGCCTGGTAGACTCCCGGACCATGAAGATGCAGCCGGTCACGACGACAAGGCTCAACAGCGGCAGCCCGGCCTGGTCCACAGACAGCAATTGGCTGTTCTTTGTCTCCGATCGCAACCTGCATACCCGCGTGGGCTCACCCTGGGGCTCGCGTGAACCCGAGCCCTACTATACGGAGACCAGCAACTTCTATGCGATGCCGCTGGACCCCGCAGCAAAATTTCCCTTTCTGACCACGGATAGCTGGCTGACGGATTCCCTGTTCAACCCGGCGATTGCCGGCCACAAGAAATCGACGCCGACGGCAAAAACGTATGACTGGGAGAAGCTGCAAACGATGCTTTACCAATTGCCGGTGAAAAGCGGAAATCTAGGCCAGCTCCAGGCCGCGGAGGGCTGGCTCTATTGGCTGGATTATGGTCCCGCAGGCAGCCGGGATGCCGGACCACGCCTGCTGGCGTTAAAAATAAAAGAAAGTAAGAAATATGAACCCGTGGAAATCGCTACCGGCGTGGCAGATTTCGAACTCTCCGCCAATAAGAAAAAGATCCTCATCAGTTTCCGTAACCGTACCATTACCGTCGATGACGCCAACGGCCAGAAGATCGACGCAGATAAAAGCAAACTCTCGCTGGACGACTGGAGTTTCGAGGTGAACCCCGTCGATGACTGGAAGGAGATGTTTGCCGATGCCTGGCGCATGATGCGGGATTATTTTTATGACCGGGACTTGCATAAAGTGGATTGGGCAGAGACGCGGAAACGATATGAGCCATTAGTAGACCGGTTGACGGATCGTTATGAGTTGGACGACCTGCTGGCGCAGATGGTGGGTGAGTTGTCGGCCCTCCATACATTTGTAGGGGGAGGCGACAAACGAGTGTCGCCCGACCAGATCCCGGCGGGCTTTCTCGGCGGCACGTTTAAAAAAGAAGACCGGGGCCTGCTGATCACGCATATCTACCACACCGATCCCGACTATCCCGATTTCACCAGTCCCTTGCATCATCCCGAAGGGCATATCCGTGAGGGCGATGTCATCACTGCCGTAAACAATGTCCCGTTGAACCAGGTGGCGGACATCTCCGTGCTGCTGGCCAACAAAGTGTATATCCCGGTAAAATTAAGCCTGTTCGACAAGGACGGCAAGTCTTATGAAGAGGTCATTCGGCCCTGCGACGCCGGTACGGACGACAATCTGCGCTATGCGGAGTGGGAACTGACGCGGCGCGAGAAGACAGACAGCATGAGCAACAACGACATCGGCTATGTACATCTGCGGGCGATGGGCAGCGAGGATATGGATGATTTTGTAAAACAATTCTACCCCATCTTCACCCGCAAGGGGCTGATCCTCGATGTGCGGCACAACTTCGGCGGCAATATCGACAGCTGGGTGCTGGAGAAACTGATCCG
>Ga0302304_10001807_pt1 | contig 11064 bp, 13 predicted proteins | sample III_Palsa_E2_2_FD_198769 | JGI IMG/M metagenome (GOLD analysis project Ga0302304, IMG submission 198769) | Peat permafrost microbial communities from Stordalen Mire near Abisko, Sweden - III_Palsa_E2_2 | ecosystem: Environmental > Terrestrial > Soil > Palsa > Peat permafrost | place: Sweden...
CGACGTCGCAAATCCATGCGATCTCGACATTGGGGATCTTGCAAAAATTTTGAGCCAGGTAAAGCCCCCGGCTATGCGTTCCCATCATGCTGATAACTACCTTATCATTTGGCGATCCTTTAAAAAAACCTGCAGCTTTTCCAAGATGCGGCGTCATCAGGAAAGTTGTTCCTGCGACGGATGTGGTTTGAATGAATTTACGACGGTCCATATTATTGGTTGTAATGTTGTAAAGTTGTAACCTTGAAATGTTTAAAAACAGCTTCCGGGCGTATGAGGCGCAACGTATTGATTATCTGAATGCTACATCTCTGAAAATCATAATTCCTGAGACGCAAAGTATTGCGTCTCTACACAAATCACACGCCTCCAAAAATCGAAAAACCGCCATCCACGCATACCATCGACCCGGTTACAAATGCCGAGGCATCGCTCAAGAGCCACACCAGCGCACCGATCAATTCATCCGGGTGACCGAAACGCTTAAAGGGCGTGTTCCGAATCACTTTTTCGCCCCTGTCCGTATAGCCGCCTTCGGGTTTGGTTAACAGGCTGCGGTTTTGTTCCGTAAGGAAAAAGCCGGGCGCCAGCGCGTTCATCCGGATTGTATCGCCATAGCGGTTAGCCAATTCAACTGCAAACCATTGGTTATAGCAATCCACGGCCGCTTTACCCATATTGTAGCCTATTACACGTGTAATGGCCCTTTTTGAGTTCATGGACGAAATATTCACAATACTACCCTTACCGGTTTTGGCGATCGCTTCCCCAAATACCTGGGTCGGATATAAGGTGCCCCAAAGGTTAAGGTCCATCACCTGCTTCATCCCTTCGAGATTCATTTTAAAAATATCCTGGTCGGGCAGCAAAACGCCCTGCGGCATGTTGCCGCCGGCGCCATTTACCAGGCCATCTATCCGCCCAAAGGCTGCCAGTATTTTATCTTTTGCGGCCACCAGTTCATCCATATTCAAAACGTTTGCGACCAGCGCTATGGCTTTGCCACCGCTACTGTTGATCTTTTCGGCCCGTTCTTCGGCAACGGCTTCGTTGCGGCCTAATATGCCGACTGTTCCTCCGGCTTCAGCAATGCCTTTTACAAATGCGTCCCCGAGTATTCCCGTGCCGCCGGTTACGACGATGACCTTATCTTTTAATGAGAATTTGTCTGACATTTATTTTCTGTTAACAGTACTTACCTCAAATCGCTTATGGAAACCGGGTCCATATCCGTATAGTCTAAATTTTCGCCGGCCATACCCCAAATAAAACTATAATTGGCGGTGCCGCAGCCGGAATGTATACTCCAGGGCGGCGAAACCACCGCCTCGTAATTGTTGATGGTTATGTGCCTGGTTTCGTCACCCTTTCCCATAAAGTGCATGATCTTTTGACCATGCGGCAAGTCAAAATAAAAATACGCCTCCATACGGCGATCATGCGTGTGAGCTGGCATCGTATTCCAAACACTTCCCGGCTGTAATATGGTTAAACCCACCACCAACTGGCAACTTTTAATTCCATCGGCATGGATATACTTATTTATGGTGCGAAGGTTTGCCGTGGCTGAGCTCCCGGCTTCCACTTTGGCCGCCTCGTTAATCGTCATCAACGCCGCCGGATATTCGGAATGCGCCGGCGCGGATAGCAAATAAAAAACTGCGGGATTGTCGGGGTTGATGCTCTCAAATGTCACCCTTTTAGTTCCTTTACCCAGGTAAAGGCAATCCAGTTTTTTTAAATCGAATCTTCGCGAATCTGCCGTTATACTACCCTCCCCTCCTACATTGATGATACCGATCTCCCGGCGCTCCAAAAAATAGTCAGCGCGTAGGTTAGCGTAGTTTTCCAAACTTAGCTCGTGGTGAACCGGGTTGGCAGCGCCGACAATCATCCTGTCGTAATGGGTATAAACAAAATGAATTTCATCAGGCGAAACGATCCCGTCTATCAAAAAACGCTCCCGGATGGTTTCGGTATCATACTGTTTAAAATCGGCCGGATGAACGCTGTGCAGGATTTTCAAAGTAGTACAATTGGTTGGTTGGTGAGTGGTGAATAGTGAGTGGTGATTAGTGAGCGGTGTTGTGAATAGAGGATAGCAAATTTGTAACTGACTACACTCCCCATTCCCCACTCACTACTGACCACTCACCACTCCCACTCACCACATCAAAGTTAATAGTTAACAATTCAAAGATTGGTAAAATAGTTTTTACATTGGCGTAAAATTATAGGCCAATAATTATAAATATCTACGCGTATGAACAAGTCTGCATTAAAAACACAACTGATATGCTTTTTAGCTGGAATAATATTTTTCCAGGTTGCCGCTGCCCAGGATACTGTTTGGACCCCAAAAAAGGCAGCAAAATGGTTCAAAGCCAACGAATGGAAAAATGGCTTGAAATTGAACGCATCGCCGTCCGTAAACAAAACGGTTTTCGCACAGCAGTATCATAAAAATAAGGTTGAATGGGATAAAGCTTTTGCTTTTTTACGGGATAGCGACCTGCTAAGCCTAAAGCCTGGCAAATATGTGATCGATGGAACCATTGTTTACGCGACCATTACGGAGAGTCCGGAGAAAACCTTTGAACAATCGGCATGGGAGTCGCACCGTAAGTATATCGACCTGCAATATGTGATTAAAGGCAAAGAAAAGATGGGCGTCGCCCCGGTTGATTCAGCCACGGTTATTAAACCCTACAACGAAAGTTCCGATGGCGCCAACTATATGGCCACCGGCCAATATTATATTGCTGAACCCGGTACTTTTTTCCTGTTTTTCCCTGGCGACGCGCACAGGCCGAATATTAAGGTTGATGGTTATGATGTGGTGAAGAAGATAGTGATCAAGATTGGGTTCGTGAATTAATGTTCCACCGATTTTATTTTCTGAGATTACACCGATTTAGGTTTGATTTCACCGATTTTATTTTCTGGGATTATACCGATTTAGGTTTGATTTCACCGATTTTTTTGGGGAGCGGGTAAAAAATTGAATGGAGGTAATTAAGCTCGATGGGCTTAATCTTTCAACAATAAAACAATTTAGCTTCCCATCTTCCAGACATTCGGATGTTCGGACCGGTCTTCCGGTCTTTCCGACTTCCGGACTTCCAGACTCCCCTACACCTTCACTCTCTTCCATCCCCCGCGCTTGAAAAGATAATAGCTCAGCAGGGCGGTAACGAATTGCGAGATCACGATAGCAATAAAAATGCCCAGCGGCGCCCTGATATAGCGGTGGCTTAAAAACCAGGCAAGTGGGATCTGGAACAACCAATAGCCGACGAAATATACCAATGTGGGGGTGCGGGTATCGCCCGCGCCGTTAAAGGCATTCAACATCACCATCTCCACACCAAAAAAAACGTAGCTCAAACTAACGATGTGCAATGTCTGTAAGGCATATTTGCGCGCCACCGGGTCACTGTTCATAAAGTTTACGACAGGCTCCCCAAAAAGGAAGAAAAAAAGACTGACTGCAAGCATAAATATGGTAACGTAACCCGCCGTTATCCACACGCTTTTTTCGGCCCTGTCGGGCTGCCCGGCGCCCAGGTTCTGGCCGGTTAATGTAGCTGCCGCATTGCTCATGCCCCAAGCCGGCAGCAGGAAAAAGATAAGCAACCGGATGCCAATCTGGTAGCCGGCTACCGCTCCCTCATGAAAACCCGCCATTAAGCGCGCTAAAAATATCCAGCTGCCCGAGCTCACCAGGAACTGAACGGCGCCGGTGCTGCCCAGGTTGATGATGTGCAGCAGCAAATCCTTTTGTGGTTTTAACTGCGACAGGTAGAAGCTAAGCAGCCCTTTACGTATGAACAACCTGTACAACTGGTATAAAACACCCATTCCGCGACCAACCGTAGTGGCAATTGCGGCCCCTTTTATTCCAAGCGCGGGTATAGGGCCAAGGCCGTTTATCAACAATGGGCAAAGTATAATATTGCAGATATTGCTTATCCAAAGGGCGCGCATGGCAATGCTCGCGTCCCCCGCGCCGCGGAAAATTCCGTTGATGATGAACAGCAGCATGATCACCAGGTTGCTGCCGTACATTATTTGGGTATAACGTATATTTTCAGCGATCGTCCGGTCGCTCGCGCCCATAAAATGTAATATCGGGCCTGCAAAGCTAACCCCTACAACGGACATGACCATCGAGACAAAAAACGCGAACAACAGGATCTGCATGCCCGAGTGGGCCGCTTCCTTATAGTTTTTCTCTCCAACCCGCCGTGCCACGAGCGCCGTGGCCGCCATACTAAATCCCATTGCGATGGAATAAACGATGCTGAGGATAGATTCGGTAAAGGCCACTGTTGAAACCGCCCCATTGCCGAGCTTGCCGACAAAATAGATGTCAACAACGGCAAAAACGGACTCCATCACCATCTCCAGGATCATGGGAATGGCCAGTAGTACCACTGCCCGTCGGATACTGCCAACTGTGTAATCCTGTTCGCTGCCGGCCACCGCCTGGCGAAATAATAAAAAATAATGCTTTAGTTTGGCCGAAGCCGTTCGTTCAGTCATCAGTACCCTAAACCGTGGAGTCTTTGACCCCTTTTAAACGTAACCGTTTGTGATAATAAATATAGGAGGCAGCCAGGATAGCAATGAAGACCAGCATAAATATCCATTTAGCTACAGGATCGCCCGAGGCATACATCGAGTAGGTCGCCCCCACCATATCGAAGGTAAAGCCTGCATATACCCACTCCTTCAGTCTCGGATAACCCGGCACCAGGATCGCGATAACCCCTAATATCTTAGCGACGCCCAAAAAATGAGCTACGTATGGCGCATATCCCAGGTGGGTCATCATCTGTACGCCCTGCGGATTATTGGTTAAGCTATTGAAAGCCGAAAAAAGCATCAGCGCCAGTATAATGGCGGTTGCGATCCAATAAATAATGTTAATTTTTTTCATGTTGACAATTGTTGATTTTATTTTGGTTGATAAGTTAGCATCACTACGCCTGTTTTGAACTTTTGCATACTCGTCAGTTCAAAGTTTTTCCGGGTCAAATTCCCGGTAAACTGAAGTGTTCCGCCGCCTAAAATAACCGGGCTAATGATTAACCGGTGCTCATCAATGAGGTCCAATTCCGTAAGCGCCGAAACTATCGTTCCGCTCCCTAAAATTACAATATCTTTTCCGGGCCGGGCCTTTAATTCCCTGATATTTTTTTCATTTATGCCGTCAAACACGGTGGTATTTTCCCATTCAGCCGTTTTCATTGTCCTGGAGAATACGATTTTATCAAGACCATTCATTTTACCCGCAACAACAGGGTCGTTGGTTTTGGCATGGTCAGTAGACCAGTACGAAGCCATAGTGTCGTAAGTCCTTCTCCCAAACAAGAACAAATCGACCGAATTAAGCATATCCACCGCATAATTCAAAAATTCGTCATTAACCTTATGCCAGCTCAAATCGCCGCCAGGTCCCGCCAGGTATCCATCCAGTGATACCAGGTTCGAAGTAATTAGTTTTCTCATCGAATGAATAAGTATTTATTTAATTGTTAGCCATTTCCTGCACGTAATCGGCAAGCCGGCCAATAGTTTGCTCCAAACCGGGTATGATACCTATACGATCGACCGCATCCTCATACTGCTCCTGCGATTCATATTTCATTACCATCTCGAGTCGGGTTTTTTCGCCATGTTTGTTAAACCTCACCTCCACAAAAAATAAGGGTATTACGAAATGTGTGTAGGTGATCAACCTGGGCTGAACAATCCGGCTGAATTCGATCCGGTTATGGTAATCTGTACCATCGGGCCCGTGCATGATAAAGATCCATTCACCGCCTTCCCTGAAATCCATTTTTTGGATGGTCGTCGTGAATCCATCCGGTCCCCACCACAGCCCGATATGCTCCGGCGATGCCCATGCCTGCCACACTACTTCCCTCGGTGCATTTAACACCCGGGTAATAGACAGCTTTTTTGCCGCGGGATCGCTTACTGCTTTTGATCTGCCGCTCATATGTACTTTAGCTTTTTAAACCTGCTACATAAGCATCGAGCTTTTCGATGGTTTGTTTGCCGCCCTCGACAGCGCCGTATTTTTCAACCACTTCCTTCAACGCTTCCTCCGTCGGGAAAACGTTTCGCATCACAATGGTGGTTTCTCCATCCTTTTCGGTAAAGGTTACCTCCGACCAAAAAACCCCTTCGTGAATATACCGTAGCCGGCTGGGTGGCAGGATCTCCTCGTAAATGATCGTCTGCGAAAAATCTCCCCATTCTGAACGCATGGTAAATTTCCATTTGCCGCCCTCTTTGAATTCAAATTCATGGGTTTCGTTGGAAAAACCATTCGGGCCCCACCATTTGTCCAGGTGTTTGGAATCTGTCCAGGCTTCAAAAACCAACTCGCGCGGCGCCTTTATCACACGGGTAATAATGATATCGCGTTCGGTTGTTTCGGTCAGTGTTTCATTTTTCTGTGCCATCTTCTTTATTTTTATGATTGCGAATTGAGCTAATTTATTTTCAAGCGTATGTAGCCGCTCCTATTCTTGCTACCATGTAAATCGATTGTTATCAACTTATAGTGAGAGGGAGACAAGGTATTCGTCCAACCTGTCAAATGTGCCGCCAAAGCCCTGCTGCAATGATGCTATCGCTGATTCAAAGACCTTATATTCTTCTTCAGTAGCGTTATGCGGGTTTCCTTTAATAGTGACCGTCGTTTTGCCCTCTTCCTCCTCAAACGTTACGGTATTTATAACTTCAAGCGGCCAGCCAGGCATAAACGGAGAGGGGGTAATATTTCCGTCTTCATCAGAAAAGGTATTAATGAATACGAGTTTCTCAGGTGGAACAATTTCCACGTAAATGAACTGACCCCACATTTCCATCCCGTTGCTGCCCATGCTGTAGTGAAAAATGCCTCCGGCTTTCAGGTCAAGTTGCTTAATATTCAAATCGAAACCTGCCGGTCCCCACCAGTTTTTCAGATGCTCCCCCTCAGTCCACATTTTAAAAACCGTAGCGCGTGGCGCGTTGAAAACACGTGTGATAACGAGTTGCTTGCCTGCAGGCTTTATGCCGATTTCATTTTGTGCCATCTTCTTTATTTTTTGATTGTAATGTTGCCAGGTAATCTTCCAGGTTGTCCAGCCTTTGGTTCCATTGTTTTCGATATTGCTCTACCCATTGCGTCACTTCGTCCAGTTTATCCAGCTTTGCCTCGCAAAAGCGCTCTCTTCCCTCCTGCTTCATTTTGACCAGTCCGCATTCTGTTAAAATTTTAAGGTGCTTATAAATCGCCGCACGGGTCACGTCGAAATGTTCCGACACCGAGTTTACATTTAACGACTCGCTCGCTATCATACCCAATATCGCCCGCCGCGTTGGGTCGGCTATTCCCTGGAATACATCTCTTCGCATCATGAAACCTTTTGGTTTCACAAATATATAGGAAACCTTTTGGTTTCACAAAATTTATTTTGAATTTTTTTTGATTGCATGTTTACAACATATTTGCAAACACGGGTTATAACATATTTACAACACAGGACTCCGCCCTGTATTGGCATATTATGCCCTTTCAGGGCTTTCGTGGAAGCGACGATTTGGTTTTAATTGCTACCTTTAGCCATGTACTTGTAAAAGGATACATGAAAAACCTGGTTATAATCGCCCTTCTTTTATCCTCCCTCCCCTGTTTAAGCCAGGACACCGACAGCCTGAAAAAGATCATTTCGGGCGATAGGCCAGCGCAACAACGCCTGAATGCCGCCATTGAATATTGTGATCACCTTTCGCCAAAAAACGTCGGGGAAGTCATCGCGATGGTAAAGACAGGTGTAGGTATTGCGCGAAAGCTTCATAATAAAAAGGCCGAGGGCCAGCTTAACAAAGACGCCGGAAATGCTTGGTTTTTAAAGGGAAACAATGATTCGGCCTTATATTGCTATACCGTGGCCGAAGGGATTTTTCAGAAAATCGAAGAAAACGCAGGCCTCGCTGATGTGCAAAGGCATATGGCCATCCTGTACACGCAACAAAAGGCCTATAAAAAAGCGATTGAATATGACAACGATGTGCTTTCTTACGGTCAGAAACAGGGCAGCGGAGTGTTGACCATGCTTACCTACGACCAATTGGGCAAACTATACGAGAACGACCAAAATTACCGCGATGCGTTGAAAAGCTATAAGGCTGCCCAGGACATCAGGGACTCGATCAATATGCTCCAAAAAACGAAGGACAGCATTGCCGTTTCGTATAACCTCGATCTGATAGGCGATGTATTTGGGAGCATGCAGCAAAAAAACAACTCCGAGCAGTCGTTACTGAATACCATCGAAACGAAAAAGTCCCTGAATGATACCCTGGCCATGGCCATCAATTACCTCAACCTCGGCATCCTGTACGAAGGTAAAAAGCAATACCCCAAATCCCTATCCGCCCTGCAGCAATGCTTACAATATGCACAGGAAATAAATTATATCGATTTAAAAAACAGCGCATTAAGTGAACTGGCTAATGTTTTTGAGCAAGCGGGTAATTACCGACAGGCCCTATTTTATTTTAAACGCCATAAAGCGCTGAATAGCAGCCTTAGCAACGAGAACAGCTCAAAAAGTATCGCGGCCCTGCAAAACAAATACGAAACTACGCAGAAGGAAAACCAGATATTACAGCAGCGTTTTGAAATTTCGCGCAGAAATTATTGGGTGGCGGGTATTGCCATTATTTTGTTTTTAAGCCTTTTATTAACCTACTCCTGGTACCGGCGTTCGCAATTAAAACAACAATACATTGCTACCAATGCCATTATCGAAACGGAAGAAAAAGAGCGTAAACGTATAGCACAAGACCTGCACGATAGCGTAAGCCAGTTGATGATGGCGGCCAAGATCAATTTAACGGTTGTAGGGAATGAAACCTCGTTTGCCAGCCCCGAGCAGCAAAAACGGTTCGAAAGAGCGATAAACCTGGTAGACGACGGCTTCCGGGAAGTGAGAACTATCTCCCACAATATGATGCCCCAGGCCCTGCTTGAATCGGGACTGGCGCTGGTGATCAAACAGTTTGTGGAGAACATTGAAAACGATTCCATCAAGATCAACCTGTTCAGCAAAGGTTTCGAAGATCACTTTGATGGGACTATTGAGACCATTCTATACCGTGTTTTACAGGAATGTGTAAACAATATCCTAAAGCATGCAAAGGCAAGCCGTGTGGATATTTCATTGATAAAAGATGAAACCGGCATCAGCCTCACCATTGAAGACAATGGCGTAGGTTTTGACACCCGGCAGCAACTCATGCATGGTGGTATGGGCCTGAAGAACATGCAAAACCGCATCAATTTCCTCAAAGGGCGCCTTGAATTTGATTCCCAGCCGGGAAAGGGTACCCTAGTGTCAATTTACATACCCGTAAAGCAAAGAAGTTGATATTGGATATAGGATTTACAAATTATACTGCAGCATAAACCTGGTCAGCTCCACCGGGTTTTTCAAATTCAATTTCTGCATGATGTTTTTCCGGTGCGTTTCAACCGTATAAATGCTTAGATGCAGGTGATCCGCCATTTGCTGGTTGGTATAATTCTGTTTGATAAATTGCAAAAGCTCCAGCTCCCGCTTGGTGAGTTGAAATTGTTTTAAAAAGGCATCGGCCTCATTAAAAGCCGAGTTGTTCACTGGCTGCTTATATGGGAAACAGGATTGCCCCTGGCTCACCAGCGTAATCACATTTAGCAGTTCCGCCTTGTCCGCGTTTTTTACCAGGTAACCGTTCGCTCCTCCAGCCTTCGCCTTTTCAATCAAATGCTCCTCGTTATAAGTAGACAACATGATCACCTTGATCTTTGGGTAATATGATTTGATCCTGCTCAGGGCTTCAAATCCGTTAAATCCTGGCATATTGATATCCGCCAAAATTACATCAGGCATATGCGTGTGCAATAAACCCATCAGCTCTCTTCCGTTAGCCGCGATAGCAAGGATCTGAATGTTCGGCTCATGCTGCAACAACAGGCATAGCCCATCGATAAATAAAGTATGGTCATCCGCTATGATGATCTTCAACTTTTCTTCTGTCATAACCAGGTTTTTATTCCGGTAAAATTAAACGGAACCAGGGGTATAAAAAATACCAATTGGTTGGTATTGCCCTGTTTTTGAGGCCTCCTTAAAATTGTGATAGCAAACTAAACAAAATATCGCCATGAAAAAAACATCGAACAATCTATCGCGACAAAAGCAATGGGTGGCCCTTGTAAAATTTTCATTCACCGGTTTTCACGTTATTTTTTAACTGCTTAAGCCCTCATCAATTATGAAAGCACTTTTTATCCTTTTGATTTTGCTGCTATTGGCCTTGTATACCTGGTCGCAGCAGGTTTCCGATCAGAAAAGTTCCGGATTGTTTCCCGGCCCCTTATCGGTGCAGGTACTGGTAGGCAGCCAGGGGATTGGCGCTGATGCCAAATATGGTTTCCTCCCCTACTTATCGGGCCGCTTCGGGTTTGGCATCATCCCGGTGAACGTTAACAGCGTATTCGGATTTTCGAGCTTTTCCACAGATAATAGCTTGTCGGCAAAGTTCTCTAACCTGCACCTCCTGGCGGATTACTCCCCCTTCGGCGGATCAAGCTTCCGGGTCGTAGGGGGCGCCGGCTATTTTTTCAGGGGCGATGCCAATGTGCTTATTGCACCCACGGGAAGCTATCAAATGGGGAATACAACTGTAACGAAAGACCAGCTTGGCGATATCGACGCCAGCGCCGACTGGAACGGTTTTGCCCCCTACCTGGGTATCGGGTTGTTCCGCAGTTTTCCGGGCAGCCTTTTTAACATGAACCTCGACCTGGGCGCCTATTACCTCGCAAGCCCGCAAACCTCCCTTACCGGCACTAAAATGCTGGCAGGCAACAGTTCGCAGGAACCCCAGTTCAACCAAAACATGCAGAGTTACCGCTGGATGCCCGTACTCCAATTAAACTTCAATTTCAGAATCAAATAAACAATCACAACAAAATGAAACCTCACATCATGAAACACATCGAGTTAAATAAGAAAG
>Ga0302304_10001809_pt1 | contig 11058 bp, 11 predicted proteins | sample III_Palsa_E2_2_FD_198769 | JGI IMG/M metagenome (GOLD analysis project Ga0302304, IMG submission 198769) | Peat permafrost microbial communities from Stordalen Mire near Abisko, Sweden - III_Palsa_E2_2 | ecosystem: Environmental > Terrestrial > Soil > Palsa > Peat permafrost | place: Sweden...
ATTTAGAAAAAGATAAATATGATAAAATGATAAAAGTAGAAAATAAAAAGCTAGATAATAGTAAATCCTTGATAAAAAAACTTTTTAAATTTTAAATATGATTACCTTACAGAAATTTATTCTTCTTTCTAAACTTTCTTTTATTACTCAACGCTTTGTAGGCTCTAAACCTATCGGGCATGCTCTTCAAGTTTCGCAATTTAAATGGATTATAGGATTTATATATCCTTTATTATGGTTTTCTTTTTTATGTTTACTACGATATTTACGATTAGGACAAACTTTAAATGTTTATCAATATATAAATGATTGGTTAGATTATTTAATCTTATTTATTTTTATTTGCCCTTATATAATTTTATGGTGTCGTATTTTTATAATATTTTCTTCTCAAATTCGTGAAATATTATGGGATTATACGGAATATTTAATATTTTATATTCATTTATGGGGGTTACAGTATTATGATTATTTCCGTATTTGTCAATTAATTCATAAATCACATTTTATTCTATATGATTTATTTTTCTTTTCTAATTATATTTTTTATCGTCCATGGATCTGCGGAGATCCTCTACCTTTCTATACTTATTTTACAAATCCTTTAAAATATTTATTTGTTAACCCGAAAATTATAATATTTTTAACAATTATATTTAATATCTTAGAAATATTAATTTGTAATGGTAATTTATATTTAGGACTTTATATAATGTTCTATTCTATTATAATATTAGGAGTCATAAAAATATATCATCTTATTGGTCGACAAAATCTTATTCATAATATGTGTATGTCTGATTACCTATACATGAATTTTGATAAACCACGTTATTATTTAAATTTTTGGTTTTTAGCCCAAAATCCTATGTTATGGTATAATTATCAACATAAATTAACTTCTGAATTACAAAAAATTATAAATAACACAATTCTTCTTGAATCTATTGTTTATCGTAGTTTTATTCATTTTAAAATTAAATTATCTTATCGCATTCACGGATTAAAACGTATACCTTTGGAAATACAAAAAAAATCTTTTCCAAGACAATATGCTATACGAATAGGTCATAGATATTCTTTAGGGATACGTATTGCAGCAGCTTACAAATGTCATTATAATGTACGTTGGTTTCATACAACAAGATCTTCATTATATCCTTCTAAAAACATTCTTCATCCTTATACTGCAAAATTTATTAAAGATCCTTATGCTATTTTAGCATTATTAAATAAACCTGAACAAAATTTTGCTAAAATACAACAGTTATCAAAAAATATAAAAATATGGCCTAATACTAACAATTTGTATGATACTGATCCTAATATACAATTAAGTAACCCAAAAACACTAACTGATGTCTTGGAGGCCAATTTTGTAATGCGATTTAAATCTCTAGCATCTAAAGGTATAATAATCGGTATGTATAATAATATGAAAAATAATTTTGGTTATACTAATATGGAAACTATGCAAATGCGGCCTGATATGGTAAGTTTATGGATTTATAATAATGCTTTCAAATATAAAGGATATTTAGGTATAGACGAAAAGCATAAGGTTACATCAGCAACTAATCAAGGTCGAAATCAGGTCATTAATGAAATTACATATGAGCAATATGATAATTTACTTGATGCTTATAGAGAAAAGTTAGTAAATAAAAAACTTCATACAAAAGAGATTGATGATTGTTTAGAAGAATTGAAAATTATTAGTAAAAATGGGGATTTTAATAAACTTTTAGAAGTATGGTCAGAAAATTTACATCTTTTTCCCGATAAATGGAAACCTCCTCTTATAATCGATAAAACTTTTGAAGACTCTCACTTAAATCCCGAAGCTTTAGAAAAAATTCGTAGTGGTGAAATCGTTATTACCAAAGTTTCTGATTTGTTATATACTTTTAATGTATCTGAAGAAACTGGGCAATTTCCTGATGAAACATTAAATACTTTCAATGAATCTTTTATACAAAAGTTAATGGAAATTTCATAACATGGGCATAACTTATATTATTGATATTTCTTTAATATTTATCGTAATTATTTTATTTATTATTTTTGCTATAATTACCTTATATAAGTATTTAAAAAAAAGAATACTGCAAAAAGCTAAAAAAACTCCTGAAATTATATTAGTATATTTGGACAGGTATTATATTAAAAATATATTTTTTGTATTCGCAAAGATTTTTATATACGTAATCATTAACTTTAGTTTATTTCTATTTTTAAGATCTAAATATTTATCTGAATTTAATATATCAAAAAATATCAATCTAACTTCAGTTATTGATATTAAAACACATATTTTAGGTTTAATCATTAACATATTTTTAATACTAATAGCTCTTACATTTTTCAAATTGTCTTTAGACAAACTTTTTTTTGATGAAATTATTAAAATTCACTTTTTTTTTCTACATAACGACTATTATGTTAAATTTCGTCATTTTATTAATGAAGATCATATTATAGGCTTTTTTGGTAAATGTTATTTATTTTTTTACAATATATGTAAATTGCGTACTTTACGAGATCTAAATTCTAACGATGACCATTGGGACTTTTATCTTTATGAAACTATATATGATGTTAATAATATTTATAAATTATCTGAAGCCTGTATAGTTTTAAGTCTTAAATATAAAATAATTTTATATTGGATGCTTTTATTAAAAACGATATTTAAAACATTATATTATCATATGCGACTTCATAATGGTATTATACCCTATATTCCTCGAATTTTATTCATGTTTGCGCTTTTCCATAATTACTTTCAAAACAACACAAACAATATCATATATATTTTTTTTACTTATTATTTTATTAACACAATTATAAATTGCTTTATATTTATTACAAATAAAAATCCAATGATAGATAATCTAATTACTAATTATTTTTATAGTAAAGATTCAACATATATTTTTGATAGAATTCATTTAAAGGCTAATTTTATATCTTATTTTCAAACCTTTCAAAATTCTGACAAAAATTATAGCCTAATATCACGTATTAAAAACTTGGATATATTAAAATATATAATAAAAGATTTTGATTTTATAACTCAAATAAGCAATGAAAAAGACATCAAAATTTTAAATGCTTTATATAAAAAAATTGTAATAATAGTATTTTATTTACTATGTAGTATCATGATATTTGCAAAAAACAAATTGTATTTTACCATACAAATATATAATATTAAAATAGAGCTTATATCTGTATGGATGCCTCTGTTATTCTTTATCATATATATTATGATAAAAACACATAAGATTATTCGGGAAAATAGCAATAATAAGGTTGCTGCAATTTATAGTTCTAATAAGGGTATGATATTGCTTTTTTGGATGTTATGGTTAATTTCAACATGTTTTCTTTGCGGTATTTATATTGGAAATATTTCAAAAGGAATGGATATTATATTTACAATATCAATAATAGAAATAGTTAGGCATTATACAATAGAAGAAAAAACGTTAATATTTCATGAATATTTTCAAAAATACGTTGAACAACTTGGCATTAAAGGACAACATTTAGCGAATTTGCAATTATTTCTTGATGAATTAAAAATTGAAACATTAATCTTTAAAGATACAACAATTAAAGATTTGACTTTATCTATTGAAGATTTATTAATAACTTATGTAAAAGTATTAGAAGAACATTTTCATTATAGAAACGAAATACGAAATTTTATGGGTACTTATATTATTCCAATTACTAACGTAATAGTTCTATTTAATTTTAGTAAAATGATTGCTAAGACTACAGAAAAGTTAATAATATACGTTATATTTAAATTTTATCTTGTAAAACAAATATTTCTAATTAGATAACCAATGAAAAAATATTTTAAAGCTAAATATATTAATAGACTTAATTTAGATAAAGAAAATCCGGAGAATAATTATTTACAAAAATTGATGGATTCGAAAAAAGAAGGAACTCCACGGGCATATAGATATATAGTACAATTAGCTAACGAATATAATGAAAAACATAATATACCTAAACGTTATGAAATTCCTGCATAAACTTTTTACATATATGAATGAAAAAATGTTGATAGAATTTATAGGTTTTATATTTTTATTATCTTTTATATGGGTTATATTTATTTATAAAAGATTACCACGTGATATCCCATTTAATTTGTCGTTAATAATAGCTTCGATTATTTGTTGGATCTAGATTATTATTATATGTCTAATAAGTCTTTTACATATTTCATGATTATTTTATATTTTATTTTTAATTGTTTTATATTTTTGATTTTACGGTTGCAAATGATAGGTTATACAAAATTAATTGGTGCAACTTCATTTTCTTTTCATTTAGGCTCACTTTTTGATATCTTTTTGTTTTTATTAAGTGTAATGCTTTATTTAAAAATATTAGATCTAATATTTTTTCCTTATATCTTAAGATTACATTTTTATCTCTCACGTCAAGATAATTGGTATACAAAATTACATGACTTTGGCCGGGTTCGAGGCTACATGATTCTTCACGATTTGTTTAGCGATTTATCAGATATATTTCCTAAAGAATTTATATTAAAGGAAAATACTAGCAAGTATCCCTTGTTATTAAATATTTTTTATACTGTTTCATTATCAATCGTAAACTATCTTTGTAATAATATATCTCGTTTTGTTTATTACTTGCCTCATAGTTTATTAGTAATATCAATAGTTTATGATTTATATCATAGCACATTTCAATATATGTATTATTTTTTACTTCTTTACTTTATAACAAATATAATTAAAAAGGTAAGAAAATTCTTTTATGAAAAAGATTGTGTATATGATGATGTTATTAATAAATATTTTTATGAAGATAACGTTACATATAAAAAAATACATGAAATGCTATTGGAAAAAGAAGATATGATCTCTTTTTATGCATCTTCCACAGATATAATTAACTGGAAAATTAGTCGTATAATGGGAAATCTAGAAGAATTAGTTAACTATTTTAAAGTAGGCTTAAAAGTATATTATATTGTTGATCCAGAAAGAAAAAATACTGAAAAACATTTATTATCAAAAGCAAGAAGATTAAATATATTATTTTTATTGCTAATAGTCAATATGTTTTTTATACATGCTGGTAATAAATATAAAATAACTTTATCGATAACGGAATATGAAATACAACCTATTTCCTTTCTAATACCTATATTTATAATAACAGTTATATGTGATATACTAATTCTGTATGATTTTGAAAATACAATGGGAGGGAAGGAACGAAAAATGATAAAAAACATATTCTTTGTTTTAACTATAATGCAAACAATAATAATTTTATATATAATGTTAAAAAATCATATAATTTTAAAACCAAACGAATTTATAATAAATTATGAATATATAAAAATAATTGAAAATTTTACTGTTGAAGAGAAAATAGCATATATTAAGCGTTACATTGATATATTAATACCGGATTTATTAAAGCTAGAAGAATACAAAACAATGTTGAAAGAAAAGATGATAACATTAATACAAAATTCGAAATCAGAGGTAACTTTAGAAAGTTTGAGAAATATAGTTGACAATGATATTCAATCTAAAATAAGAAATGTTTAAAATTGTCAAAAGGTTGTTTTTGGATAATTCAATATTATTATACGTTATATCGATAATGCTAATAATTGCTTTATCTTATTATTGTTCAGCATGGTTTCATATAACAATAGATATTTTTAATTTCAGTATAGAGTTAAACTATTTATTGATTCCAATTGCAATTTTATTTTTAATAATTATATACAAAAATTTTAGGGGAATAAAAATAAAGATCAAGCATTAAAGATGCCCAATAAAAAACCACAAAGTAAAAACCTCGTAAAACTAAAACAACAGTATAAAGAAAAGAAAAGTATAAATTAATGATTACGATTTAGCACGCTTTGGCAATGTAATTTTCAAGATCTGCTTCTCCTTTGATGGAAGGTTTATCGATTTACATCATAATATTCATTTGTTTTAATTTTGATTTTGGCTTTGTTACTCTTTAATTATTTCAATCTTAAAAGATACTCTTATATTTGGAAAATCCTACAATTAAAAACATAATCGACAAAAACAATATTTCTATTTTATAATATAAATCATGGTACGTTTTAGAAATAGTTGGACTTTAATACCTTCTTTTATTTATTCGCAATAGCTATTCCATATTTGCTCTACTTTATTCTATGGAAGAAATTTTGAACCTCAGATGACATTAAAGCTATGCTAATCAATGGTATGGAGCTTTGAATATGGTAACTTGGTTTAGAATGGGATTCTTATATGATAATGAACCTGATTCGTTGAAGGAGAACTCGTTTATTAACTGTGATAATCCTTTATTTATACTGTGGAAACTAATGTAGATTATTAATACTTCTAAAGATGTTATCATGCATTTGCAGTGCCTTATTAGGTTTAAAAGTGATGCCGTACCCGGTCGTTTAAACCAATATCTTGTTATATAAACCGTCTGGTATTTTTCATGGCCAATGTTTGAATTGTGTGGAGTAAATCATGCTTTTATGCCTCTTCAAATAATTTCTTTTAATTTTTCTAATAATTAAATATACATAATAAATAAAATATCTACAATATTTCCCGTCGTATCTTGCAATCGTGGTCGCTTTCTGCAAATTAGATGATGTTATATGTAAATAATATTCGCACCCTCATTCTGATGCTATTTAATTTTTTAATAAATCTAAATAAAGTATGAGTCAATACCTTTTGATAAAAGACTTTACGCTTATTAGGTTTAAAAATGGATACAGAGATTTTTATACTTTGCTGACCGGTGGTTATTTTCCACAATCATAAGTACATGGCACCATGTACTTATTGTTTAGTATGGTGCAGGTTTATTAGGATAGCTTTATCTGTTATATGCGTATGGAATTAGCGGTTGTGGAGATTTAATATTAAATTTAATTATCAATTATACAATACATCGTAACAGCACATGCCTTATAATGATCTTTTTCTTTGTAATGCTGCACTTATAGGTGGTTTTGGAAATCGGTTTGTTCCTTTATTAATGGTGCACCTGATATGGCTTTCCCACGTCTTAATAATATAGTTTATGGCTTTTACCATCATCTTTAATATTATTGTTATTTCATCTTATGTTGAAATAGGTGCCGGAACGGATGGACAGTATATCTCCTTTAGCATCTATTACGGTCATAGTGGACTTCTGTAGATCTTGCTATATTCAGTTTCATTTAGCAGGTGTTTCTTCAATGCTAGGTGCTATAATTTTATATGTACATTCGTAATATGCGATTAAAGGCTTAACAGCAGATCGTCTATCATTATCGTTTGGGCCGTTCTTGTAACAGTAATTTTATTATTATTATCTCTTCCTGTTTAGCAGGCGCTATACTATGCTTTTAACGGATGTAACTTTAATACTTCTTTTTTTGATGCAACGGTGGAGGAGATCCTATATTATATCAGCATTCATTTTGGTTTTTTGGACACCCTGAAGTTTATTTTAATTTTACCAGGTTTCGGTATGTATCTATAATTATTCAAGCTATGCTAATAAAGTATCTTTGGCTATTTAGGTATGGTATATGCCATGTTATCCATAGGTATTTGGGTTTCATAGTGTGGGCTCATATATGTATACTGTAGGATTAGACGTAGATACGCGCTTATTTCACGCAGCTACTATGATATTGCTGTACCTACGGTATTAAAATTTTTAGTGGTTAGCTACTTTATTTGGATCTTATTTAAAACTTAAAACACCCCTATTGTTTATTTTAGGATTTATTATTTTGTTCACATTGGGAGGCCTTAGCGGTGTAGTTAGCTAACTCTGGATTAGATATGCTTTTCATGATACTATTATGTGGTAGCTCATTTTCATTATGTTTATCCATGGGAGCTGTTTTGCCGCTTTTGCTGCCTTTTATATTGGTTTTGCATTATTAAATCTTTACTACATATGAATCTCAGAATGGGAATTTGTTTATAATCCTTTGAATTAAGAAAGAATATTCCTTATGTCGTAGTGATTTTAGTTATAAGAAACTTTAGGTATTTACATTTTATTACCACTTTATTGGTGTTAACCTTACTTCTTCCCAATGCATTTTTAGGTTTAGCTGGAATGCTCGCCGTATACCTGATTATCCTGATGCTATTTGCATTTTAATATCATAGTAGCTATGGTTCTTTTGTAACTTAGTATCAACGATATTATTTTTTGTATCAGGTATTTATTCAATCAAAGTTTCTTCGTAATAGTCTTACTAGTTTATGCTATATATGAAACCTTTGATTAAAATTTGGTTCTTCGACTTAAACAAATATTACCAAATCAAAAGTTTCTGATAGTGATGTTATAATGAACTTATATTATGAAACTTCACATCAAACGATTATCGAAATTATATAATTCAAATTGGAAAGCGGTTTGAAATTAGATAAGACCCTTGTTAAACAACTAGGTTAGGATGGAAGGCATTTAACGATAAACAATATTTAAAACAAACATGAAGAACACACTTAAATGCTATAATTATAAATAAGCTCACAACAATATTTTTGCTGCTTACATGTTGTTAATTATTATACAATAACATTATGTATGTATTGTGAAGATGAAAATCACGTTTACAAATGTTAGAAGCTTCATTAGCATTAGGATCAAATCAAGCTATTGATACTTGGATTTTACATATTATAGATGATCGCACACCTACATATCTTGCAAAAGAAGTTCGTGGTGTAAATACTATAGTACCGTTTAATTTTGACGTTATTATTAATTAAGAAGAAATTCTTGAGTCCTCTTTATAGGGTCTGCTTCTGATTTATCAACCAACTCTTTCATTTATCGCAGCTGATTATATAGAATATCTCAAAGATATAAAAGCAATATTATTATCATGCAAAACTAAAGAAGAAATCATGGCTAGAAGTCTATTTTTTATACAACAAATAATATCTATAGATGTATGTATGGAATAAAACACCTGATGAATTAAAAGATGATAATTCACTAATAAATCAATATTTAACTAATGTCGGTAATTCTGTGGTAATCAAATATGAAATTGATTATTCTTTAGTACATTTGAGAGCTGCTGTAAGTACTTTAAATGCTTTTATTTCATTTAATATATCATGTGTTTTTATACTAGTTATTAGGTTTATCAATAGATCTTGATATTTAGGAGGCAATGTCTGTATTCGATTTAATGCTTGATTTAAATTTTCTTTGTGTGCAGTATCAAAGTTATCTACATAGTTTAAAGCTTGTAGATAGTTATATGCATCACCTTTCATTAATACTTGTGCGTGAATATCTAATGCTGCTATTATCTCTGTTGTGGTTAAATAATTTGTAGCTGTTACTACCCTGCGGAGTCATTAATACAAACTAATAATATAAATAAAATTCCTATGATGTAACCCATTTTATTATTAAACTGTAAAATATTAGATTATGTGATTTCTTTATAAAGTTTTGTAATATATCAGATGTCATCGTAATTAATTATATAAAAATGATGTTAAAAATGAGTCCAATAACAACTTTTGCACTACAAAAAGATATCGTAGTAAACCAAGTAGAGCATATTACAAATATACCTACACCTACTGCCAAAACTGGTATAATGCAATATAATATGGTGTAACAATATTAGTGACTACAGTTGTTATTGCATCATCTATTGTTGATTTCACTTTGGTTGTAGCTTTATCTTTACATGAGTTATACTCCATCATCCCACCCTCAATTAGCAACTAAGGTCTTTTATAATGTTATAGGTAAAATGTTGAACGCTGATCAAATAATTATCGGTGAATAAAGTTAATAATAAATATATATAAGAATAAAAGAGTAACATATATAAATATTAAACATACAGATACAGAAACTATTACTATGGTTTTCACAAGTGCTAAATCAAGTAAAGACTAAAATGTGTATACATAGAGCCAATGGTCCTTACGCTATTTTTTAGTCAAATATTAAAATGTGATTTTAAATAACTAGCTTTTTATTTTTTTTTTTTTATTATAACTAATTATTTAAAATTATTCTTATATTATATAACCAATAAACTCTGTCTTACTACTAAAACATAACAATTATTTTATTAAAGATATATTTAACATTATTTTTTCTTAAGAATTTTTTTTTTAGCTTTAGCTTTAACCGTAGTTTTACGGATTTTCTTTTGAGTATTTTTCGCTTCATTTTTGCAATCTTTTTACATTATGTTCACTATTGTGTAGATTTACCCATTTTTTTGGTAAACACAAAACACCAAGCTTATAGCCTATCATATCTGGTGTATTAATAATCTTTTAATCGTTTGCCTGTGTAAACACTAGTGTTCTCCTATAAAAGAAGCTACACAGTACTAGATCTACTATTTGTTTAATTACAGAATTATCTTTAATAGTCGTCGACTCATTGATGCTTTATTTACAGGATTATTTAATACTTTCTATATAATTCATAATCAACAAAGGTATTTTCATAACGTAATAATTTTAATTGACGTTTTGTATAAGTATCATAGGATTGATAACTTTAACGTTCTACGATTTTTAGAAAGTACTCCCCTCTATTCTTAGCTTGCCACCTCTAGTACGGCCACCCATTGGATGATCACAGGATTCATTGAGGAGGGCCTTGTTCGAGGTCGGAATCCAAGTGTCTTATAGTACCAGCATGTTTATATTACGTAAGAAATGATTTTCATTACCATAGTTCCTAGGATGCTAATACAAAGTATGAAAAAACCAAGTTCTCCGGATTTAGTTTTAATAAAGCTTATCAAAATCTTTACGAACCAAATAGTAGAACATCCGCAGATCTCGTAATTTTCCTTGTATTTATGAATTAACCTCCTGATGGTATGTTAATTAAGATGACGAATCCCCAAAGGTTGTTGTATTGTTGTATTATTAGCACAATGTTACCATATTGAGTTTAGATGTTGTAATATGAAAATGAAAAAACCAATAGATAACAAACAAGACTATATTT
>Ga0302304_10001812_pt1 | contig 11050 bp, 5 predicted proteins | sample III_Palsa_E2_2_FD_198769 | JGI IMG/M metagenome (GOLD analysis project Ga0302304, IMG submission 198769) | Peat permafrost microbial communities from Stordalen Mire near Abisko, Sweden - III_Palsa_E2_2 | ecosystem: Environmental > Terrestrial > Soil > Palsa > Peat permafrost | place: Sweden...
TACAACGGTCCCCGGATCAGTTATCATAAAAAATATAAATAATTGGTACATCGGGCCGGTTAAAGGAGATAACTCAGCGAGAAAAGCATCTCCTGTAATAATGCTCCGTACATAAGCCAAAACAATAAAGCTTGCTATATAAGTTATGGTTATATGAAGTTTTTTTGCACGGTAAACAATACCTAAACCCAGTACCCAGATAATGCACATTGGCAAAACATAATTCCCCCATTGCATGCTCAGGCCTGCAACATATACAGGTGTCATAAACAGCATCCACGAAACGCCAAAATTTGAAGGGTTCCAAAGGTGTCTTCCCTTATATTGTAAAACATATTTAGAAAGTATAGAAAGTAACGCGGCTACCACGTAAGGCCAAACCACATTCGAGCGTATTAATATCCCGCAGCTTATACCGGTAATGTAGGCGCTGGCCAGGTTTTTCCTCGTACCCAGGAGCACTTTAGCCAATATAACCTCGGCAACAATCGATGTTGCTATCGCCAGCACTACATTCAGGAAATTATCCATAATTCCAAAAAATATTTGACCCGCCAGCAATATCAGCGTGATAAATACAGGTGGAACATAAGTGAAGTAGTCCTTCTTTCCGAACGGCGGCGTACCAACTTCAGTTAGATTTTCGGATTTTGTTGCTTGCATCGGTACTTACCTTTTTTTCTGTTCTTTTATATTGTGAAGTTTATCAATTTCGGGATCAGTGATTTCATCGGTTTCGCCTGCCGGCCAGTGGATCAGCACGCGGTCTACCTTGGCGGTATTACCCAACCCGAAGTGTAAGCGATGCTGGTTTTGCGAGGAAAATCCAATACCGCCGGTAACTACCTGTAATTGTTTTTTGCCGGCCCATTGCACCTCAACTGTTGCACCTATCGCGCTGGCATTACTTACGGTGCCATGCAAATCAAAATCTATCCAATGGTTATTATTGCGAGAGATATTTTTATAAACAAGCGGAATATTATTCTGGTTAGCTACGATTACATCAAGTACGCCACGGTTCCACAAATCAGCCATTGCCACCGCCCTCCCGTCGTAAGTAGCCGGAGGGCATACTTTATCGGATACATCTTCAAACAGGCCCTCACTATTATTCAGCCATATTTTATCCTGTTGATAACCCGACTGGCTTTTGCCCTGCATATCGGGCCAGTTGGCTGCGTCGCCTATAATTGCGCTGTTGCCGCCTGTAACTTTTGAATAGTCATACCAGTATGATGCGCGATTTTTACCCGAAATAAAACCGTTAGCCACATACAAATCCATATAACCATCATTATTCAGGTCGCCAAATTGTTCACCATAACTCCATCCCGCATTATCAATCCCTGCCAGTTGCGCTAAATTAGCAAACTTTGGCGCCTGCATTTGCTGGCTGGTGGGTTTCCAGTAATTGTTGCCCTGTATCAAAATACCTGGTTCGGTAATATTGGTGGTATAAATACCCAATTTTGCGCTGTTATCTATATCGCCAAAAGCCACACTCATACCGCTTTTGGGAATCGTTCCTATTCCCGACAGGCGGCCCATTTCTACAAATCTTTTCCCTTTTTGATTAATGTAAAGCTCATCCACATTGTAATCGTCTGCCACAACCAAATCAGGGTAACCATCTCCATTCAAATCCGCAGCTCCGGCGGCAAGCACCCATTTTGTTGAATTCAATCCGTATTGGGCAGTTACATCTTTAAACTTGCCGTTGCCCATATTTTTAAAAAGATATTTTCTTCCCCCATTATTCGCATAACGAAAGCTTTCGGGCATAATTTTAGTGTTTTTAAGATTGCTTAGGTCAATATCCTCCTTATAATATCCACCTATAAAAAGATCAAGCAACCCATCGTTATCAAAATCAACCCAAATGGCCGAATTGGAATTTATCCATTTGGGAAGGCCGCTGCCTTCTGTAACGTTTACCAATTTTTTTCCGCCTTCATTATGAAACAATTCGGGTTTCCCCCATTTATAAAGAAACAGATCTTCGTAACCATCATTATCATAATCGCCCCATACTGCCCCCATGGAAACGCCCGTACCTTTTTTATTCACATCGGCTACGCCCATTTGCGTGGCTACATTTTCAAATTTGCCATTGTGTAAATTGCGGTAAAGCGCATTTTGGCTCCCGGTGCGGCTATTGGTAAAATATATATCGTTCCAGCCGTCGTTATCAAAATCTACAATCGAAACCGATGCGCCCATTGATGCTATCTGCGGCTCAATGTGCTTCAGCCTGGGATCAAGCAGCGGTGATAAATGCCTGAAATTTATGTTTGCATCCTTATTGTCCGGTTCCAGATAAAAACCGTACTTCTCAAGGGCTTTTTCTTTTGTTTGCAAGGTGTTACCATTAAAATGATTGGCATTGATATATGATAAAAGAGCACTACAAACCAGTAAGGCAACAAAAAGTATAGTAGCTAAGGTTTTAAAAAGACGATTTGATCCGCGCACAAAATAGTTTCTTATAATTGGAGCGTAAATATATTATTATACAAGAAAAATAATCAATTAATTTTTAACAAATGTCGCTACAAAAAGGGCTATTTAAGCCCCTTTGCGTAAAATGCAGTTTAATAATTTTTAACTTCGTTTTTTGGTATTGTTATTTTCGCTACAAAAATTTGTTATGCCTGTAACCCCTCTGCGCCGAATAAGCGTATTAATATTTCCGCTTTGTTTGCTTTTTATCATGCTCTTATTTAACGCTTGCGGCAGAAAAACCGGGAGTACGAATACCGAAAATGGTACGGACCCCGGGGAGCTGGCCCGCCAATATATGGCCGAAAACAAATTTGATGAAGCGGAGGCTTCGTTTATAAAAGCTACGGAGGTATCGCCCGAAAATATTTTAAATTATGGCAGCCTCGCCAGGCTGTACCTGCTTAAAAATGATTATGACGCTGCTGCTGAAGTGTTAAAAAAAGGGTTAAAGATAAGCCCGGATAACCAGGACCTGAGATTGCTGCAGGCAGAAGTTTATATTAAAAAAGGAGATAAAAAAAATGCATCAGATGGACTAAAGGGCATACTGGCTATAAATTATAAAAACCCAAAAGCCTGGTATAAACTTGCCGGCATTAGTGCGATACCTGATACCCAGAAGTGGAAAAAGAATTGCCTGCTAAATTCGCTCAGCTTTGCACCGGCCAACATTGTATTGCGCCTGAAGTTGGCAGAAATATATGCAGCGGCAAACCAGGCAGATTCCGCACGTTATTTTATGGAAGGCGTAAAAAAAATTGCGCCCGACTTCTCTGCTATAACAAACACAGCCTACCAAAAAGCGATTAACTTATTACAAGGAAACAATACCGCCGCCGCTTTAGCTTATATTGTCCAATTTCATAAGCTAATGAAAACATGCCCGGTTTATGCAACCGGAACAGATGAAATAGACGTGCCCCAGTTAATTGATGGGTATCCAGCATTTACCACAACACTTACCAACCCCGGTTTAACTACGCTTAACGGGTTTACTTTTACAGATGCCGCAGCACAGGTGGGCCTAACTGTACATAAAACATTAAATGCGGCACACCCGGTTATAGCTATAGCAGATTATGATCAGACCGGAAATTTTTATGTCTATTCCAGCTATCAACCATCAGCTTCGTCAAAATCTATACGCGCACTTTTTTCTACCAAATCAGGTGATTTTAAATTATGCGCCGGAATTGATGCAATGGATGAAGATGGCACCGACCTTTATGCCGCATTTGCCGATTATGATAACGATGGTTACCAGGACCTTTTTATTGCCACCACAAAAGGGATGATCGTGTACCACAATAATAGCGACGGGACCTTCAGCAGGATTAATGAAGATATCGGCCTGCATAATATTGCCAATGTGCGCAAGTTTTTTTTTGCAGATCTTGATCAGGATGGCGATCTTGACCTGTATGTTGCCGAAAAAGGCGGCAATCAATTTTTTCGTAATAATGGCGACGGTACTTTTACAGAAATGGCCGGAAAAATGGGCCTCAAAGGAGACACTCAAGGCACTATTGCAATGGATTTCGGCGACTGGGATTCGGATGGGGACCTGGATGTAGCCGCATTGCGGGATGACGGCAGCTTGCAATTACTAAGCAATAACCGGCACTCCAAATTCCAGGATATTACCGATTCGCTTGGTTTGCGCAAATATAAAGGTACAGCAATTGCCTTTGGCGATTATAACAACGATGGCATGCCCGATATGGTTGTTGCAGGAGATGGCCAATGTACCTTACTTAGCAATAACGGACATGGTTTTACCGTCGATCCATCATCTAAAGCGTTGAGCAGCGCATTAAAGGGCATTACGGTTAGTGATGTTAAATTTTTAGATTTCGACAACGACGGGCACCAGGACTTATTAATTACCGGAACCAACACCGACCCATCAAAAAGCGGAGTGCTGTTATTTCATAACGATACCATTAAAGGCTTCAGCAATGTGTCGCAGCTTCTTCCAAAAACTATAATTCAGGGCCGCCAGGCTGAAATTGTAGATTTTAATGCTGACGGCGACCAGGATATTTTCTTATCAGGACCATCAGGCGTTCAACTGGTGAGAAATGATGACGGAAATAAAAATAATTTTATGCAGGTGCAGTTATCAGGCCTGGCCTATGGAAACAGCAAAAATAACCGGCTTGGCATTGGTGCGCAGATTGAACTTAAAGCGGGCGACCTGTATCAGAAAAAAACAGCAACGGGGCCGGTAACCATATTTGGTATAGGTAGCCGTACCCGGTTAGATGCTGTGCGCATAGTGTGGACCAACGGTGTGCCACAAACTATTGTTGACCCCAGCAGCACCGAACGGTTACTGGAACAAGAACAGCTTAAAGGCTCCTGCCCGTTTTTATTTACCTGGAACGGCAAAAAATTTGAATTTATTAAAGACATGCTTTGGCGCAGCGCGCTTGGGATGCCTTTGGCCATTCATGGCAAAGACACCACTTATTCTTTTTCCGACGCATCAAAGGAATACTTGCTGGTGCCAGGCGATAAACTGAAGCCCAAAGATGGTAAATACAGTATTAAAATAACCGAAGAGTTGTGGGAAGCCGTTTATTTTGATAAAGCCGGCCTGGTTGCGGTTGACCACCCGGATTCGATAGATACTTACGTAGATGAGCGCTTTGTCCTTCCACCGTTTCCCGGCAAGGTGGTTTACAAGGTAGCTATGAAATATCTTCCTGTAACAGCAAAAGATGAAAAAGGGAACGATATGCTGCCTAAGATAAGCAGATACGATTTTCAGTATGCTTCGAGCTTTTCCTTAACCAAATTCCAGGGCCTCGCAGAGGACCACAGCCTGATACTTGACCTGGGGAATAAGGCGAAAAATGATCGGATTCACCTGTTTTTGCGCGGTTGGATATTTCCTACCGATGCCAGCATCAATACAGCGATGACACAATCAGATAAATATAAAGTTCACCCGCCGTGCCTGCAGGTTATAAATGGTAAAGGAGAGTGGCAAACAGTTATTCCAAATATGGGCTTCCCCATGGGTAGGGATAAAATGGTTATCGCTGATCTTTCGGGTAAATTTCTTACACCGAATGACCGCCGCATCAGGATCAATACCAATATGCAGATATATTGGGACCAGGCATTTTTTACTACAGGAACAGTAAATGCGCCCGTAAAAATGACCGACATGGTAATGACCCATGCAACATTGGGTTACAGGGGCTATTCATCATCATACCGCAAAGGCGGCCCGTATGGCCCCGAATGGTTTGATTACGATTGCACAACCGGCGGCCAGAAATGGCGCGACCTTACCGGTAATTACACACGCTACGGCGATGTATTGCCGCTTTTACAAAATGGAGACGATGAGTATGTTATTGCAGACGGCGGCGACGAAATAAGTATCGACTTTGATGCGCAGCGGTTACCGGCATTACCTAAAGGCTGGAAAAGGGATTTTTTGATTTATAGCGAAGGGTGGGTGAAAGATGGCGACTTAAACACTGCAAACGGGCAAACAGTAGCTCCGTTGCCATTCCACAAAATGCCATCGTATCCGTACAGCAATATTACTTATCCTGGCGATAGGGCTCATAGAGATTATCAGCGAAAATATAACACCCGAAAAGTGAATACGGCCAATTTTAGAAATGCTTTGCGTAACGCCGGGTTTCCAAAGCCGGCTAAAAGTGCGCCATGACGGAAATAACGATCAGATATTCACCGCTGTGTGTTGGTACATGTTTTTTAATACAGGGTCAAGCAATCCCGCTATGTTAACCGGGGCAATACGCTGTCGTACAGATGCAGTAAACCAATTGACATCTTCAGTTGTAACAGACTGTTTGTTAATGATCTGCATCAGCTCACGGTAGCACAGGTTAACCATATTACGCATTTCCGGGTTATCCGCCCCGAGGAAGTATGACGGCGGCTTATTTTGCAGCAATAGTTGTTCATATTGAATGATGGCAGCAAAGTACAGCATTGTCCAGGCATTAAAAAGCCCGAAATTGTCCATCGTTTGATAGCATCCGGCAACCAGCTGATCTATAAATTTCAGCTCCTCAAAAACGCCATCTTCGTATAGTGCAAGGTTGTGGTACAGTTCATTGTTGTTTCCCCAGTATTGTTGCAGTAAATGAGCTGTTGTTACTATTCCTGATAGGGAATGTGCGATTCCTGAACTAAAAAGCGGATCAACAAAACCAACAGTATGCGGAAGCGCTAACCATCCATCGCCAAAACAACGTTCAGCTTTTCTTTGTAACCTGCCCGATTTGATAATTCTACCTGGTTGTGCCGAAAGAGGAACGTCCTTCAATAACTTGTACAATGACGGGTATTTATTTAGCATTTCATTCCAGATTTGCTCCGCAGGCATGTTATCAAAGTCATTCTTTTTCCCGTTAAGCGCAAACCCGAGGCTAGTGCGTTCATTATTAAAGCGGAGCATCCAAAGCCAGCCTTCGTCCAGGATTTGGTGCAGGGCCGAATGGTCCGGATCGTAAGGAAAATCACCGGTAGGTATGCCTGTTTTTTGCAGCGTATCCATCCATCGGGGTACATTGTTAAAATGGGAGAACACGGCGAAGGAGTTCGTCAGGAAACCATCTGATGATGACTTAATGCCAAGCATTTTTTCGAGTAACCCGCCGCTGCCCGTTGCATCTATAAAAAAGTTGGCTATTATTTCAGCAGATTTATCTCCCTTAACATAAAATTTCCATTTATCAATTCTTTCTGCTTGTACAATCTCTGTAAGATCAAAGTAATCAATGTTCGCCTCTTTCACCTTTGTTACTAAAAAGGCATCAAAATCAGCGCGGAGCCAGTTGGTGTCAGATTGCATATCATCGGTACTGGCGGCAACTAAAAGTTCGTTAATATGATTGGCATCAGTAGTAAATTCTTTTCCGGGATGATGTTTAAAGTAACTGAACCCTCTTTTAATACCGCATACCACTTCAGGATGAGCCTGCTGCCAGCTGCCATAACGTGAAAAATGCGCCAGCCAGGGCATATCGTATTGTTTTGATAACCGGCGTAACAGCATATCTGCAATAGGTGTAGAAGACTCACCGATGGCGAACCGTGGGTGTTGCCCCTTTTCAACCAGGCATACCCTAAAACCTATGTTGTGTAAAATAAGCGCCATTAACGAACCGGCAAAACCGGCGCCTGCTACCAGTATATCATAGTTATGGTTGTTCTTTTCAGGCATGACAATTACAGCTAACCCGTTGGTAAACCAGTTGGTAAAGGTTCATCATTTCCAGTCGTTCTCTTCTTGCCTGGAAACATTGCGGGCAATTGGAAAGAAAACCGATATCCCAGGTATCAACAAATACCCTGCCCCCCTTTAGCGACAAGGCTGTATCAAAAACATCTTCCAGCGTGTTTAATGATGGCGCGGCATACAAGCCTTGTTCGGCCAGTTTTTCCATAATACCATTACCCGAACGCGTAGCAATGATGGAGCAGCATTGGGCGCCGCTTTCAAAAGCGAATTGTACGGTACGAAGTACCCACTTGATATTTTCTTCGCGATTGGTAAGGTAAGGCGGGTTTAGCAGGATAAAAGCCCGAACATCTATATCATTACTTCGCAAAAAATTTGCGGCTTGTTTAAAATCCTCCGGTATAAGTTGTTTGTTGAGTTTTGGCAACACCTGCGGATGGATAGTTTCTATTCCCATCGCTATTTCCAGCTTTCCGTTAAGCTGGCGTTTAAATTCCACGCAACTTTCGCCGCATAGCCTGGGGTGGTTTTCCACAATCACCCTTTCATAACATTGTAACCGTTTAGTAATTCCCGGATAATCGGCAGGCGGAATCGCTTTATGATCAAAAAAGTTGCCATTGTTATATAGTTTTATTGTGTCAGCGGCGGGCAAACGGCTCAAAGCATAATCTATTTGCTTTAAAATAGCCCCTGGCGGCGAAGGCCCGGTTAGTGTGTTTTTCCACAGATCACACATCAGGCATTTAAAGCTGCATTCTTTACCGGTAAGAAAGATAGTATTTACTTTTTGCAATTCCCCGTTTGCACCCGGCTCCTCTTCGTGCAAAAAATGGTAAGGAATATCCGGGTTTAACAGGTTCCTCGCCGGCCTGAGTTTTTCTATCGCCAGATTATCATGCATAAAGCGAATGAAAATAAGCCCTGTATTCAGCTTCATTCTGCGGGAACAATTGATTAAAAGTGCTTTCGGCTGCAGCGCCCAGTTGAAAGCGGCGCTTTTCGAATACGGGCATATCAAAACCGGTTATTGCCTTTACGCCTCTGCTGGTAATTTCACCTTTTAACCCGTAAAGCGCATCTTCACTCCAATCTGTTAATTGAATAAAAGGTATGCCTTCGGCAACCTCAATAACATTCGGCAGCGCATAGGGGCTAAGGCCTTTAAACCCGTACAAGCGACAGGGAGCATAAGATCGCACGTGCCCACGGCTCTGCCCGCCTGAATAAGTCAACGAATGCTTAATCTTATCAACCCCCCAGCCTTCCTGGTATAGCATCATATTATTTAATACACTGCGTATAGTAAGCTCGGTATTTTCTGCAATAGGGTAATCCTTCAGATTTTCATCGCCGCCATCGCCATCAATCAGATATTTCCAATCCGGGTACAGGCTGCGTAATTGCTTACACAAGGCCAGGGCCATTGTTGCCGATTCCAGGTCCCTTGATTTATAATCTTCTATTACGGTAATAGCTTCTTTGTAATTAACGGCTGACAGGGGGACGTCAATTACTTCCAGGAACAATGATAACCCTAACTGATCCAAAAACCGGTAGGCTTGTTCTGCATCAGGGCCGTTATCTATAGAAAGCGTAAACGCTTTCAGTCTTTGCGGCGACATACCCAATTTCAGCATCAAGTGATAAATTACCAGGAAAACCGATCCGCTATCAATACCCCCGGAAAACAGAACACCTATTGGTTCCTTTTCAGGTATTGACATCAGCCATTTTTGACATTCATCAGCCAATGCTCCAATATATGCCTTTCCTATTTCATCCAGATCATGGGTTAAGCTGTTTCTCCTGGGTTCAAAAAAGCGGGTATAAACCGGGTTTGGATCAGGACAGCCTATCACTTCCAACCGCACTACATAATGTGCCGGTACCATCCTGGTATAGGACGGGTGAAACTGGTGATGCAACCCCATGTCTTTAAGGAAGTTATAAATCTCATCAATACGTTCGGCAACTATAAGCAATGGGCCGCTAACCTGTTTAGCCAGAAAATAACGCATTGGCCTGCCAATGGAACGCGCCAGAAATACTTGCTGCCCAACTTTTTTTACAATGGCAAACTGCCCCTCTATCTGGCGCACCAGCGCTGCATCGCCGGATATTACTGCTTCCGCTGCTTCATCCGATGTCATATTAAAAATAACATTATTGTTATCATCGAGCAGGCTTACAAAATCGGTAGGTGTTGTTATATTAGCGTTATTCATAAATTTTAATGTATAAATTAACAATGGGACTTAGCTGATTGCTAAGCAAATCACTTTATCGTCCCAAATGATACAATGTTACTATTTTTCAGATGAAATAGCGGCGGATTGTTGTTGATATTTTTCCTGAAATTATACCTGAGATGGGCGATTGAGAACCTGGTTTGATAAGTTTGTTTGCCATTGTATATTATTTGCCAAAAGTGTAAAAAAATGTTAATCTGTAAACCAGGGTATGGTTATCAGGCACATATCCCGGCGTAGTTAGGGTCCTTTGATCTACGTATTGTATAAGCCAAAGGTTGGGCATAAAGTGTACATTTTTATCCGGGCTGTAATCTAAACCTGCGGTAACAAAATGCTCTTTGGTATAAGGATTGTAAGCCGCCAGGTTAGTATTTACGGTGTACACATTTGCATCGTTAAAATTATTATCAGGGTTATAACCATCGTAACGGGCGAAGAAACCCAATTCATTTTTATAAATAGCGCCATGCGAATACACGGATATGGCCTCAACGGTAGCGTTTTCGGCAGTTTTTTCGGTACCCTGGGTAGCAGTTACGCCATTGGTGATCTGCTGGGTGTAGGCCTCCACGCCAAAAGTAATTTTAGGGGTGGTCCAGGCGGCAAACCCTTTTATCATATTATGTGATTGTGAGCCCACCAGTGCAGTAGTGCTGGATGTTTTCATATAGTCGGCGTACAGGTCGAAGATCAGCCTCTTGTCGAGTAGTTTAGCATATACATCGCCATAAAATGCCTTAAAAAATCCTGTATTAGGATTTGATGTAGCTAACAGGGATGCCTGGGTATTGTCGCCTATCATTAAATCATAGCCAAAGTTTTTGGTATCCGGATCAAATTTCCCCTGCAATGAAGCACCTATATCATAAAGGTTTGATCTGTGAAAGTCAGCAATGGTTTTTTCCACAGAACGGTAGCCCCATATTTGTTCAGTTAACATTACAGTAAGCGGTGTAAGGCTCTCGCCAATTAAGAAATCAGAGCCTTTCCATACCCCTTTCCACCTTAAATCAAAAAGCTTAATAAAAAAAGCCATTTTGTTATAAGCAAGGTTATC
>Ga0302304_10001830_pt1 | contig 10985 bp, 7 predicted proteins | sample III_Palsa_E2_2_FD_198769 | JGI IMG/M metagenome (GOLD analysis project Ga0302304, IMG submission 198769) | Peat permafrost microbial communities from Stordalen Mire near Abisko, Sweden - III_Palsa_E2_2 | ecosystem: Environmental > Terrestrial > Soil > Palsa > Peat permafrost | place: Sweden...
TAGGGGAGACATCAGTTTCAGTGATTTTTTACCCGACGGATCATCCCTCCTTGCCTGGAACCTGTATACCAAGGAGCTGGTGGGCTATGTGATTGATTACTTTAAGGTTAGGTAAAGGGATAAAGGTTAAGGTGAAAGGTAAAAGAATTTACGCTTTACTCTCTCCTTTCTCCTTTCACCTTACCCTCCACCTAAACTACCGGCTCCAAAGTATGCGGATCGATGCGTTGCAGGTTGATGTTGCTTACCGGTTTTACAACCAATGGTATTTTTTCAACATAAGTTTCGCTGGTATCTAAACCAAAGGCTTTCGCTTCGGATTGTGCCAGTTTTTTGATGTTGAAATAGCTGTTCAGAATAAATGCTTCGGATACGCTGAACAGGTTGTTGTACGACAGGAATTTTTCCAGTATCACAAAACGGAAATCAGATACTACCTTAAACTGTTTTAATGATTGGTACCTGCTGGTAATATCCAGTTCGTGCCGGGCTACCATATCCTCCACCACCTTGCGAAACAGTACGTTTACACGCGGCTGTATACGGAACCCAAGCCTGAAATCCACCCGGATTATCTTGCCATATTCTACCTGGTCAACACTATATTCCATGGTATAAGGCTCATCGGTGGTATCAATATGGATGAACCAATAGGTATCGGCCCGTTTGGGGCTCCTGCTCATAATGGAATAAATTACCTTTTCCTCTATCTGCATGCCGTTGTTGGCCTTGGTTAAATAGATCAGCTGGCTCGAATATTTAGGGATGGTTTCATCCGCGCTCAGCGCGTTCAGCATAGGTATCTGGTCTTTCAGGTCAATAAAATGCAGAAAGCGGTTATTGATTTTACGGGCCTTGAACCATACGTACATGGTAAATATCAAACCTATCTCAAACACTACAAAGAACAACCTCTTTAATAATTTAGCGGCGTTAGTTATAAAGAAACTAAACTCTACGCATAAAAATACGCACAGGATAATGGTAACCAGCCATATTGGCCAATGTTTAACATAACGCATAAAGTAGTACATCAATATGGTGGTCATGAGCATAGCAATGGTGATAGAGAAGCCGTAGGCCGCCGTCATGTGCTCTGATGTTTGGAAGTACAGCGTAACGGCCACACAACCAAAGCACAGCAGCCAGTTAATGCTGGGTATATAAATTTGCCCGCGAATGTTTGATGGATATTTAATGGTAATGCGCGGCCAAAAGTTCATGCTCACGGCCTCGCTTATCAGCGTAAATGAACCGCTGATGAGCGCCTGGCTGGCAATAATGGTAGCCAATGTTGCTAAAGCAACGCAGGGTATCATGAGCAAATGCGGGTTAGGCACTATCTGGTAAAAGGGGTTAATATTATTAAAATTTGTATTGGCCGGCTGCGTTAAAACCCAGGCACCCTGCCCCAGGTAATTTAGCAGTAACGTTACTTTAACAAATATCCAGCTCATTTGTATGTTTTTGCGGCCGCAGTGCCCCAGGTCGGAGTATAAGGCCTCGGCACCTGTGGTACACAAAAATACCGCGCCTAACAGCCAAAAACCTTGTTTATGGTGCATTAATAACCGCGCACCGTAAATAGGGTTAAACGCCCTTATTATGCCGGGGTTATGTACAAATTGCAATAAACCTAAAATTCCTATCATTAAAAACCACATGAGCATAACCGGGCCAAAGGCCGAGCCAACCACCTTGGTGCCAAATTGCTGAAAGAAGAACAGCAGCAGTATAATACCTATAACAATGCCTATGATAAGCGCGCTGCCCGGCACAAAAGAGGAAGATAACGAAGGCACGTTACCCAAACCCTCAATAGCCGATGTAACCGATATGGGCGGAGTAATTATACCATCGGCCAATAAGGTGCCCGCTCCTATTATTGCGGGTATGGCCAGCCATTTACCGTAGCGCCTAACCAGGGCGTATAGCGAGAAGATACCACCTTCACCCTTATTATCAGCCTGTAAGGTTATAAATATATATTTAAAGGTAGTTTGCAGTGTAAGTGTCCAGAAGATGCAGGAAATGCAGCCCAATACAAAGTCCTGGTTAATTGGGCCGGTTTTTCCGCCTTCCGTGAGCAGCGTTTGGAAAACATACAGGGGCGATGTTCCTATATCGCCGAAGATGATGCCCAATGTAACGAGCAGCCCTGCGGCGGTAACTCTTTTTAGATGTGGATTCATTTTGTTTACTTTTTTGTTTGTTTGATTGTGATGGATTACTTTTTGTTATAGAGAAAATTAATTAGATTGGTTGATGTTCAGATCGAAATGGAAGCGGCTGCCTTCGCCGGTTTCGCTTTCAACACCGATGGTGCCGCCCTGGGCCTCAATAAAATCCTTAGCTATGGCTAAGCCTAAACCGGTGCCTGTTTTATCGGCCTCGGCGCCGGGTATGCGGAAATAGCGTTCAAAAATGCGCGACAGGTACTTTTCGTCAATGCCCTGGCCGGCATCTTTCACCGAAAATTCGATGATGTTGTTACGGCGCTTGCGCACATCAAGGTTAATTACCGAGCGTGCAGGGCTGTATTTTACCGCGTTTGATAACAGGTTGATCAAAACCCAGGTGGTTTTATCCAGGTCGGCCATTACATTGGGCAGTGTTTCGGGGCAATCAACGGCTATATTCAGTTCTTTCTGGTCGGCTAATGATTTAATGGCCTGTATAGCGTAGTTAACAATATTTTTAGGGTGCGTGCTGCCAAAATTGAGGTTTATTTTACCGGTTTCCACCTGAGCGGTATCAAGCAGTTCGGCAGTTATTTGCAGCAGGCGGTGGGTATCGGCATCAATATTCTGGAGTAGTTGCCTTTGCTCGTTATTTACCGCGCCAACACGAGCGTCTTCCAGTAATTTAAGGCTCATTTTAATAGACGATAGCGGAGTTTTCAACTCATGCGAAATCGTGGCTATAAAAGTAGTTTTGGCATCGTTCAATTGCTGAAAGTCGGTGATATTTTTTAGGATGATCACCTTACCAATAACTTTATAATCATTCATTACTTCCAGCACTTCCTTATCAAAATAGCTTTCGCGGTTATCAGCGTATATTTTCATTTTTGGCTGATCAATAAACAGCATGTTACGCAGCAAATCGTTCTCGAGCGCTACGTTAGGGGCAAACTGACCGTTTAGCTTTTCTTCGGGCAGGCCTATTAATGTGCAGGCTACTTTGTTGGCAAAAATAATAAATTGTTTGTCATCAATGCCAATAATCGCATCGTGCATGGAATTAATGATGGTTTCTATCCTTCTTTTTTCAAAAAGTATGCTCGCCAGGTTGCTGTGCTCATAATCGTTCAGCTTTCCGGCCATCTGGTTAAAGGCATCGGCCAGGTCGCCAAACTCATCCTTCGCCGGGAAAACAAGTCGCTTATTATAGTTTTTATTGGCAATTTCTTTAATACCTCCCAACAGTTCCTTTATGGGGTTGGCAATATAACCCGGAAAGTTGACCACAAAGCTAAAGGCTATCAAAAAGCAAAGCGAACCTATAAGCGATACAATAATAATGGCATCGTCGGCGGTACTGCTGGCTGTTTTGTCCCGGTGCTCAATGGCGCTCATGTTCAACTGCATAATGCTGTACAGCACGCCACGTATCTGCAGGCTTAGTTCGGGAGCGGTTTGCGGGGTGGTATTGAGTTTGTACACCGCTACCAATGAGCTTAATGAATCGGCCCATTGCTTTTCGCCGGGTTCGGTAATGTTTTGCTCTTCTTTGGCCAAATTGCCTTCAATAATTTGCAGGTTAGCGCTCTTTGGCAATTTTTTATCGTCAAGCGCCTGCTCAATATTTTTAACATACACCAGCGAGCGGTAGTTATCTTTAAGTATAGCTTTTGAATCGTTGGAGAGGCGGGTTAAATAATAATCGGCCATGCCTGAACTGATCAGGGCCATCAGGAATATGAATCCGATCCCTGCGCGAAGTTTATTTTTTATGTTCATGATAGTATTACCAGGTCGATATTTGTTTTCGACATTTTATTTAATAATTGAGTGAACACAGCGGTACGCATTACCAGCTGGTAGAATTTAAAGCGGGGCTTGCCAATGCAAATGGTGGTGACATCATATTTTTCGGCGGTTTCCCAAATGGATTTGGCTATTTCGTCGCTTTTTACTTTTAAAACCTCGCCGCCAAGCTGCGCCACCAGTTTCATGTTATTGATGAGGTGCCGTTGCGATGCCAGGTTGATCTTGTCGCTGCTTTCGTTCGATCGCTGCACGTACAGTATATACCATTTGGAGCGATAGTAAGAAGCCAGCCTTGCCGTTTTGCGAATGATAACCTTAGCCGATTCTTCGTTGGTACTAATGCAACCCAGGAAAAGCTCGGCACGCAGCTTAATATTTTTGGGCACTTCTATGTCAATTTTACGCTCCACCTGGTGTGCCACCTCGCGCAGGGCCAGTTCGCGCAGCTGCAGTATCCGTTCCGTCTGAAAAAAATTATTTAGTGCCAGCGGTATCTTTTTAGCGTCATAAATCTTTCCCTCTTTAAGCCGGTCAATCAGCTCATCGGCAGTCAGATCAATGTTTACCACCTCATCAGCCATCTGCAAAACCTTATCAGGTATGCGCTCATTAATGGCGGTGCCGGTAATTTCTTCCACCTCCTCGTTAAGGCTCTCAATGTGCTGTATATTAACCGCGCTTATTACGTTAATGCCCGCGTTTAAAATGGTCATCACATCCTGCCAGCGCTTATCGTTCTGGCTGCCCTCAATATTGGTATGGGCAAGCTCATCAACTATTACCACCTCGGGCCGCAGGTTAATAATGGCGTTAAGGTCCATCTCATCCAGCTCCTTGCCTTTGTAAAACAGCTTACGGCGCGGTATAAGAGGCAAGCCTTCCAGCTGCGCTTCTGTCTCTTTGCGCTTATGGGTTTCAATATACCCAATTTTTACATCAATTCCATTACGCATTAATGCCTGCGCTTCCTGCAGCATACGGTAGGTTTTGCCCACACCGGCACTCATGCCAATGTAGATCTTGAACTTGCCCCTGCGCGATTTTTTGATCAGCTCCAGGAAATGTTCAACCGATTGTTCTTTTTCTTTTACTAACATATTTAAAACGACATAACCGGCTGCCGTTTTTAACGGCAGCCGGAGCTTTTAGCCTCACCCTAAATCCCTCTCCAAAGGAGAGGGACTTGAAAGAGGCCCGAATTTTAGAACCCTCTCCTTTGGAGAGGGCAGGGTGAGGTTTTTTACCTCATCCCATCCAAAGCCACATTTAATTTTAAAACATTAACCTTAGCCGGCCCAAATATCCCAAACAATGGAGCTTCAGTATTTTCAGCTATCAGTTGGTTTATCCTGTCGGCAGCTATATTTCTAACTTTTGCTATCCGCGCTACCTGAATTTGTGCCCCGGCCGGTGAAAGATCGGGGTCTAAGCCACTGGCCGAGTAGGTAACCAATTCGGCAGGGATCTGCGATTTGCTTACACCGGGGTTGTGCTTTAAAAAAGTATCGATATGGGCCTGCACATCTTTCAGATAATCAGCGTTTGTTGGCCCCTTGTTTGAACCTGCACCGGCATCGGCAGCATAAGCGGCGGCAGATGGGCGGCTCCAGAAATACTTGTCCTTAGTGAATTTTTGCCCTATGCTGGCATAGCCAACCACACGGCCATTAAGGCTAACGGTTACCCCATCGCCATTGCCGGGAGTGAATTTGCCTATGCCGGCTATGGCCAAAGGATATATGCCCGATACCAGTACTAATAGTATAACTGATAATTTGAGGGCTGGTAAGAAATACGTTTTCATTTTATTTAAGATTAAAATACGTTGTTTGTTGATTATAAAAATGTGCTTACAGCAATATCGATCAGTTTGATGCCGATGAAGGGGATGATCACACCGCCCAAACCGTATATCAATAAATTACGGCGCAATAAGGCGCTGGCGCCTATCGGTTTATACTCCACACCGCGCAAAGCCAGCGGAATAAGCATCGGTATAATGATGGCGTTAAAGATCACTGCCGATAATATGGCCGATTGCGGGCTGTGCAGATCCATGATATTCAGCGCCTTTAAAGCCGGGATAGATACCATGAACAATGCCGGAACGATGGCGAAGTACTTAGCCACATCATTAGCTATGGAAAAGGTGGTTAAGGTACCTCGGGTCATGAGCAATTGCTTACCAATTTCAACAATCTCTATCAGCTTGGTAGGGTCATTATCCAAATCCACCATGTTACCGGCCTCTTTGGCGGCCTGTGTACCGCTATTCATAGCCACGCCCACATCGGCTTGTGCCAGGGCGGGCGCATCATTGGTACCATCGCCCATCATGGCTACCAGTTTACCGCTTTGCTGCTCGGCTATAATGTAGTTCATCTTGTCAATCGGCTTCGCCTCGGCAATAAAATCATCCACACCGGCCTTTTCGGCAATAAATTTGGCGGTAAGCGGGTTATCGCCGGTTACCATTACGGTTTTTACACCCATGCGGCGCAGGCGCTCAAAACGCTCGGCAATGCCGGGTTTTATAATGTCCTGCAATTCAATAACGCCTAATATCTTCTCGTTTTGCGATACCACCAGCGGCGTACCGCCATTAGAGGCGATGGTTTTTACATTCACCTCCACTTCGCCGGGGAATGGGTGGCCTGATTTGATAGACAGGTTGCGGATAGAATCAAAGGCGCCTTTGCGTATACGTAAACCATCGGGCGTATCCAAACCGCTGGAGCGGGTTTCGGCAGTAAATTTGATAAACACCGAATCCTTAGGCGCTTTAACAGATAGCATATTCTTACCCTGTTCGGCAAGTTCAACAATTGATTTACCTTCAGGGGTTTCATCAGCCAGCGAGCTAAGCACGCAGGCCCTTACAAATTCCGTTTCATTTACGCCCTTTGCAGGATAAAAGTTGGTGGCCTTGCGGTTACCTATGGTAATGGTACCGGTTTTATCCAGCAGCAGCACATCCAGGTCGCCGGCGGTTTCCACCGCCTTGCCCGATTTGGTGATCACGTTGGCACGCAGTGCCCTGTCCATACCGGCGATACCGATGGCCGATAACAGGCCACCGATAGTCGTCGGAATCAAACAAACAAAAAGTGAGATAAATGCGGCTATGGTTATAGGGGTACCGGCATAGTCGCCAAAGGGTTTTAAAGTGATACAAACGATCAGGAAGATGAGCGTGAAACCAGCCAGCAGGATAGTTAAAGCTATCTCGTTCGGTGTTTTCTGGCGCGAGGCTCCTTCCACCAAAGCAATCATCTTATCTAAAAAGCTTTCGCCCGGCTGGGTGGTAACAATCACCTTGATCCGGTCAGAAAGCACCTTGGTACCACCGGTAACGGATGACTTATCGCCGCCCGACTCCCGGATAACCGGGGCCGATTCGCCGGTGATGGCCGATTCATCAATGGTAGCAATACCCTCTATGATCTCGCCATCGGTAGGGATGGTATCATTGGTTTCGCATAAAAATATATCGCCTTTTTTTAATAGCGACGACATGATGTTTTGCTCCTTGCCATCAACCAGTAAACGGGCCGGTGTTTCGGAACGTGTTTTGCGCAGGCTTTCGGCTTGTGCCTTGCCGCGAGCCTCGGCAATGGCCTCGGCAAAGTTGGCAAACAGCACAGTGATGAACAGCACTAAAAATATAGTGAGGTTATAGCCGAAGCTGCCCTGGCTTTGGTTGCTGAAAGAGAATATAGTTACGATAAGCATTACCGCGGCGCTCACTTCCACGGTGAACATCACCGGGTTGCGGAACAGGATGCGGGGGTTGAGCTTAACGAAGGATTGCGCTAAGGCATCCTTCATTTGATCGCCCTGGAATAATGTATTTTTATCAGATTTCATGATTGTTTGTCAGATTATTTGATTGAAAAATGTTCGGCGATAGGGCCTAATGTTAAAGCCGGGAAGAAGGACAGGGCGGCGATAATAAAGATCACCGCGAATATCATCACCCCAAAGGTGGCCGTATCGGTTTTTAACGTTCCTGCCGATGAAGGCACGAATTTTTTGTTGGCTAATATGCCTGCGATAGCTACCGGGCCTATGATAGGTAAAAACCTGCCCAGGAATATCACTACACCGGTGCTTACGTTCCAAAAGATGTTGTTGGCAGTAAGCCCTGCATAGCCGGAACCGTTATTGGCCGAGCTGGAGGTGTACTGATACAGCATTTCTGAAAAGCCATGGAAACCGGGATTGTTTAACCAGGCCGATGGCTTGGTGGCCCAGGCGGCACTGGCAAAATGCACCAGTATGTAAGAGGATAGCGCCGTGCCTACCAATATCAGGAAGGGATGCAGCAAGGCGATGAGCGATGCTATCTTCATTTCGCGGGCCTCTATCTTACGGCCCATAAATTCAGGCGTACGCCCAACCATCAGCCCCGAGATGAATACTGCTATGATAATGAAGATGTAAAAGTTCAAAAACCCTACCCCCACACCGCCGTAAAAGGCGTTGATCATCATATCAAACATTTGTGCCAGGCCCGATACAGGCATCATACTATCATGCATGGAGTTGACCGATCCGTTGGAGGTTACGGTAGTGGTTATACCCCAATAAGCGGATGCTGCGGGCCCAAAACGCACTTCCTTACCTTCCATGGAGCCCGTTGGCTGGGCAATGCCCATGTGGGCTATGTTGGGGTTGCCGCCAACCTCGGCGCTTATTGATGGGAATATAGCGATGAGGAAGCCTACCGTCATCACCCCGAAAATTACCCAGGCCAGTTTCTTTTTGTTGAGGTAAAAGCCTAACGCGAATACCAGGGCTATAGGGATCAGTATAATGCTGATGTTCTCTACCATATTGGTTAGGTAGTTGGGGTTTTCAAAGGGGTGGGCAGAGTTTACGCCAAACCAGCCGCCACCGTTGGTGCCAACCTGCTTAATAGCTATCATGGCTGCTGCCGGCCCGCGCGATATGTGTGCGGTATCGCCCTGCAGGGTGATCACGGTATCTTTACCTTTATAGCTGGTTGGTGTGCCGTTAAAAGCTAATATAATAGCTACCAAAACGCTTAAAGGCAATAATATACGGGTGATGGATTTCAGGAAGAAATCCCAGAAATTGCCCAACTTGTCGGTTATCTTATCCTTCATGGCTTTAAACACCACCATCATGGCGGCTAAGCCTGTAGCGGCGCTACAAAAGTGCAGGAACATGAACACAAAGTGTTGGGTGAAATAGGTAGCGCCTGATTCGCCCGAATAATCCTGTAAATTGGTGTTGGTTAAAAAGCTAAGGGCCGTATTAAAGGCCAGGTCGGGCGTTTGATCAGGGTTTTTATCCGGGTTTAGCGGTAAGTGCCCCTGGTACAGCAGGCAGAAGAAAGCGTAGAATAACCACAAAACGTTGATGGTTAGTAATGCCTTTAAATGTTGTTTCCAGTTCATCTCCTTATTAGGGTCGATGCCGCTTAGTTTGAAGATGAACTTTTCCAGCGGTGCCATAAAGTCCAGCCAGGTATGTTCACCTTTAAATACTTTGGCTATGTATTTACCCAGCGGTATTGCCAGGGCTACCATTGCCAGGTACATAAAAATAATGCCTATATATTCCGTATTCATTTTGTTTGATGTTTGAGATTAAAATTGTTCGGGTTTGAGCAGTACATAAACCATATATACAAATACGGCGATGGCTACAAAGAATAATGCGATCATGATGATTAGATTTTTTCGAAGTAATTAACCGTTTTAAAAAATAGCCAGAACACAACTATAAAGGTTATGAGGTAGCTGATAGTGAGGATAGTATCCATTTTTGATTTTGTTTAAATGTGATATAGCAGCCTGATTTTTAAATACACCACGTACACCATTCCTATTGCTATCACCCATGAAATGATGATGGCCAAAACGTCTACGATCGTGTGTTTGAGATCTTGCTTTTTCATAAAGTGGAGTGTGATATCAACACCATAGCTTTGTGATTTGCAAGGGGACATACCAAGCCGGTGCCAATAATTCAGCTTTATTTACAAGCAATTGTAAATCAGTTAATTAAAATGGTTTTCGATATTTTAGTAGAGAGCGAAAGGCTTTGAGAGCCTATCATTTTGATAGGGTTATTATCAAAATGGTTTGATGGGCGTTAGAAGGCTTAGTAGAACAGCTATTGGATATTAGCGAATTATTGAAAACTCCAAACGGTGATTTGATGGTTTGCCTTGTTTATTTTGAGCAGTAACTCGCCCACACTCCCGCCGAAATCGTCGATGGTTTGCATTTTTACTTTTGTCGCGACGCCATTTACCCGGATGATGGTATCTGCCCTTATTGAATCTGTCCTGCGGTTTCGTTCATCCTTATTGGCCTGAACCAGCAGCAGTTTTATGCCATTAATGGGATAGATAATAATGCTTAAAAATTGCTTGCTCTTACTAACAGTGCTGTTGTGTACGTAAAAATACCTAAGATCGGGGTGTTTGGCATTTATCGTATCCATTAACTCCTTGTACCAGGGCATCAGGGCTTTAGGCAATTTGGCTTTATCGGTTATGGGTACATACCCATTTTGTTTAATATAAATTTTTAATTGCGTATCGGTAACTGTCTGTGCAGGCAGGTGCAGACTAAGTGCCAAAGGCAATAGGATAAACAACAGATGCTTCATGATCTGTTGCAAATTTATTGAACCCGGAACTTAGTTGAAGCAATAATCGTGTTACAATAGGCATGAGGCATAAGTCTGCTGAATAATTAAATAAATCTGACCTGGAGTGGATAAAAGGAAAATAGTTTGGACAGAAACAGCTGCGAAACAAAGGCGTGAAATTTTACGATATTGGACGATCGACAAAATAATCATAACCGCATTTTGGGACAACAGGCAGGATTCTGCTAAATTGCTTGAAATAATTAAGCGGTAGTTATTAAAAGCCCATAGTCCCTATTCAAACCCATACTCCTTCAATTTCCTGTACAGCGTAGCTACCCCAATATTCAGCAGCCGGGCAGTTTC
>Ga0302304_10001834_pt1 | contig 10971 bp, 25 predicted proteins | sample III_Palsa_E2_2_FD_198769 | JGI IMG/M metagenome (GOLD analysis project Ga0302304, IMG submission 198769) | Peat permafrost microbial communities from Stordalen Mire near Abisko, Sweden - III_Palsa_E2_2 | ecosystem: Environmental > Terrestrial > Soil > Palsa > Peat permafrost | place: Sweden...
TGGCTCCCTTCGGTGTGAGATCGAACAGTTCCGTCGGCATCCATCCAGCGCCGCCGGTCGGTGAGGGTAGAACGAAGATCGACTCGCGCGGAACTCGCAAATCCGGCCTGTCGACGTGGCCCCAGATGAGGACTTTTCTTTGGTCGAGATCGACCTCGTAAACGTCCTCAATCTGGACATGCGTGCCCATGTCGGTGATTCCGTCAGCAGTGACGATGGCTTTCAGTTTGACGCTGATGATTCGCACTACGCGGCCTCCTCGAAAGGAACTCCGAAAGCCAGGTGCTCTGCGAACGCGGAGGTGGTAAACTCCGCGGCCCAAGAGGCCAGCCTGAAGTGGAAGAAATGCTCGATCACGCGGAAGGTGATCACGGAGACGCCGATGAAGATGACCTTGCGGGTCACGAATCGACGCCAGTGGATGCGCTTGCGGCAGGAGAACATGGGGGCGTCCCTCCGCGAGTCTCGGGCTTTCGCCCGAGTACTCGCCAGTTGGAGTTGCGTTCTAGTTGACGCCCGCCATTTCTAGCGCGACGTTGACGGCGCTGCGTTTCAACCGTTCGCCATCCCCGAACCAAGAGGTTGCCAGGCGAGAGTCGTCCGTGCGTCCGCGCTCATAATCGGAGAAGTAGGTCACGGCGTTGACCGCGCCCCAGAGCGTTCCGTTGGCTGTCACGAGGTCAGAGCCGGGGCTGGTGAGGCGCGCTTTGCTGAGGCTCGTCACGGTGCGCGATGGGTTCCCGCGCGAATCCTTGACGTTATCCTCGCCCAGCAGCCCGAGCATGAACTTCTCCCAACCCGCGTCGTCGATGGCGACCTTCGAAAGAATCTCGGCCGTCTCGTTCAGCTTCTGGGTGTCCTCGATCGCGAGGCCCATGACTTCGCGGGCTTCCTGTGCGACCTCGGGCGTCCATTCGCGGGTGTGGCGGATGCCAACCTGCGACCGGCCAGAGCTGAGGGCTTGCGTCAGCGTGTTGTGGCAGACCACCCGAACTTGGGTGGGCCGTCCAACCGTCTGCATCGTCGAGTCGTGCGAGGTAGCCAGGAGCATGTAGCCCTTCAGCTCATCCACGCCGCCCAACTTCACAGACGCGCCCTTCAGCTTCGCCAGCGCCCAGACCACAGCGCCCCCGCGAAGACCGCCAACCGTTTCCAGATCCGCGTGTCCGGCTTCGCAGTATTCCCGGAAGAAGTCGATGATCTGCTCGTTCTGCACGGGATGGTAGCGGTCGGTTGCGACCTGAAAGACCCGCTCATTGTCCGAGCGCGTCACAGCCTTGAAGACCTTCAGGGAGTTGATGTTCATGCTGCCATCGTTCCCCTGCATCGACAGGTCGCGCATCTCTACGCGCCAGTCCAGCCCGGCCAGCTTCCGCATTTCCTCGCCCGTCGATCCAGCGGGAACGTTGACGCCCAGCCCGTGCCAGGGTTTCGCTCCGACGTAGGCGATCATGTTGTCAGTAATTTCATGCATTTGATTTGCTCTCCATTCTTGCCCCGCGAGGGCCTTATGCTTCTCTAGCGAATACTCCGTGGAGACGCCTAGCTGCTTGAATATAGGCGCCATGCGCCGCCTCCGGAGTGCTGAAATATCCGAGGTGGTGAACTTTACCGGACTTCGTAATCCGTGCTACCCAAAGCTGATGCTTTCCTCCCTTCCAAGTGACTCCCTTGAACCCAGAAGAGTTCGCAGAAGTCAGACCTCGATTGCTGCAATTCTGAGACCGAGTCGCAACTCTAAGATTTTGCTTGCGGTTATCAAGCGTATCCCCGTTTCGATGATCCCGATCCATTCCCTGCGGAGCTGGAACCAGCTCGCAATGCATGTATACGACTTTCCTCTTAGGCCCAGAGGTATCAGTGCGAACCGCATAGAATTTTCCCGATTTAGCCTTGGCTGCACACCAGGCATGGAGAGAAAGGTGCTCATAATCTTCGGCGTCGACCATCGCGACCTTGCCCTGAGTCAACCCTATCAAACAAATAGAAGCATCTTTGGGCTGCTCAACACGGGCGCGAATTGTCTTCGGTCTAGCCAATGACTCACTCCAAACTTGATAACCTAATACTACTATTCCAGCCAGCGGAGTCAACAAAAATCGCCAAGAATTGCGATTTATTTTCCGGCCCGCTTCATGCGCTGCTCGATGATGATGGCGATGGTCTGCTCCCTGCTATTCGGGTAGCTCACACCATTCCGACATGCAACGTCGAAGGTCTGGCAAATCTCCCTCGCCGCCTCTGCAGCTATTTTCGCAGTGTCAAGGATTCCGGATTCCGGAATCGCAAGCGACCGGAGAGGCGACATGCAGGTGCCATGGAGGCCGCAGCAGTTTGGGGTGAAGCAGCTCTCACACTTCATCCGGTCCCCTCGTCGAAGTCGAAGCAGTCCACGAAGATGGACGACGCCATCGGCGTCTCAGGGTCATCATTGGTCTTCGTCGGGTGCGCGAGCCTCATGGTCTTCACGCCGACCACTTCCGCCCCGCAGAACGCGCATCTTATATCGTCCACGTGGGTCTCGGAGACATCGACATCCAGAATCCGATCGGCGTTGATGGGGAAGCTGGCTCTCTGGCGCTCGCAACATATAGCCCACCCGGGAAGGGCTTCGATTGGTTTCAGCTTGGCGCGGACGATCATAGAACCCCCGGAGGTAGATCGGCTGGGATGATGGCTTGGGCGTTTGGGTCAATCAGCTTCGAAGCGCACATGCGCCGAACCCGCTTCGCCTCCGCGTCGCACCATTCGTTCACTTTGGACCTCGGCGCGTCGATGCCGCTGTGCCCGCGAACGTGCTTCACGAAGACGGTGAAGCTGCGCTTGTGGGCCTCGTACATCGCCTTCCGAGCGAAGACGATGCCGACCGCGTCCTTTCGGCCCCCGTTGTTCCACGGCTCGACTTTCAGATCCGACGTCTTCGCAGAGCGGGCGCCGTGCGCCACCAGAAGCCCCAGGGCGTGCAAGCTGTCCGATTGGGCGACGATCATGCCCCGGGCGCTGGGGAGGCCGTCTATGGCCGCCAGGATGCCCGAGCAGATGCCGACAGTCTCCGCCTCGTTGATCCCAGTGCAGGGCCACTCGACGGCCGCCTGAACCTTCTCAGGCCCGTCGCAGCGCGCCCAGTACGCGAAGCCGCCGGCTCCGTCCCAGTACGATGCGTCAGCGATTACGGTGATCATGTCAGCTCCAGACGTAGAAGAGTAACGCAACCATGGCGATGGCCGCCGCAGTCCACTTTGCGATGAGGGGCCGATGGTCCGGATCGCCGGTGCAAGCGTGACGAAGGTCGTCCATCTCGGATCCGAAGAAGAGGGTTTTGCACTCGCGGCACTGCCACCCGCGCTCGACATAGACCTTGCCCTTGGGAGTCTCGATCTCGAGGGTTCCAGTCCCGGGCGCCGGCTGCACCCACCAGTACCCGTCGAAGTGACAGGATGGCTTACTGATCGGGTCGCGGCCATTCCGGTGGTACATGCTGCATGAGTCGTATATCCCCAGGTCCTCGATCATTGCGCCTCCGGGGTTGGCGTTTGCACGACGTCGAAGGTGAGGCGCACCTTGTTCTGCGCGCTGGCCGCTTGGAGGATGATGCGGATTGCCCGCGCCATGCGCCCCTCGCGCCCAATCACCCGGCCAAGCTGCGGCTGCGGAAGCCCGACCAGGAACTTGATGCCGGTCTCGGACTTCTCCACCGTGAACGTGATGTGGCTGCCCTCGTCCACCAGGAGCCCAACCGTTGCCGTCACGAAGTCGATCGCGGTCTTCGCCGCTGCATCGGTGTACGTTTGCCCTTGCATATCAACCCTTTCTGTTGGTGTCCGGATGTAGCCAGCTCCGGACTTTCGCTGGTGTTCCCCATGCCGCTGGGGGAACGTGGTACAGGAGGAAGAGGCCCAGCCCCTTGAGGCCGAACGTTGTGAGGCCCATGCCGGATCGATTGGCCGCCTCCGCGAAGTCGTTCTCGAACGCGGCGGTGAGGAAGCTGCCCATCGGAATCCGCTGGTCGAGGTAACGAACGATGCCTTCGTGGAGGTGCCAGGGGACGAGTTGCCAGCTCTCCAGCACAGCCTCGCGGTTGCCGAGGACATTCTCAGGAGGGTCGGCTAGCAGGTTCGCCATTGGGTTCCTCCAATCCCATACAGGTCGCGCAGTACAGGCTCCCAGTAAACGCGACCGACTGCGAGAAACACCGCTGGCAGTTGAATTGCTCCGAGACCTTCGGCTTCGCCGTCCGGCCGTAGAGGAAGTCCACATCCACGACGTCGCCGTTCTTGAGCTCGTCGAAGTGCTTCTCGATCCAAACGTGGGCCTCGGGCATCGTGCGCGCGCCCCGGTTCCAGTCGTACGGGTCAGAGTGAGCCTCCTGATTGTTCAGCATCATCAGGATGACTTGGCTGTCGCTGCCGCCCATGAAGCCGACGCGCATAAGCTGGTAGTTATGGGTGGGGTCGTCGTGGGACATCTTGATGGCGAGGGCTGGGATGTGCGTGCCCGCGTCGCGGATTTCAAGTGTTTTGAGGATCATCGGTTCCCTTCTCCATCTCGTGCATCGCGGCGTCCTGTTGCTTCTGGAGGAGACGCCCGATCTCGATCCCCCAGAATAGGTAGGTCATTGGCAACTGCGAGACCACCGATTCCTTTGCCAGCCTCTTGAAGTCGCCGGGCTTGACCTCGTCCAGCGCCTCGCCCAACGAGAGGAGCGCGGCAATCTGGCGGGTCACCTCCATCACCAGCTTCATCGCCAGCTCGGGGTCGTCCGTGACCTCGCGCACCATCTCGAAGTAGCCATCGCCAACGTTCATCCCAAAGTCTCGGGTGAACGACTTCGACTTCTTCATCTGCTCAATTAGAAGCTTCGCTATCATGCTGCCTCTTTCGGTTTGTCGATCTCTTTGTTGAATAACCTGATGGCCGCATCGCTGGTCTCCAGGTGCCCATCGAGCTGACCGGCGCTATAGACAATCTCCAAGTGACGCCGCAGCTCCCCGCTCTCGTCGGCGATTCCGACGAGGTATCTGTCCACAAATTCGGAGGCTTTCACGCTACCCCCTTATGAGTTCGGCCAAATTTGACCGCGTGGATCGTTCCGTAGCCAACCCCGAAGAGATCGGCGATCGCTTGCAATCTTTCGCCGGCCTGAATCATGCGGCGAATCTTAGGGATGTGATCGGCTTTCAGCTTCGTTTTTGGATGAGCCGCGCCAGTCGCATAGCGCGAGGGGCGATGACGGCGCTGGTCGGCGTTGTTGGCTCCAGAGCTGAGATACTCGAGATTCGTCGACCAGCAGCGGGCACGGTTCCCGTCTTTATGTCTGTGATTGACCTGCATATTTGGCGCCGGACGCGGTCCAAGGAAAGCTTCCGCGACAATCTGGTGAAGGAGCACCTGACGGCGGAGAACTCGCCAAGCTAGAGCGACGTTGATATAGCCGTCGGAGCGAAGAGAGCCGCGCACAAAGTCTCCTGCATGGTGACCTCGCACCGTGACCGGCCGCCTCAATCTCCCCCAGTTGCTAATCTCATATACGCCCTCAAACCTTCGGACGGGACGCCACTCCTCAACCTTTGGCTTCAGTATTCGCGACATTGCTCCTCGCTTTCTCAAACGCCTCATCGAAGGCGGCCTTGGCTCCGGCATAACCAGCTTCTAGCCCGGTGCCTCGCCCGTCCAACCACATCCACTGGAAGTGCAGCTTCATCAACTTCCGCTGCTCTCCGTCGAGCAAAGGGAACCACTGCGCGACGTATCGCTCAGATACCTCCGCCGCCTCTAATGCCACTGGGTCAACTACGACCGGCTTGCCCAACTCGCTTATGCTCACGCTGCTCCTCTCATCTGCAAGGCCTTCCGAAGAAGCGCCTCGAAATCGCTATCGTCTACATGGTGGTGGTTCACCGCGACCTGCACGGCACGCTTTGAATCTGCCTTCGAGTAGCCCAGCCCGATCATCGCCAGGATCACATCCGCCCGCTGCGACCGGCGGGGATAGTCCGGCGGGCGCGGTGGCGGTTCCAACTCATGCCTCGGCTCGATCTTGAGCCCCATCACCAGGTACCGCATCCGGCGCTTGAGGCTCTTGTTCTGCTGCATCGCAATGATGAGCAGGAAGAAGAAGACGAGGTTGCTTGCGATTAGCCAGGGGATCATTTCGCACGCTCGCATTTCCGGCACTTCCGCCAGCCGCGCGAATTCACCCGACCATACTCAGCGAACGAGTGTCCTTTGCTGCAATGGGTTTTCCGAGCGTTGTGATGCTCCGACCCCTTGCGGTAGTTAGTCAGACGGCCCTTAGTCACTGCGTCAACGACGTTATCTCGCTGGCTCCCCCTGAAGAGATGATCTGGGCGGCAGCACGGCGGGTTATCGCAAGAATGGCAAACCTTCACACCTTCGGGAGCTCCGGCTTTCTTGAAGACGACCCCTTCCGCGTGCGCCTCGGTGAACCGCTGGAGGGCTGCCTCTTTGTTGGCGGTGCCAGTAAAGGTCCTGACCATGTGGAGGCCGACCGGCGTTGTGTCGCGGACGATGAATCGGGAGAGCGCCAGGCGGCGCTGGTAGCGCGGGAGGTTCTGAATCTCTATGCCGTCCATCATCAGGATGTCGAAGGCAACGTAGCTCCCTTTGACGAACTCGCCGTCGAGATGAACCTGCTGCCCAGCCAACTCGGCCAACTCGCGGGTGGGAACCGGAATTATCTCGCCCTTGCGATTGAAGGCGTAGACCAATGTTCCATCCGCGAGGATAGAGATGCGGTGGCCGTCCAGCTTCTCCTCCAGCTCCCAGCCGTCATTGACGACATACTCGCCGGCTTGATCCGGTCCGATCGGAGCCAGCAGCTCAGGGAAGAAGGTGGGGGCGAAGCCAGGAACTGTCGGGTCGGGGATGAATGCCGCGCCGACCGGATGGCCTTGAACGCCTTCCAGCTCGTAGACGCCGCCGCAGCAGTCGCACTTTTTGCCGGTCTTCTCATCGACGAGCTTGTCGAAGATTTTCCGGGCAACTTCGTAGGTCGTAGTGGTGGGGGTTTTAGTTCCAGCCCTAAGCGGTGCGCCGATGGCCCCATATTGAAAGTCAACCGACCACAGCCCGTCATGCTCCTGAAGCTGAACGTTGTAGGATTTCTGGTGGCGATCATTCCGAAGTACGAGCGAACAACTCAAAGGCTCCATCTGTCTCTCTCCATGCTGCTCAATTTGGTTTTTCTCTACTTCCCAATACTACTAAATCCACCAGCAGAGTCAACAAAAATCGACGCGTTTGCAGGGTTATTTGCACGCCTCTCGAACTCCGCGCTGAGGCGGTCGAACTCAGCTTGCTCCTCTGGAACCCAGTAGGGAATCCGGCTGAGAAGATAGCCCAAGTGATCCCACAGCTCGTCGTCACTCATGGCCCACGACCTCGCGCTGGCCGACGATCTGGGCTTTCAGCCTCTCGTATTCACGCTTGCGCTCGGGCGTCAGGCGACCATGGAAGCGGGCGCGCGGCCCGCGCATCCAGTGGTAGCCCTTCGTCCAGACCTTTCTGTTGCGCGCGGTCGGCTTGCAGTACTCCCCTCGCTCCGCCCCGCATTGCGGGCACGCGCTGAAGCAGCAGTACAGGCGGGTGCGCTCCTCCTGAGTTAGAGGGGCTGGCATGGCTCGACCTCCAACCACCGCTCCCAGAGACACCACACGTCGCCGCAGGTTTCGCATTGCGGCCCGTTGCAAGGTGTGTCGCCCCACTCCGGCCAGCGCATCGAGTCTTCGCTGATGGTGTGCCCGGCGGCACGGATGAGTTTGACTGCCTCCTCCTCGGAGGGCATGAGGATTTTAGCCAAGGTAAGAGTCCTTCGTCGGGTCGAACTCCCGCGCGTAACGCCGCATACTCTCGCACCAGTATGCCTCGCCCTCAAGGAAGATCCGCGGTGGCCCGACCAGCACATAGCGCCCGCGCATGCAGGAGAGTCCGTGGTAAACCCCGTTGGGGTCTTCGGTGACGCTCCTCTTCATGCCCATCCGCACCCACTTCTCCGAGAGGCTGGTTGCGGCGCCAGGCCAACGCGACTCGACCAGAAGATACGCCTCCGCTGAATCCGCATAGACCGGGTTGGGATAGAGCGCCTCACTCGACCAGCTCGTGCAAACGTAGCTGAGGCTGCGATATGTCCAGGGCTTGAACATCACATACTCGCCGCCGTACCAGCCAGCGTTTTTCAGGAACCGGAACTGCTGCGCTGTGAGGAGCGTCGGCGCGTGCGGCTGGACTGGAGGGACGATGAACAGGGATTGCGAGGCTCTAAGCGGTTTCCGTGGCATTCTGCTCCTCCCGCCATCTCAGCATCCCGGCGGGCGTCCAGTTTAGGAACACGCCCCGGTTGAACTTGAAGACTCCATCCTCGATGCCGTGGATTATCGCCCACGCCTCCGCCCCTTTATCGTCGAGGTTGGCGTTGATGGGGACGGATTTCTGGCCCTCGTAGTTGTTCTCGTGCGGCTGCGAGAAGGCAGCCCAACCCGTCCTCAACGGCGGCTCCAGCACGCCCATTTCTGCGAGCAGCCGGCGGCCGTCCGAAACGCTCATCTCCGGAACCTTATTGTCGGAGTAGGTGAGCTTGAGGGCCAGCGCGCTAAGGATGGCCTTGCCTGTGGTGAATTGCCGGGTGTTTAGCAGCGAGCGCCAATGCCCGGCGGTCATGAGATCGATAGCGTGATGCCACTGGCCGTTCGTCGTCTCGAAGCTGAAATCGCCCTCCTCGTCATAGACCGGCTCCGTCCCGGCTGCCTCACACACGCGCTTCACCAGAGGATGGTCAACCAATAGAGGGTGGCTGATGTAGACGTTGCCCGGGCCTCCCTCCCTGCGCCGGTAGTGCATCGGGAATTGGAAGAGACGCGAGGGCAACCGCCAGGGGAGGGCGAAGTCCTTGTTCGACCCCCAGCCGTCTCCCAGATCCCCGTAGTAATCGTCCTCGTCGCGGAGGTAGCCCAGCTCCACCAGCTTCTTGCCGAGGGGATCGCGCCGAGCTTCCCGCTCGATCGCTTTCTGCTCCTCCTCCGCCTTGTCCTCGGCGGCGGTCTGCTGGTCGAATAGGCCGCCAAGAAAGACGGCTCGGGATGCTGCACTAGGTTTCACTGGACACCTCCGCTTCTGCTCTGGCCGCGATGGACTTGGCCGTTTGATACCAGTCGAAACTCAGGTCTCGAAGCTGCTCGTTCGCCGTGCGAATCTCCTCCATCACCGACTCGATACCGTACATCTCGGATTCGATCCGGCTCCGCAACTCCGCGATGTCGTCGATCGCGTATCGCCCGGTGGAACTACACAGCTTCTCGATCGTCTTGACGCGGCCCAGCACATTGTCGATGAGGGGACAAGTGATCGGCGGGGGCTTGCGCTCCTGCTTCATGAGGTTTACTTCGTCGAGGAGGTCGCCCATCACTCCGCTGGCTCAAGGGGGCCGGGGCAATCGACGGCGCAAAGTTGAAATTCCAAGCAAGCTCCGCAATGAGGGCATACTTCGCCGCCGCAGCTTTTGCACGTCTGGATGTCGGGGGATTCCAATAATTCGGCCATTTGATCCTCGTTTCTCAGTTGGATACGCTGCCAGTGGAGGGGATCGAACCCTCACGCCGAACCCTGAAAGGCCCGACCGACGCTCTCTGTCACTGGCGGCGGTTGATCGGGTTTCAGCCCGTCAACCACTAAACCAATACTACTATTTCAGGCAGCAGTGTCAACAAAAATCGACACGAATCGCCAGCTATTACGCGGTGTTTAGAACATCGCTTTCTGAAGCGGCTCGGTGTCGTAGCCGTACTCCTGCACCCCGAATTGGAAGTTACGGCAAGCGGTGAAGGATCGATCCAGGCCCTTCCATCCCAGCGGGAGCGGGTCAATCATGATCCGCTTGGCGTCGTGGATCGTGAACCGAACGCCGTTGAAAGCGTCGACCCGGGCGACCGAGCCAGGATCATACTTGACGACCAGGTGGAGGTTGTTCTTCCACTCCCGCGCCACCCCGCAGATATAAAAGAACTCCCCGCGCATCCGGATCGGGTACTGGCCGTCGACGATGGTTCGGCAGATCGTCCGCTCCCAGGCTCCCCGCAAACAGTTCGCGCAGTGATTCGCTGGATTGAACCCTGTGACGTGCTTCGCCCACAAATATGAAAACTCCGCAGCCTTCCCGCTGCTAATTGGAGCGCCTTCGATTTCAACACAAATTTCCATATCCAAATACTACTATTTCAGTAGTGTCGGGTCAAACTTTATTTTCCGCTATGCGCGAACTCCCCATACTCCTCAATGGCCGCTTTCATGTAGACTTCGTGGGCTATCTCGGCGGTCGCATGACCACCAAGATAGACCCTCCTTCCGCCGCGCGTCATCGATGTAACGTATTGCTGACCAGGGGTGCGATAGGGGCAGAATTGCACGCCTTTGAAACCCGTTCTATTTGAGCTCCGACGATTCGCCTGATTCAGGCGAAAGGTAGCAGGCCGGAGATTCGCCTTACGATTATCTAAGGTACTGCGGTTGTGATGATCGCGGCACTCTCCTTCGATTTCGCCCATGATCTCCTCGTGAAGCGAGACGTGAATTTGGCGGCCGTTCACGCGACGCATCCGCATCGCATAATAAGACCGGGTGTGAGGATGCCACCGCGCACTCCATGAGCAATACTCAACCCGCGGCGCGTCCTCGGCGTCGATGCATGAAAATTGTCCCTTACTCAATTTGATGTAGGCGATGGATGGTCCGACTACACGAATCGCGTCCCGCCTGATAGGCTTAGCTGGCACGGTGATCCCTCACGATCTCTATGCGGGTAGAGCCTGTCCGGGCTCCCCGCAACGTGCCCCAATTATAACGCGATTGCTTTTCTCCAGGCTTCGACCATCATCGGCCCCTTACCCACTGATTCACCGTCGGGCCAAGGCAGAGAAAATTCACGCATGATGGCGCTCTCGCAGACCTCAGGCGCCAGAT
>Ga0302304_10001840_pt1 | contig 10958 bp, 10 predicted proteins | sample III_Palsa_E2_2_FD_198769 | JGI IMG/M metagenome (GOLD analysis project Ga0302304, IMG submission 198769) | Peat permafrost microbial communities from Stordalen Mire near Abisko, Sweden - III_Palsa_E2_2 | ecosystem: Environmental > Terrestrial > Soil > Palsa > Peat permafrost | place: Sweden...
TTCCGATCTGTAACTTATTGGGGGTTGGAAACTTAGGTGAAAAGCTAGTCGTAACTATTGGATCAACTGACAATCGTAAGTCTGTCAAAATTAAAGGGCGCTTTCTTATTGCAAAATAGATCTTCTTGATTGGCAAGTTAATTGGTATTGAAGAAAGAGAATCACATCTTCTTTCTTGAAACAAAGTGTCGTTAATGAAAATTGCGCAACGATAATTCTCGTTATTTGCATTTGGGATATTGACGCTTACAGATAAAAGGCTTTTAATATTAACACCGTCTTTTCCGCTATCAGACTCTTGCGTAATTAATGGGACAGCAGTATTTTTTATCCAGCTGTTTAGTCTAATCTTGTTTTTGTTAAACCGAATCCATGAACCAGTTGAATATTCATAGGCATGGCTAAATCTATAATCATAAGTAAATGAAGAGTCTTTATTAAGTAAAAAACGATTGGAATTTACTCTTGATGAGTATTCGCCAGTCACTAAAAATCCAGATGAACAACTGCTAAGCGACACAATTAAGATCAAATAATATTTCCTCATATTGCTATTTAGATTTTTTTTCATTATCAAGATAATTCTTGACGACCTGCGGATCGTATGCAGCCCCAAGAAGTAGCTGAGAATATATAAAGTCTCCGGTAAAGTCACTTTTGTTATTTATTCCCTTTATCCAATTGGGAGTTATATCGCTTATGTTGGAAACATTTCCCCAGTATGATGGGACACCATTTTTAACAGAGGAAGGATCAAACGCAAATTGTCGGGTATAGGCTCCTATTTCAGACTCTATTGTTTCGGATCCTGGAATTCCTCCTTTTCCGTTCTTGTAAATTTGGTCGCCGTGCGTTGACTCATGTATCGCATTGGCGTCACCCACTATATCCATTGTTATAACTCCATTTTTTAGATAAGTATTTCCTTCGTTCCCTGAAATTTCATTGAATGTAAATTTCTGAGCAACATCCTTACTTCCCATTTCCGTAAGCACACTTGAAGAGGCATTTAATTCGGAAATTGTCTTGTTCGTGTTTGCAACTTCCTCATTCGCTTTATCCAGTTGCTTAGTTAATTTCTCAGATGGACCATTTTCCTTTATTTTATTTTGTATTTTGTCAACTTTACTCTGAGCGTTGGTTAATGATTTGTTTTCGCTTTTAAGTCTATTGGCTATTTGAGCTTGTAGACGCTCGGCTATTTTTCCGTCTTTGTTAGGATCTACCCATTCCATTCCATCTGGATCAATAAAACGGATCGGATTGTCAACTGCATAAGCATACGGACTCCACCTTCTGTTAATTTCCGATAAAGGATCTTTTACATTCCATCTCCCAATCTGATTATCAAAGAATCTCGCGCCAAAGTCATACAACTCTAAGCCACTACCGTCACTGAACTCCTTATTCTGCTGCTCCTTCCCATTGTACCTGTATTTGTTGTATTTCCCGAAGGATAGGGCTTGTGAACTGATGCCTGCCATTGTCAGACCAAATGGATAATAATCTCCACCCTTATTTTAATGCGCACCCGGATTTTGGGGAACCACTTGGCGAGCTTTATCAAAGAACTTCTAATCAGCAAGATATATGATTTTTTATTTTCAATTGAAAAAGAAAAATTCGGTTGTAACCCTATCAGGATTTAAACCCAAAACCTCTTGCATGCTATGCAAAAAGTCCTTCTATTGCGGAGAGGGAGGGATTCTCCACCTCGGAACGCTGGTGGCAATTTCGTCTGCCGTGACCGGTTGTGACCCGGATTGGATTCAAACCAATGACCTGGAACTGAGGTCCTATACAGACCTGAACCGATCTTCAAAATCTATTGATTATAACCCACTTATACACCCCGCTACGATCTAGGGTACAACATAGGTAATAAATCCGCTTTTTGTTATCTAGTAATCGCCATTCCCCATCCCTCGACCAGGCGGAGAAGCAGGGATTCGCCCCCATCGGAACTATACCCCTGTGATACCGCTGGGACTAGCACCCAAGACCCATGCATGCCTCTTGGTTCCTACCATGCAACCTACGTTTACATAATATGGTATTATGGAACTGCTCGGTGTTTCAAGTTCTTTATAGGCCAGGCTTCTACCGCAGCCCCATAATCATATTATGTAAAGTAGGCGCTGGACATAGCTTCCCGTGCCTGACTTCTTCTATCAGCCTCAGTGCATTAAGTGCAAACAGGGGCTTTAGGAACGCTTCTCAGCTCCTGTACTCTTGCACGATGCAATGTGGGCGATGGGTGCGATCAGCGCCAGTAATGCTGCCCAGCATCTGTACATCGCACCCATCACCCACATTGCATGATTTTTAATACACCCATTATATTATATCGCAAAAACTCTCGTTTTGCTGCGTGTCACTCCAACTATTTTTTATTCATTTCTAGGTGGGGGGATTTCAGCAGCCTGTAGGTATAAAAGCTAGTACGGAAGCTGATCGGAGTTACTGCTACTCCTGTGCTTTTATACTGGAAGGCTGCTGCGCCAACGCGTTACTGTAGCTGGGATATGTACTGCCGATCATCGCGGCGGCCGCTTGTATGATGCTGGTGTATTTGCCTTTCCGCCACCTCCGCCATGTGGCCGGCAGTGCTGCCCGGAGGAAGGCCGAAGGCCGCCGGGCAGCTACCCGCCGGATCGACCATAATGTATGCCGTAGCGCCAGCGGAGGCAAAATAATCGGATAAGCTGCCGGCCACCGGCAGGTGGCGGACAAAATGGTGGAGCTGCGGTGGATGCGGCGCCAGCCGCAGACACAGGAAGCAGCGGAAGGCTGAGGATGCTCAGGGAGCCATAAATCATGACAGGCGCGGCGAAGCCCGCCTGGCGTGATTTATGATCGGAAGGAGCAGCCGACAGACTACCTATATTCCTGCTTTGCAATAGAGGTATCGTTGGTGTTCAATTTTGATAAACCTTTTGATTCGTAGTCAGTTACTTTATCGCATGGGGTGGTGCCGGTTAACCTCGCCCTGCAGATCATCCAGGTGGTTTAGCTGGTAGCGTTCCGTGCTGCTGACGTATTTATGTCCAGCCATATATTGCACTTGCCTGAGATCGTTATTTCTGAGCCAGTGGGTAATGACGCTGCTGCGGATCTGTTTTGCACTCAGTAGACGACCATTGAGCTGACGCGCCTGGCTGATCATATGCTTGATCCGGTTACCTATATTTCTTTTACTGACCACATTCTTTGTCACCCGCATAAACAACGGGCCGCCTTTACGTCGCTGCTCCTGCAAGCACTCTCCAAGGATACTTAATTGAGCTGCATGCAGGGGCAGTACCCGCTCCACTCCCTGCTGACCAGCCCTGATCAGCACCTTCTGCTCTTTGATCCAGATATGCCGACCTTCCAGGTGCACCAGCTCGGTTACTGTCATGCCCTGATATATCATCAGTCCCAGCATCGCTTTTTTCCCTACGTCTACATTTAGTTGCAGACTGTACTGCTGGTAGAGCTGTTCCATCTCTTGTGCACCCAATAGGTTCGTCGGCAGCTTTCGGATAAAGCCCCGTACATATAATCCTGCTGCCGGATTATCCTGCCGTGCACCCTGATCTATTAAAAAATGACCGTAGTGACGGATTACATTTAAAAGGCTGCGGACAGTGCCTGCGCTCCGGCCAGTGATCTTTAGATGCCGCATGTAATCCAACACATCATTATAAGTAAAATTTGCCTCCGTCAGTTCCTCCTGAGCAAGCCATTTGGTATACTCTAGCAGATAATTGCTATAGGTACGGATGCTGCCTTCGCTTAGGTGTTGCTGCTGTAAATAATCACTAAAAGTCATCGCTGGTCATTTAAAAGGTGAGTATAGATTTGCGTGCTGTCAAGGCTGCTGTGACCCAAAAAATCTTTGATCCGCTCTAGCTTCATGCCGCTTTGCAGTAGGTGGGTGGCAATGCTATGCCGCAGGGTATGCGTACCCACCTTCTTTTTAATACGAGCCTTTTTAACGAGCTGCTTGATCCGTACATAGATGCTTTGCGTGTGCATGGGTAGGCCCCGGTTAGCACCGATAAATAAAACGTTTGTTGCATGCTGCTGCAATAGTTCAGGCCTGCCGTATTGTATATAATATTCCAGGGCCTTTTTGTTGGCTGCAGCCAGTGGCACGAACCGCTCTTTGTAGCCTTTACCATTGCGTACATGCACCACGCCCCTGTCCAGCAGTATGTCCTTTATTTCAAGTGAAGCGCCTTCGTTCAGCCGCAACCCGCATCCATAATACACGGCAAGCATCGCCCGGTCTCGCACCCCGAGCACATCATCTGCGGTGGATTCATAGAGCCGGGTGATTTCAGCTAAGGTGAGCCAGGCGGCCTTACGGGGTTCCGGCGGCATCCACCTCAGGGAGAGGCCCATTTGCGCCTGGCCGCTTTCCCTTAAGTAGCGGCTTAAGAGCTGCAAGGCCTGGGTGTATTTGTTTAAGTGTCCATTGCTGTATAAACGGCCCGTACGAGGGCCTTTTCTGCCCTTCAGGTAACCGGCGAAGGCTTGGGCATCCAAGGCCGTTATCTGGCCTATTTGAGTCTTCCCGGCCTGTTCCTGATGGTGCAGGAACTCCCGCACATGACCAGGGATCACCTGGATCGTTCCCGGGGAGTAGTTCAGCAGCGTTAACCACTCTCTAAAAGATTGGTGCAGCAGGATGTATTCTGCACTTTGCAGCTCTTGCATATGTATTAAAATTGATTATGGTCTTTTTTTGTGAACTACTGAACCACTGAAGTATAGTTCAGTATGGCAAAGGATTTGAGTGGTTCGCTGGCGCTACTGAACCACTGCCGAACCACTGAACTGCTCAGCCGCTGCTTTAATCTGCTCCAGGATCTGTTGTAGATGCTGATCGATACCACTTTTGAGTTGCTCGTATTCGTCCATGCTGGTGATGGTGTATTCATAACTCCGGTAACGGTTGCCTACGCCTTTGAGGTAGCCATATCTTTCCAGCTCGATCACATACCGCTTCAGGCTGCTGGGGTGGATTCTGAGGCTTGCGCGTACCTCTCTTGCCGTAAAGCTCTGCTTCTCCTCCGCTCTCAGATAAGTTTTGAGGTATTCTAAAAAGCTGCGCGTAGCTCGGGTCAGCTCGTCGCTCTTGGTGAACAGCACTTCCTTCAGCAGAGCAAACGCTGACGCGATATCTTCCGGGGTAGTGGTGATGTAGGCCTGGCCGTCCCTGTCCCGTTTTACTTCCCGCTGGTACTGATGATAAAATGTCACCGCCTCTATAAAGCTTAAGAGCAGCGTCATCGTGCGTCGGGGTTTGAATACTTCTTCCGGGAGCTGGATATATCTCGCAAAAGGGTTGATCACCTTTACAGGCTTTAATATCCGCTGCATGTGCTGGAACAACTGCTGTACCTGCTGTTCCTGGCTCCGGTTGACTTCTCCCGAGGCCACCAGGGCCTGGTAGTCGGTGATCCGTTTATCCTGAGCCTTCCCCGCGTCTATATAAAGCAGGATACAGCGGTTGGCATTATCCTCATAGAGCTTTTCTTTGGTCGTGCAACCGCTCACGCACACCGGGCCTTCGACGGTGAGCGTAATGGTTTTGAGATTGCCTTTACTGTCTTTCAGCGTCACGGTCTTAGTGATGCGGCGTTTGGTTTGCAGCTCACGCAAGGGATAAAGTACGTCCATAGCCCCATCCAGATCCTCGATCAGGATCAGCTTGTGTTTTAGTTCCTCTTGTTTAAAATAATACAGTGCATTGCCGGTGATCTGCGTGATCTCTATCTTATCCTCCGGAGGCATCAGCTCGCTGATGCGCTCCTGCAGATAAGTCTTCCCGCTGCCGCTCATGCCCATAAACATTACGTGTAATGGGATCTCGGCCTTGCGCATCGTGTACACCAGGTAGGCAATCAGCCGGTTGGTCTCTTCGCCCACGATCCCGCTTAAGGAGATCAGCTCACTCGTGCGCGCTAATAAATTTGGATTCTTCAGCTCATTGATGGCTGTTTGAACCTGAGCGGCGGTTAGCTCATACACAGGCTTGGCCTTGGTTTGCTGAGCCTCTATGCGGCTCCTACGGTACTGCTCCAATGATTCGGTGAGCTGGGCAATCGTCCCGGCAGTCGCTTGCATGTTGATATCAAAAGCATCCGTCAGGCTATTGATTATTTGCTCCCGGCCGCTATGATTGTACAGATCCAGGCTGTGCCATAGAGGGAGCGTGGGTTTTGTTTTGCAAGTAATTTTAAGCGTTACCCGCAAGCGATCCAGACCCGTAAGTTTAACGCCGCCCAGGACTTCGATGCGTAAAGCAACGTCTGTATAGATGAGCAGCTCGCCGTTGCGTATGTCCAGGCCGGAAGCCAAGGGTGACGGAGTTTGGCTTTCCATTGAAAAAGAAAAATCTGTTCGATGGTCTATGAGATCTGCGAGGATCTGCGCATCATCATGTGATTGCAGCACACTGTTCACGTCTTCGCCTTCAGGGAGTGCCACTTGCATAATACGCGCTTGGGAACATAGATCCCGCAAGGTATGCGCGTGCTTGATCGTCGCCTGGGCGCCTGCTTCGTCGCCGTTGAGAAGGAGGATGATTTCTTCAAGGTGGGGCAGGCTTTGGATCGCGGCTATATGCTCGTCCGTCAGGCCGTTCGTACCGTACAGGGCAAGTACAGCGTATTGCTCCTTGATGGAGGCTTGTTGCAACAGGCTTGCCGCATCGATGATGCTCTCCGTCAAGATCAGTCGCGTAGTGGATGGATCAGGATATCCAGGATAAAGACCAGATCTGTCTTTAAGATAAAAATGACGCTGGTCGATGTTGTTGGTGATACTACGGCCGTAGAGGCTTACCACCTTATGATCAGCACCCTTAAGCGGGAAGATGATGCAGTCTTTAGCCCATACGCTGTAACCCTTGACGGCACCCAGTTTGAGTAGACCTACCCTCACCATGCTTTGCAACAGGTAATTGTTTTTGCTCTCCACATGCAAGCCACCGCTATTATAGCCAATGTCGTGTTGCTTATAATCTAGCGACCGGTCTGCCAGGTAGGCGACCCCCTTTTTTGTACCAGGCAGTGCCGTTTTAAAAAAATGGAACGCCTTAGCCAGCACAGCCAGCCTATCCAGGTCTTGACCTGGTGGTAGGGAGGGCACTGGAAGTGATACGGCGCCAATCAGCGCGTGTGCCTTCAGGATCGCTTCATGTTTGGTGCAGGATTCTTTTAGCTCGATAAACCGGATTACATCCCCGGTGCCTGCCTGGCAGTTCGTGGAAAAACAGCAAAACGTATCCGTCTGGGGGTACACCTGAAGACTCGGGGCTTTATCCGGATGGAACGGACACACCAGCCGTTGGTTCCGGTCGGGCTTTAGGCCGTAATAATCCAATACCTGGGTGATGCGTAGCTGGCGTTTGATCTCAGGGATCTCCATAGCGAAAAAAAAGTTTCAGGTTTTTTATAGTACCTATTGGTGACAAAAATAATCAATAGGTTCCAGATATGCAATACCTTTACCACTTGTAAGGCACAGATAAGTGACTTAAATTTGTGAATACCCTTGATTTTAGGGCATTTAAAGCACTTTTTTATGACTTTCGGGGAACGTATTGTAATGTTGCGCAAGCAGTTAAAGCTGTCTCAAGATGACCTGGCTAAAAAAGTAGGCACATCGGCGCCCATCATCGGTCGCTATGAACGCAATGAGATCAAGCCCTCTATTGAAGTGGCTGCCAAGATCGCTGATACGCTGGGCGTGTCCATTGATTATCTAATCGGGCAGTCTGATAAAATGGTCGTCGATAAGAAGCTCATGAAGCGGATGGAAGATATTGAGGCGCTACCCTCGGAAGAAAAAAATATCGTGTACCAGGTCATTGATATGGCCCTCGCTTATAGCAAAACTAAAAAGGCGTTTGCTCACTGATTTTAAACTATTTGTATGCCAGCCACTACTTATATAACCGACGATAAAGGCAAAAAGATCTCTGCCGTTCTTCCTATCAAGCAGTACCAGCAACTACTTGAAGAACTCGAAGAGCTTGAAGACATACGCGCCTATGATAAGGTCAAGGCCAAAAAAGAAAAACCCATCCTCTTACGCGATGCCATCCAACAAAGAAGTAAAAAGCAAAAAAACTGACGGCTATACCGTTCTTATCCTGCCCTCTGCACAAAAGCAACTGGATAAATTACCGGGCAGCGTTGCTACCCGCATCGAGGATAAAATGCTCGAACTCGAAGACGATCCCAGGCCGCCGGGTTGCAAAAAACTTAAAGGGCGCGAGGCTTATCGTATACGTATTGGGGATTACAGAGTCATTTATGAGATCCAGGATCTAAAATTAATCGTCACCGTTATCACTATCGGGCACAGGAAAAATGTTTATGAGTAACGGGGATGATCCGGATTATATTCACTTATAAATTATCTCAAACCTGCCTTTTTTTCTATAATCATCTTCTCCTTTATAGTTAGGCACATTTGCCCATTGTTGTTGAGCATTTTTCAGGAGTTCTAAAACAGATAGTTTAACTTCTTCCGATTCTTCATTCAATAGCAAATTTGAATTATAGATAACTAAGGCATAATTAGGCTTATCAAGCCAATCTAAATCATTGATACACTCCGCGAAGGCATCTAGGTTCATACCATAATAATCTGGAAAAAGGAATGCACTTCCGACTGCTTTTAAAAAACCTGTTTTGGACTTGCAATCCGCACCATTAATTTCAGCAACAAAATACGAGTCTTTATCAACTCCATATTCAGACAAAATAAGATCGTAATTCTTATTAATCATTTTATCAATGTAAATGTTTTATAATGATCACTTGTATAATAGGCCTTCCCGTCACTCCCTGTTACAACCCTTTCTGCCCCTCTATTTTGGCCAGGAACTCTAGGATTAACATCGTATTCCCTATAATTTATAGGATCGCCATTTTCGTCAGAACCAGGCAATAGTCCTTCTTTATTTGCAAAGGTTTGACCTCCTTTATATCCCGGCTGACTCGCACCACCATTTTGATTTGCATAACCAAACGCATCTCTAGCTTTTTGCGGTACTTGATCTTCTGCATCGGCAGGATTTTCAACTGCTTCATCGGCTTGCATTTGGGCCTCAGCATTATCTGCCATTCCATATGCCGCTGGTGACCATTCAGCTAACGGCGTGATTGAAAGCACTCCACCTAAACCATCCAATGCAATAATATCACTTTGATGATTCTGTTTTCTTCTATCTTTTCTTAACCTTACAGCCCCAGGATCAAAGGCGTCCTTTATCCGTATTTGAGTTTTTGGCGTAAACCCTGATAAATTTGTGCTATACCGATCACCACCATGTCGAAGGATAAAATCCGCAAAATCTGATGCTTGATCATAATTCATGGTCTCTGAACCTGCCTTCACTACAACTTCCGATAGATTTTTGGCATCCATGTGCTCCCCATTGATAATCGAATCCTTCCTGCCATCTGGATCAACGAATATCATCGGGTTATTCTCCACATATGCATATGGCGAGAGCGATGGGTATATACTAGGTCTTGGATCTATTACATTCCATCTTCCAATCTGATTATCATACATCCTCGCCCCATAATCATACCATTCCAACCCCGACCCGTCGCTGAACTCCTTATTCTGCTGCTCCTTCCCATTATACCGGTACTTATTGTATTTCCCGAACTGCAAGGCCTGACTCGATATCCCCGCCATCGTCAACCCAAATGGATAATAGTGTTCTTCCTCTGTCAGAGGCCCATGTACCTGTGTAACCTGCAAGTTATCAAAGTACACCGTTGTCAAAGAATCTGCATTACTCACATAAATATACACATATCCGCTCTTATTTGCAGGGAGTCCTGTTTGGGTCAGTGCATTGACGGTTGTGGTGTTGGGTGTCACCTGTTGAGAGCTGCTCCCTTGCGATACAAACCTAAACTGATCATCAAAGAATATCCAGTTCAGATAAGACTTCGGAGCCGTGGGTGTGGGTACCGTCTGGGCGTTGATAAAGTTTATTGCATCCGGCTGTAATAAGCTCGAAGTCGGCAGTATGGAGATCCCTGTTTCACTCGCTGCCAGCCCCGTTAATCCTGCCGTTAAGGCCGATACCAGGTTTGCAAATGGTAAGGGAAGATAACTTGCAGGGTGGCCTCCCTGATTATACCAACTGCTTACCCTGATACTGAGCTGATCCTGGGCCATGACCCTAAGTGTAATACTCGGGCCAATGTGTATGGCGCTGCCGAGGCCCCCCACCGCTGCTACATACTGGTTCGGATTAGTGGAGTTATCCGTCGGGTAGCCAGTAATGGTATTGATGGCCGTCCGGGTGGTCCCAATATTTGCATAATAGGTATCTTCTATGGTAGAGTCCCCAGGCTCCATAGTCGCCATCGGATAAGCGTCTGTCCGCTGTTCATCCGTTAGGATCATCCGGGTATCTCCTAAGTGGTCTTTAAGGAAATAATCATAGAGCAGGGTATCGAGTCTTACCAGCCCGCTGTCAGTGCCGTAGGGCCGGATTCGTCCTTCCTCCTGCCCCAAGAACTGTAGCACGTTGTTCTGGTAAACAAAACCTCCGATATAATCCGTGTTGGTATAAGTATCCTTTTGGCCATCAGCAGAGTCCGGTGTTTCATGCACCCTTTTTTCAAGCTTGGCACCCGTAGCATCATAGATATAGGTGATGCTGCCCTTGGCCCCCTTGGTCGGGTTCACGGCTACGTTATAAGGTAGGTTCAGGTGGTCATAGGTGATCCAGTTGATCCCTTTATTCAGATCTTCCTTCAGGTTCCCATTGACGTCATACATATAGTCGTTACCCGTGGTATTGCCATCATAAAAGTCGCCTAAGTGGTCGTTTATTGTCACGGAGTCACTTACAGATTGTAGTTGGTTGGCTGGATTGGTGGCGGCATAGGTATAGGCCAATTTATCGATGACCTGGCTGGCGTTGG